>Ga0207941_1000053_pt1 | contig 33838 bp, 24 predicted proteins | sample LakMenEpi13Sep12_FD_150695 | JGI IMG/M metagenome (GOLD analysis project Ga0207941, IMG submission 150695) | Freshwater microbial communities from Lake Mendota, WI - 13SEP2012 deep hole epilimnion (SPAdes) | ecosystem: Environmental > Aquatic > Freshwater > Lake > Epilimnion/Euphotic zone ...
GCCGCCGGTGATGGTCCCCCCGGCATCCGCGGTGATTACGTTGACGTAGTCTGTGCCGCCGGTGGCATCAAAGGTGTTGATCGCGCCCACCTGAATGGCACTGCTGAACCCGGAGAGGTCGAAAATGTCGCTGCCGTTGTTAACGCCGCTGATGGCAAAATTGTTGCCGTCGAAGATCTCGATGCCCTTATAGGTCGCGAGAGCTGAGGCTGGCAGATTAGGGTTGATGGCGTTGTAGTTCGTCCCTGCCTTGCCGAAGGAAAGGAAAGTGGACAGGGCGCCGGTGACGTTGATGGTGTCGCTGCCACTGGTGCCCGTGTCGTTGAAGGTGTCGCCGCCCAGCTGTCCGCCAGCGATGTTGTAGATGTCGCTGCCGTCACCCCCATCCATGCTATCGGCACCGTCGCCGCCGGTGAGAGTGTCATCGCCCGCGCCAGAATTGATCGTGTCGTTGCCGGCGAAGGTGCTGATCGTCTCGGCGAAGCCGCTGCCGGTAACGATCTGGCTGCCGCTGCCGCCGTTGATGGTGATGCTGGTAAAGCTGACACCAGTGATCAAGCCGGATAGATTGACGAAGTCGGTGCCGCCGGTGGCGTTGAGGGTGTTGATCACCACATCGGTTTCGAAAAATGGACCCGGTGAGACGGGGATCGCAGGGGTCATGGAGATTGCCCCGGTGACCGTGTAGCCGCTACCTAAGTCGGAGACGGCGATTGTGTTGCCGAGGTTGTTGCCGTTGATGGTTCGTGTGGCCATGATTCAGAGCAGGGAATGGAGGGAGAACGAAGACGTAACCGCGACTTGACTGATGGAGTTAGCGCCGTTACTTTGAATCTGCGTAGCCATTAGCGAATCGCCAGGTGTTCGCTACCACCCCTCAGGGCAAGCGTTACGCCATTGGTCTCTTGTGCGTGACACTGATGGTGTCAGCGCCGCTGATTCCAGCGTGCGTCGCATCGGACATCAACGAGGATGTCTTGGAGGAGTGTCGAAGAAGAGGACGTTTTTCCGAGCTGTCTCTACTACGAATGCCCTAAAGAGCTCTCGATAACTGTACACAGCGGCATCAAGTATTTGACGCCCAATCAGCGGCATTACAGCAAGCCTGATGCGATCTGCGCCATCCTCCAGCAGACCTACGCAGAAGCTCGAGCGGTGCATCCTCAGCGCTGGAGCCGTCCACCCCGCGACTGGTCACAGCCCCAGATTGTGCAGATCAACCATCCCCGGCCGCAGAAACCTCTAGCAGCCTGACGATCAGGAACTCAGGCCCCCGTGGCCGCCGCCTAACCGCCCGCCAACGGATCAAACCGATGAAGAAATCGTCAAGGCCACGGGGCCCGTGAAGCGCAACCTGCAGTACGATTAATATATGTTCTCAGAACAGCACCCCAAACGGACAACCTCCCTGATAGGTCCCGCGTTGCTGGATGTACAGCGCACCAAGGGCCATCTGGAACGGCTTGGCAGGGGCACCTGGCTTAGCATTATCAAGGGAGGATATTGGTTTTCAAGGGGCTCCCAAGGGATCACATCGGCCAGCACGTCCCATCGATTACCTGGGTCGAGCTTGCCTCCAAAAGGGACATGGAATTCTTCAATCGATAGCTGCCCGGCACCCTGAAAGACGTACATTTTCAGCCCAGCGAGTTCTTCTAAGTTGGAAACGGCTGATTACATCCGATCTTAACACGAGATTCACGCTGGAATCAACTGCCTTGCAATGGATGTTGGTTCCTCAGCAAGCCCTACCTATTGCGATCATCCCTGTTGACTTATAACGGCTGGATTGCCGACGGCTGCTTCTACGGCGGCAATTGATCGCGCTGATCGCCAAGCGCCTCCAACCACGTTGACAAGCGCAGATTGCAGGGCTGGTCGGATTCATCCGGCCGGCCCTTTTGATCGCCGGCGCCGCAGCTCCGCCGCATAGAATTTGAGCTCGTGTGGCCTTCCGCCCATACCGCCACCACCGCACCGCATGCCCCTTTCCGTCGCCGCGGGATCTCCCCCTCCGGCTGGCTCCAGCGCCGACAACAGCCCCTTGCCAGGCGATGGCGAACGCTCCGGACCCTCCCCCCGAGATCTGAGGCTGCGGGCGGGGCTGGTGGCCGAGCGCCCCGTCTTACCTCCCCGGCAGCGAAAGCTCAAGGGCGGCACCACCGGCTTCATGTTCGTGCTGCATGTGGGCGCGGTGGCCGCCCTGCTGCCCCGCTTCTGGAGCTGGCAGGGTGTGGTGGCCCTGGCAGTTCTGTACTGGATCACGGTTCTGGGGGTGACCCTGGGCCTGCACCGGCTCCTCGCCCACCGCAGCTTCGAGGCGCCCCGCTGGCTGGAGCGCACCCTTGCCTTCATGGGCACCCTGGCCTGCCAGAGCGGTCCAATCGAATGGGTGGGCCTGCACCGCCACCACCACCTCTTTTCCGATCAGCCCAACGACCACCACGACGCCGCCCGCGGCCTGTGGTGGTCCCACAGCGAATGGATGCTGCATGAAATCCCGGCCCTGCGGGAGATCCATCGCTTCACCGGCGATCTCCGCCAGGACCCCTTCTACCGCTGGCTCGACCGCTGGTTCCTGCTGCCGCAGCTGCCCCTCGGCCTGGCCCTCTGGTTCTATGGCGAACACGCCGGAGTCCATGGCGGCGGCCTCGGCCTGGTGCTCTGGGCCATCCCGCTGCGCCTGGTGCTCGTGTATCACGTGACCTGGCTGGTGAACTCCGCCACCCATGCCTTCGGCTACCGCAATTTCGATTCTCCCGATCTCTCCCGTAACTGCTGGTGGGTGGCACTGCTGAGCTTCGGCGAAGGTTGGCACAACAACCACCACGCCTTCCCCCATTCCGCCCGCCACGGCCTGCGCTGGTTTGAATTCGACATCACCTGGCAGCACATCCGCCTGCTGCGAAGCCTTGGCTGGGCTCAGCGAATCCGCACCGCTTCAGCCCCTGGCAGCAGGTTCTGAGGCTTCCTATAATCGGCAAGTCTTATCAAACTAGGTACCTTGGCGCGCAAACAGGTTCATCTGTTGATGCCTGAAGACCTGCATGAGTTGGTGCGGGCCCGGGCTGATGAAGCTGGTGTGAGCCTCACCGCCTATGTGCTCTCGGTTCTGGAAACCGATCTCAATGCCGATCCGAAGGGCCGCACCACACTCTCGAGTCTGGCCTTGCGGGTGAGGGCGGTCGAGATGCACCTCGGCCTGGATTCCCGTCAACCGGGCTTCCTGCGGGCCCAAGCTGCCGCCGCCGCCAGTCCGATCGTGCTCGACCCTACCGAGCTCCAAACGGATCGCCGCCGGGCCTCCGACCGGCCCGCCAACTCCGAAGCGTCGGCCTAGGCGGCTAGGCGATCCCATCCAGCTCAGGCGGCTCCATCCAGTTCTCGGCGGATGGCACTGGCCAGGTCCACCGGAACCAGTCCCTCCCACGGGGGCTGCTGGCGAGCCCTCCGGCGCAGCAGCTCCAGGAAACGGTCGGCCCCCAGGTCCTCCTCGCCAGCCGCTCCGAGCGCCGCCAGGGTGCGACGCAGGTCGAGCAATTCCGCCTCCAGTTCCGCCGCGCTGTAATCCCCCTGGCCGGCCATCACGGCCGCGAAGCGCTCACGGCGCTGGCGTTTCTCCACCGGATAGGCGGCCAGCAGCTGCTCGCGGCAGAGCCGCCAGGGCCGACCGGCCGTGAATAGCAGAGCGAGGGCGGCACTGAGATCGGCCGCCTCGGCGTCGTCGACGCGCAGATCGAAGGCGGAAGGGGGCTGCCGCAGACCCACGAACACCTCCAGCAGCTCCCCCGGCCCGAGCACCTCGTTGCCATCGCCCCGCACCGGCAGGGCGGAAGCCTGCAGGGCTTCGTAGAGCTCGGGATGGTGGCCATCGAGCAGCGTTTCGGCGCGGCCGGGCTCCAGCCGGCCCTCTGGAGCCTCCACCGCCAGCCAACGATTGATCCGCCCCAGGGCGAGGAACACCTCCGGCCCTGGGGAGGCCAGCTTGCCGTTACGCAGCATCGAGAGCTGGGAGTTGTGCACCCGACCCACATCGAGGGCCTCCGCCAGCCCCGGCAGCACCCGGTGGGACCAGCCATTGCAGCCGTGCCAGTGGCGGATCAGATGAGCGAAGGCCACCCGCCCCAATGCGATGTCATCTCGATAACCCAAGTGATCTGGATCCGTATTGCTACCATTCTATCGATCCACCCGGAGCCGGTCCTTCATGGCCGCCACACCCCTTCCCCGCCCCGCCGCTCTCCACACCCGGGCGGCCGCCACCATCAGCGGCGGCGCCAGCGCCCATCGCCGCGCCAGCGCCCTGCACCAGCCCCGCCGCGGTGAGCCCATCCCGGTGGCACCGCCCGGGCGCCGCTGGGGCACGATCGGCTTCATGGTGGTGATCCACCTCCTGGCCTTGGCGGCCCTGCTGCCCCGCTTCTGGAGCCTGCCGGCCGTGGCCAGCCTGCTGGTGCTCTACTGGATCACCGCCTGCCTGGGGGTGACGATCGGCTACCACCGCCTGCTCAGTCACCGGGCCTTCAAGGTGCCCACCTGGCTGGAGCGCTTCTTCGCCACCTGCGGCGCCCTCAGCTGCCAGCACGGTCCGATCGACTGGGTGGGGCTGCACCGCCACCACCACAAGTTCTCCGATACGGATGCGGATCACCATGACAGCAACAAGGGCTTCTGGTGGTCGCACATGGGCTGGATGTTCGAGGAAATCCCCGCCATGGCGGCGGTGCCCCGCCTCACCGGCGACCTGGGCCGCGATCCCTATTACCGCTGGCTGAACACCTGGTTTCTGAGCCTGCAGGTGGTGCTCGGCCTGCTCCTCTTCTGGATCGGCACCGCCACCGGCGCCGGCGGCTGGGCCCTGGTGCTCTGGGGCATCCCCCTGCGCCTGGTGCTCGTGTACCACTGCACCTGGCTGGTGAACTCCGCCACCCACTGCTGGGGTGAGGCCCGCCATGACAGCGGCGACAACTCGATGAACAACCCCTGGGTGGCAGCCCTCACCTTCGGCGAGGGCTGGCACAACAACCACCACGCCTTCCCCCATTCGGCACGCCACGGCTTCGGCCCCGGCCAGATCGACCTCACCTGGCAGCACATTCGCCTGCTGCAGGGCATCGGCCTGGCCACCCAGGTGCGGCTGCCCCGGGCGGCAGATCCGGGCACCGCGGCGGGGTGATCAGGCCCTGGCATGCATTCCCAAGCCGGCCCGGCTGGTCCCCGGGCTCAAGGGCCCCCTTCAGCGAACAGCGAAGGAGGCCCTTCTCTGTCGTAAGGTTCCAAATCGGTTTTCTGTCGGTTTCAAGGGTTCGTAGCCATGGCCAAGCGTGTTCAGGTGGTGCTCAGCGAAGACGTGCTGAGCCTCGGCAAGGATGGGGATCTGGTGGAAGTGGCGCCGGGCTACGCCCGTAACTTCCTGGTTCCCCTCGGCAAGGCCGTTCCCGTGACCGCCGCCGTGCTGCGCCAGGTGGAGCACCGCCGGGCCAAAGACGCCGAGCGCCAGGCCGCCCTGAAGGCCGAAGCCGTCGCCTTCCGCACAGCCCTCGACACCATCGGCCGCTTCACCGTGAAGAAGCAGACCGGCGGCGACGACGTGCTCTTCGGCACCGTGACCAACGGCGATGTGGCCGAGGCCATTGAGGCCGCCACCAAGAAGGAACTCGACCGGCGCGACATCATCGTTCCCGAGATCCACCGCACCGGCTCCTACAAGGTGCAGGTCAAGCTCCATCCCGAGGTCACCGCCGAAGTGAACCTGGAGGTGGTGAGCCACTGAGGCTGGACACCCCCCAGATCTGGAGGGGCCCCTGGCCCGAGCCGGGATCAAGCCACCAGATCTGGTGACCTGCTGACTGGTCAAAACCGGATGGCAGGGCCAGAATGAATCTCACCCCCCACGCCGCCGGAACCCCAGGGGTTCGGCGGCGTTGTTGTCTGCCGGTTCCCGGCACCCCCCAGCGCCCGTGCGGCGCCTTCCCCCCCGAGATCCCATGGTGAGCGTGCCCCTGGCCGGTCCGACCTCGCCGGCCGATGATTCCGGCGTCTCCCCCGGGAGACGCTCCCGGGCCGGTGCCAACGGCAACGCCAGCTTCGAAGCCCTGCCCGATTCCGTGCCCCCCCAGAACCTGGAGGCCGAGGAGGCGGTGCTGGGCGGCATCCTGCTCGATCCCGACGCCATCGGTCGGGTGGCCGAGGTGCTGCACCCGGAGGCCTTCTACCTGGGCGCCCACCGCGAGATCTACCGCACCGCCCTGATGCTGCACAGCCAGGGCAAGCCCACCGACCTCACCGCCATGGCCGCCTGGCTGGCCGACATGGGCCACCTGGAGAAAGTTGGCGGCAGCAACCGGCTGGTGGAACTGGTGGAGCGCACCCTCTCCACCGCCTCGATCGACCAGGTGGCCCGCCTGGTGATGGACAAGTATCTGCGCCGCCAGCTGATCCGCTCCGGCAATGAGGTGATCGGCCTCGGCTTCGACCAGAGCAAGCCGATGGATCAGGTGCTCGATGAGGCCGAGCAGAAGATCTTCGCGATCAGCCAGGAAAAACCCAGCGTGGGGCTCACCGCCACCGCCGAGATCCTCACCCGCACCTTCGAAGAGATCGAAACCCGCTCGCTCGGCACCGCCGTGGCGGGCATCCCGGTCAACTTCTACGACCTCGACGCCTTGACCCAGGGGCTGCAGCGCAGCGACCTGATCATCGTGGCGGGCCGGCCGGCGATGGGCAAAACCTCGATCGTGCTCAACATCGCCAAGAACGTGGCCCAGCTCCACAACCTGCCGGTGGCGGTGTTCAGCCTGGAGATGAGCAAGGAGCAGCTCACCTACCGCCTGCTCTCGATGGAGGTGGGCATCGAGAGCGGCCGACTGCGCACCGGCCGGCTGCAACAGGAGGAGTGGCCGCTGCTGGGCAAGGGCATCAGCAGCCTTGGCGCCCTGCCCCTCTACATCGACGACAAGCCCAACGCCGGCGTGCTGGAGATGCGTTCCCTCTGCCGCCGCCTGATGGCCCAGCAGGGCAAGGAGCTCGGGCTGATCGTGATCGACTACCTGCAGCTGATGGAGGGCTCCGGCTCCGACAACCGGGTGCAGGAACTCTCCCGCATCACCCGCGCTCTCAAGGGCATGGCCCGGGAGCTCAACGTGCCCGTGATCGCCCTCTCCCAGCTCAGCCGCGGCGTGGAGGCCCGCACCAACAAGCGGCCCATGCTCAGCGACCTGCGCGAATCGGGCTCGATCGAGCAGGACGCCGACCTGGTGCTGATGATCTACCGCGACGAGTACTACAACCCCGAAACCCCCGACCGCGGCATCACCGAGGTGATCGTGACCAAGCACCGCAACGGCCCGGTGGGCACCTGCAAGCTCCTGTTCGAGCCCCAGTTCACCCGCTTCCGCAACCTGGCGGTGTAACCCTGGCATCGCGCAGGGAGCGCCCGCCAGGGCGGTGGCAGCCGATGCTCGCTAGGGCACTGGCCAACGATCTGGAGGGCTCTGAACCGTTGCCTCGTTGTCAGGGACGCTTCAGCGGGAGGTTCACCGAGCGCTCTCCAGACCAAGTCACAACAGTTCGGCCATCGCGATAGTGGCGGGGCGTGGTCATGAGGCGATGCCAGGCCTCAGCACCAGAAAGCGATTGATAGGATTCTGGATAACGCTCCAGAAGAATCAGGCGCAACATGGGGTAGAAATTAGTATTCATGCCGGGAAAGATATGATGCTCGACATGATGGGAAAAATTGAGATGCAAAAGGTCTAGCCAAGCTGGCAACTGCAGCGAAACTGAATTGGCCAGGGGATCGTTTTCTTCGGCCAGGGGGCAGAGCATGTGATTGGTGTAGATGTAAGCCATCGCCACCGCATAGCCCAGGCCAAGCGGCAGCCCGTAGCCCAGCAGCAACGGCAGCGGCCGTAGCCCGATCAACGCGATCACGCCAGCATGAATCGCGATGATCAGCAGCAGTTCCAGCACGATCGCCTGCCGCTCTCGCCGGCTGACCCCGAAGGGCGCAGGCACGATCGTTGCTGCTGCCGGGATCCGGGAGCCGAGCAACACCGAAAGCATGGTGCGCAGGTTGTGCACCCACCAAGCTGCGCCAATCCCGAGAGCCAGCCCCAACGGCGTGACCTCATCGGATGGCACGAAGGCGTGCTGAATCCGCTTGCCCCAGGTGGCCGGCTGGGATTCCAGATAACTGCGGTCGGGATCGGTGAGGGAATTGGTGTGGCCGTGATGCTGGCGGTTGTGCACCGCGTGCCAGAGGGTGGGAGGCATCCACAGAACGGCGAGGCCCATGAAACCCACCCAGCGCCGTGGTCCCTGACCGCGGATGGCACTGCCATGCAGCAGATCGTGGGTGGCGAACAGCAGCACCACCACCGCATTGGCCATCACCAGCGTGAAGGGCAGGAAGAGCGGCAGGGCCAGCGTGGGCCACTGCTCCAGCAGGGAGGCCATCCACCAACCCAGGGCGAGGATCGCCAGGTTGATCAGCACCAGGGTGAGCCGGGAAGGATCGGCGCGGAAGGCCTCAGGAGGCAAGAGGGGGCGGAGCTCCCGGGCGTAGCCGGCGACGGTGGTGGGGCCAGCGGCCGGGGGGTCCCCAGGAGAGGACGGTACAGCGCGTGTGATCGAGCAGCGGCAATGTCCCACCACTGCAGCACAACGGGGGCAGGCGCTGGCCGCGATGACAGCGGGCCTCCCTCAAGCCTGGACGCGGGAATGCAGGGCGATCACGGCGCCATGGCGCTCCACCACGGTGCCGATCAGCAGCAGCAGCCGTTGCTGCAGGTCGAGGGCTGCGGCCTGGTCGGCGGTGGCGGCATGGCACACCAGCCTCAGCAGCGGCCCGCTGGTGCCGAAGCCCACCAGATGGACCCGTGCCGGCAGCCCTGGATCCACCGCCGGCTCCGCCGCCAGGAGCCCCTGCAGCTCGGCCACGATGGCCGGCACGGCGTCCCGGTCCCGGGGCCGCAGGCTCACCTCCAGTTCCAGGCGACGGCGGTCGATCTGGGCCAGGTTCTGGACCGCCTGGCTGATGAAGGTGCCATTGGGGATATACACCGTTTGCCGCTCCGGATCCCGCAGGCGCGTGTGGAACCAGCCGATCGCCTCCACCTCCCCCTGCAGCTGCTGGGCGGGCAGGCGGATCACATCGCCCACCACGAAGGGGCGGCTGAGGTAGAGCCCCACGCCGCTGAGGCCGTTCTCCACGATCGTGCGGGCCCCAAACGCCAACGCTGCGGCGCCGAAACCGCCCGCGGTGAGCAGCACCCCCGCCGACACCCCGAGCAGCCGCAGCACCTGCCAGCCCAGCAGCACGGCCACCAGAAGCCCGATCAGCTTGTCGAGCAGATCGAGCAGGGCCAGGCGCTCCCGGCCCTCCAGAGCCGCCACAGCCGCCGTGCTCTCCACCCAAACGAGCAGGGTCCCCCGGCAACGGGCCAGGCTCCAGGCCAGGGCCACCACCACCAGAAGCTGGCGCAGCTCCTGGGCGCTGGGCAAGGGAAGATCGGTGGGCGGCAGCAGCCTCAGCAGCCAGAGCAGCTCGCCTCCCAGCAGCAGGGGAATGGCCAGGCTCAGCCGCACCCGCAGCAGCAGGGCACGCAGCAGGGAAGCGCGGCCCAGTCGGCGGGCCAGCAGGCTGCACAACAGCCAGGTGATCGCCGCCAGCACCAGGGAGATGAGCGGCAGGTGCAGGGCCAGGGGCAGCTGCCAACCCTGGGGGAGCCGGGAATCCAACGAAGCCCACACCGGAAGGATGAAAAGCATGGTCGCCCACCAGCGGTGGGCTGCCAGGGGCCAGAGCAGCCCGCCATCCGCCTCGCCGCCTAATTTGAAGCGATGGATGCCTGCATCTCCACGGGCGAGCAGCCCACCGAATCCTTCGAGCTGATCGTGGTGGGCGGCGGCCACGCCGGCTGTGAGGCAGCCCTCACGGCAGCGCGGCTGGGCATCCGCACCGCCCTCTTTTCGCTGAATCTCGATCGCATCGCCTGGCAGCCATGCAATCCGGCCGTGGGCGGGCCGGCCAAGAGCCAGTTGGTGCACGAGGTGGATGCCTTGGGCGGGGTGATCGGCCGCCTCGCCGACGCCACCGCCCTGCAGAAGCGCATCCTCAACGCCAGCCGCGGCCCAGCCGTGTGGGCCCTTCGGGCCCAGACCGACAAGCGCCAGTACGCTCGCCAAATGCTGCAGCTGCTGCAGCACACCCCCAACCTGCACCTGCGCGAGGCGATGGTGACAGGCCTGGTGGTGGAGGGAGACTTCGCCTCCGGCGGCGCGGATCCGGCCCAAAGCCCCCTGGGCCGGGTGCTGGGGGTGCGCACCTACTTCGGCAGCGTCTACGCCGCCGGCACCGTGATCCTCACCACCGGCACCTTCCTGGGCGGCCGCATCTGGGTGGGCGATCGCTCGATGGCCGCCGGCCGGGCCGGCGAGCAGGCCGCCGAGGGGCTCACCGAGGCCCTCGCGGCCCTCGGTTTCAGCACCGGCCGCCTCAAGACCGGCACGCCGGCCCGGGTGGACCGCCGCAGCGTGGATCTCGACCGGCTCGAAGAACAACCCAGCGATGCCCACGATCGCTTCTTCTCCTTCGATCCGGCCGCCTGGGTGAGCGGCGAGCCGATGAGCTGCCACCTCACCCGCACCACCGCCGCCACCCACCAACTGATCCAGGCCAACCTCCACCTCACGCCGATCTATGGCGGCTTCGTGGACAGCAAGGGCCCCCGCTACTGCCCCTCGATCGAGGACAAGATCGTGCGCTTCGCCGACAAGGAAAGCCACCAGATCTTCCTGGAACCCGAGGGCCGCGACACCCCCGAGCTCTACGTGCAGGGCTTCTCCACCGGCCTGCCGGAGCGGCTGCAGCTGGAGTTGCTGCGCACCCTGCCGGGCCTGGAGCGCTGCGTGATGCTGCGGCCCGCCTATTCGGTGGACTACGACTACCTGCCCGCCACCCAGCTCAAGGCCAGCCTGGAAACCAAGCGGGTGGCGGGGCTGTTCAGCGCCGGCCAGCTCAACGGCACCACCGGCTACGAGGAGGCGGCCGCCCAGGGCCTGGTGGCGGGGCTCAACGCCGCCCGGCTGCTGCGGGGCCAGGAGCCCATCCACTTCGCGCGGGAAGGCAGCTATATCGGCACCCTGATCGATGACCTGATCACCAAGGACCTGCGCGAGCCCTACCGGGTGCTCACCAGCCGCAGCGAGTACCGCCTGCTGCTGCGGGGCGACAACGCCGATCGGCGCCTCACCCCACTAGGCCGGGAGCTGGGGCTGATCGATGGGCGCCGCTGGCAGCTCTTCGAGGCCAAGCAGGCGGCGATCAGCGCCGAAGCCCGCCGGCTCGACAGCGTGCGGCTCAAGGCCAGCGACCCGGTGGCGGCGGCGGTGGAGGCGGAAACCGGCGCGGCGATCAAGGGCTCGATCACCCTGGCCGACCTGCTGCGGCGGTCCGGCTTCCACAGCAGCGATCTGGTGCGCCACGGCCTGGCTCCGGCCGATCTGCCCGTGGCCGTTCGGGAGGGGGCCGAAATCGACATCAAGTACAGCGGCTACCTGGCCCGCCAGCAGCAGCAGATCGAGCAGGTGCGGCGCTCCCAGGGGCGCCCCCTCCCCCCTGATCTCGACTACGGCGGCATCGCCACCCTCTCCGCCGAGGCCCGCGAGAAGCTCAATGTTGTGCGGCCCACCACCCTCGGCCAGGCCTCACGGGTGCCGGGGGTGAGTCCGGCCGATGTGACCGCCCTGCTGCTCTGGCTTGAACTAGATCAACGCCGAGCTAATGCCGCTACATTGACCCATCGAATCGGCTGAGGGCAGGTGGACGCACCGCGGGGAATCCCAACGTCCCGGGCCTATTGGGACCTGCAGGCCGAGAAGCTGATGAACCGGATCTTCGATCCGGTCGACACCATCGACCTTCCCACCGACGCCGATCGGAGCGACCTCAACGCCCTGGCGCTTCCGGCGTCGGAGGAGGAAGCCAACCCCGGCGCCGCTGCGGCTCCGGCCGCTAAGGCACCCCGCTGGCAGCGGGCCCGACGGCCCCAGGCCAGCCCCCAGATCGATCCGTTCAGGTCAGCCGCAGACAGCAGCCCGGCCCCCTTGGATCCAGCGGTATCCGCCCCGGTTCCGCAACGGGGCCTTCAGGCAACCCTGGCGACCCTCACGGCCCACCAGCAGCCGCTGATCCTGATCGGAGCCTTTGCCGCCGCCGGCCTGGTGAGCGCCAGCAGCGGCGTGCTGGCCCTGAGCCAGTGGAACCGTTTCCAGGACTCCCTTCAGCAGGAACGCAGCCTGCTGCTGGTGGAGCGGCTGCGCAATTTCGGTCCCGCCGCCCAGGCACCCGCCACCCCACCAGCCCCCGCCCTGGCCCCGCCGACCGGCCTGACCGCCCAGGCCGGCGCCCCGCAGACCGCCATGCAGGCCCAGTCCTACAGCCAGGGAGCCAGGCCAGCGGATAACGACCTGCCGCCGCCGCCGCCTCAGGAAGCCTGGATTGAGCAGCTGGGCGAATTGCCCCAGCCCCAGCGAAGCGCGCCGATCCTGCGGGTGCCGGTGAGCCCGAAGCTGGCCGCCGCGGCCGCACCGGTCCGCCGCAGCCCACCACCCGGCCCCCTGCCCCTGCTCGTGGGGGTGGTGGGTGCCCCGGGCAAGGTGGGCTCCGCCATCTTCCAGATGGGCGGCAGCACCAGCACGGTGTCGGTGGGTGAAACGATCGGCAACAGCGGCTGGCGGCTGCGCTCCACCGATGGCGACAGCGTGCTGATCGAGCACGACGGCGATCTGCGTCGCATCGCGATCGGCAGCGGTGGCTGATTCCGCTGGGCCAACCCACAACCCCTCCTCCGACGCCGCTCCCGCCCCCCCTGGCAGCCTCCTTGCCTCACCCGCTTCCCTTTGGCAGGCCCCCATGGCCGATGTGCTGGCGGCCCGGGCAGGACAGCAGCTCAGCGGGGCCTGGAAACTGATGCTGCTGGGGGATGGCAGCCCCACCCGCCACCTGCAACTGCTCACCGGCCAGCCCCTGGAGGTGGACCTGATCGCCATGGCCCCGGAACCGGAGCACGACCCGCTGGTGCCACCGGAAGTGGCGGAACTGGAGGAGCCCCTGATGCGGCGGCAGGTGTGGCTCTCCTGCGGCGACCTCACCCTCGGCTGGGCCGAAAGCTGGTGGAACCGCAGCACGGCGGAATCCCATCTGCGGGATCGCCGCCAACCGATCTGGCGCAGCCTCACGGAGGGCCGCACCGAGCTGTTCCGAGAGGTGGACGGCCTGGGCCAGGTGCAGGCCCCCTGGCTGGAACACCGCTTCGGGTGCCCCGGGCCCTTCTGGAGCCGCCACTACCGCTTCTTCCGCCAGGGCCGCGAGCTCACCGTGATCCGGGAGGTGTTCTCCCCCGCCCTGGAACGGTGGCTGGGGCCTGCGACAGCCTCGATTCACAACAATTCATCAACTTGGTAACGGTGCGTTGGCGTTTCCACTTGACGGATTGACGACCTACATGGTCTGGCCAGCATTCGCTTACCCATCCGTCAAGCCATGGCCACACCGCGCCGCGCCCCCTCCACCCCCGTTCGGGCCCCGAACGGCCGCTCTCCGGCACCTCCCACCAGCAGCAGCCGCACCCACCGAGCCGCCGCAGCGTGCAACGCCCCGCTCTCTGCCGAGTGGCTGAGCCTCACGGACCTCGGCCGGGTCTACGGAATCTCCGCCGTGCACACCGGCAAACTGCTGGTGGCCGCCGGCCTTCGCCTGGCGGATGGCGATCCCAGCCCCGCCGCCCTGGAGAGCGGCCTGGCCCAGCGCCAACATTCCGGCCAGCACCGCCAGGCCCTGTGGCACCGGCAGGGATGCGCCCCCCATCTCGAAGGGCAGGGCGTGATCCCGCAGAAGGAGCGCACCCTGGTGAGCCTCTGGGCCGACCTCCTGGCCGCCCTGCAGCAGGGAGCCCCCGACATCGCCACCTCAGCGGAGGAGATGGCCGACGAGATCCCAGGCGATCTGGTGCAACCGGTGAACAGGGAGCTGCGGGAACGGGGCTGCAGCTTCCAGGTGCGGCCGGCCCTCAGGCCGTCTGGCTTGCCTCAGCCTGCCCGCTCACACGTTCCAGCAGAAGGCGCAGACGATCCTCATCCACATGGCTGAGGTTGGTGCGCAGCAGGCGCGCCTGAGGAGCGTGGGCCCGCAGGCGCTCAATCACCCGATCGGGCGCCGATTCCCGCAGCAGCACGCAGAGGGCCGCACCGCCGCTGGGCAGGGTGCCGCCAATCTCCCGCAGGAAGCCGTCGTTGAGGCCGAGGTCACTGAGGGCCCCTGAGGCCGCCCCGACCCCGGCCCCTAGGGCCGCCCCGAGCAGCGGATTAAGAAACAGCAAACCCACCAGGGTGCCCCAGAAGCCACCCCCCACCGCACCGGCGGTGGTGAGGTTGAGAGCTTGGTGCAGATGCACCCGGCCCTCGGCGTCGTGCTCCACCACCACCGCATCCTCCAAGGCAACCAGGGCCTCCTTCTGGAGTTCCACCAGTTCGCGCCGCACCTGTTCGGCCTCGGCCACCGTGGGGAAACCCACCACCACCAGGGTGCTGATGCCGCGCTGCGTCGGTTGGCTGGGGGATCGGGTGGTCATCGTGGCCGCCTGCTGATTCCTGCACCGTAGGGAGATCGGATCGGCTCGTAGGCCCCGGCGCTCGGGCGGGATAGGAACCTCGCCGGCTGCAGGAATGGGCAGGGGGGATGGGCAGGGGGGATGGAGTGGGCTGGCGTTCCCGCTCCGTTGCGGCAGCCTCCTAGCGGCGCCGGCTGGAGCGGGGCAGCGGCCGGCCTGGGGCAGCGGCCCGCGCCGCCGGAGGATCCGCCGCCAGCGGTGCGGGCCCCAGGGAGGCGGGCCCCAGGGAGGCGGGCCCCGGGGAGGGGGGCGTGCGTTGCCAGCGCTGCAGGGTGAAGGTGGCGTCGTCGGGCCAGGCCTCCGACCCGTCGGGGGCGGCACCAGCGCCGCCCGAGCTATCAGCCGCAGGGTCGCCAATGGCAGCAGAGCCCTGGGCTGTGGGCGCCGCAAGAGTGGCCGGATCGGTTCTGGGGCTGGCGCGCCCGAGGGAAGGCGGCGGCGGCGGGCCGGCCACGGGTCTGAATCCGGTGCCCCCGGATAGGGGCGGCGGCGCGGAGCCGGGCGGGCCGATCCGGGATGGGCGGCGGGAGACCGCCTCCAGGCTTCGGCGCTCCGAGGCCACGGAGGCCTCCCAGGGGCGCGGCTGGGGGTCGCTCCGGCGAGGGGAGGGGGATCCCGAAGGGGGAGCGGCCCAGGAATCGCTCGGGCGCTCCGGCCGACGGGCCTCAGGAGCGCCGGTCGGCCGGCGGCCGGTGCCGCGGGCGGGATCCTGCCAGGGCTCCCGCCAGTCGTCGTCGGCGTCGTCCTCGAGCAGCCAGTCGAACCGCTCCTCCACCCAGCGGCCCAGCCGGGCGGGATTGAGACCACCCGCCCCCAGGCCCCGATGGCCCAGCCCGGCAGCATCGGGGCCGGGCGTGCGTGAACCGGGCCTGGCGCCGGCCACGCCGTCCACCAACTCCCGGCCCCGGCTCACCCAGCGGTCGAGGCGTTGCTCGAGCGGTTCAGGGCCGTCGCGCCCGGGGCGACGGCCATCCCGGGGGGCCGCTGCGGCGCGATTCCGGGAAGAAGCGATACCCGGCCGCTCCTGGAACGATCCGGAGCGGCGGTTCAGCCGCAGGGCGCCATCATCGGACGCTTGCTCGGGACGGCCATCCGGCAACCCATCCCAACGATTCCAGGCCTCATCCATAGGGCCAGGTTACCGGCGGCGGCCCGCCAGCCAGCGCTCCCGGCCCAGCCCCACCAGGGCGATCGTGACCCCTCCCCACTCCAGGGTCCAGAGAAAGGTGGCCATGGCCGGCACGCAGTGGGCCGACCATAAAGGGCCTGCGTTCCTCACGGCGCCGGGGTCGCAAGCGATTGCCGGTCAGGCCACCCCCGACTCGAACACCAGCAGGCAACTGGCATCCCAGCGGCCTTCATGGAAGCGCTCGCAACAGGTCCGGCAGGCCAGACCGTTCCGGCGGCGGCGGTAGGCACAGGTCTGACCGCAGCGCGGGCAGCGGGCGATCCAGCGGGCGGCCTCCACCGGCACGGGATAGGTGTGGCGCACGCTCACCGCGAACTCCGCCTGAGCGGCGTTGATCGCTGCCATCCGGCCGCGGAAGTGGGGGCCGTGCACCTCCCGCACCCCCAGCACCCGGTCGATCCAGGCGTGGATCATCTCGTGGCAGAGGGTGCTGAGGGTGGCCTGGCGCGGCAGGGGCTCCAGCAGCGGCCGGGAGAGCACGATCTCGCAGAGATCGGAGCCATCGGCGCGGCGGCCGCTGCGATAGAGGCCGGCGGTGCGGGTGAGGCGGCCGTCGCTCCAGCGCAGGTCCACCAGGGGCCGGCCCTCGCGGAGCAGGGCGCCCTCGAAATGCTCGCGGTTCAGCCGGTGGAACAGGGGCGGCAGAGGTTCCAGGGGCACGGCGGGGGCACCGACGGGATGGGAGCGGCCAGCAAGAGCGGCCGGAGCGGACCCCACGGGCAGCGGGGGCCCTGGCAGTATCGCCACTGCCGGGCGGGGTCGTCGGTCAGACTCAGCTCCTTGCAACCCTTGAGACACCCCATGGACTGGGATCTGGCCCGCGGCATCGGCAGTAAGGCCCTGTTTGCCGGCGCCGGCGCGCTTCTCCTCTACTGGACGATCTCGGCGGTGAAGCTGGTGCTCAGCGCCCGCGGCATCAACCCGCTGATCAAGCAGTTCTTCACCCAGGTGGCCTCCGGCCAGGTGGATGGCGCCTATCTGCTCACCACCAAGAACTACCGCTCCCATGTGAACCGCCAGCAGTTCATCCGCTTCCTGGCGGGCCTGCAGCTCAACAAGTTCCGCAACCTCAAATCCGGCCGCCCCCGCCTGCAGGACGACCAGGTGATGCTCACGGTGAAACTCAAATCCGACGGCAAGGAGGAGCTGCCGCTCGACTTCACCTTCGTGAAGGTGGATGAGGCCTGGCGGGTGGACCGGATCCAGAAGGTGGGCGCCTGATCCCTACCGGCTACTCCAGTCGATGGTGGGGTCATCAGAGGGGGATGACTTCAGAGAAGGAAGCCAATCAGCAATCAATAAGGGGAGCTTGCTGGGGGCTCCGCCTGGGTGGATTGTGCCCGTGCTGGGCGGCGAGCAGTGGGGAGGCCATCACTCCGCCACCTCCGGATTCAGCTCCAGCCCCGAGTAGAGGAAGGCGCGGCTGAGGCGCTGGCAGTCGCCGGGACTCACCGAGGCTTCGCGCAGGGTGGCCTCCTAGCTGGTCGCCACGGTGGTGAAGATCCGCGTGAGGATCGCTTCGGCTTCTGCCGGCTGGAGCAGAAAGCGGCCCGCCGCGGCCAGGATCGCCCGGCGGTTGGCCCAGCGGCTGGGGCTGCGGTCCACCAGGCCGCAGGCCATCGCCAGGTCTCGGCGGGTCTCGGCTTGCACGGGTGCCGGCGTGAGGTCGTAGGCGGGGCTGAGCTGCCAGCTGCGGGAGCGGGCCAGAAGCGCATGGTTGCGGGGGTGGTCGTCGATGTTCGAGACCGCGGCGTTGAAGCAGATCCGGCCGAACAGCTCGCGCAGGTCCGCCGCCGGTTGAACGCTGACGCGGCGGAGCTCGTCGGCCAGCAGCAGATACGACCATCTGCCCCGATCGGTGGCGCTGTCTTCGGCCTGCAGCAGGGTGAGGGCACTCACCATGCGATGGCGCCTGTATCCCGCCTCGCTCCAGTCGCGATCGAAACGCTTCACCAGCAACACATCCACATCGCCCACCCGGGTTAGACGACTGTCGGCCACCTGCAGCCCGCAGCGCCGAGCCAGCAGCAGCAGACCGTGCTCCACCCGCGGCTGGTTCCAGGTATCCGAAGGCGCTGGGAACTTGGCCAGCCAGAGGGCCTGATCGGCCTCCACGGTGGTCTTGGGGCGGGCGCCGCCCATCGAGGTGCCGGCCTGGCCGATCAGCTCCTCCACCTGCTCCAGGGCCGAGCCTGCCCGGTGGGGTTCGTCGCGGAGGATCGCATCGGCCGCCTGCTTGATGCGTTCCAGATCGAGGGTGCGGTGGAAGCGACGCTGCGGCGCCGGTGGTTCAACGCCGCGGCCAAAGCCCACCGCACCGCAGCGGTCATCTGGCCCGAGCAGCAGCAGGTCGAAATCGCTGGGCTCTCCCAGGCCGCCATGGCGAGCGATCACCCGGCGACCCCAGTGATCCGGCAGGGCATCGCGCAGCGCCCCGAAGAAGCCCCCCAGACGGGCCGTCTCGAAGGGGCCCTGGCACAGCTTCAGCTGCACCGGATCGAGCTCCACCGCGTCGGCTCGCTCCCGATAGCGGCGCCCATAAACGAACGTGCCCACCGGGTGGTCCTGCCGATCGCGGCTTTGCGAAAACCGGCCGGCCGTGACGAACTCTGTGCTGCCCGGCGGGACCACATAGACGTAGCACTCGAGATCCGATGGCATGACAGCGAGCGCCAGGGCTGGGCAAAGGGGATGGACGAGGCTGATCAGAAGTCGTCGTCGAAGCGATGGCGGCGGGGGGCCTGGCCCGGTTGGCGGGCCGCCTCCAGGGCCTTGCCCTCCCCATCCCGGTCGGGATCGGCCACCGCCTCCAGCTGATCGAGCAGCCCCAGCACCCAGAGGGCACCGAGGTAGGCGGCGATCGAGGTGCCGGGCTTGCCGCGCTCCACATCGGCCACGGTGAAGCGGCTCACGCCCATCCGCTCGGCCACGTCCTCCAGCCGCCAGCGGCGCCGCAGCCGGGCGGTGCGGATGTTGCGGCCCAGCCGCTGCAGGGCCTGCTCCAGGGCCGCAGGGGGCTGTTGAACGAGGGGACTGAGCTGGGGCAAGCCCGGTCGGCGAGGTTGCGTGATGACACCATAAACGGCTCATGGGTTGCCTGATGGCCACATGGCATGCCTCTGCAGGGTCATGCCCTGGGGTGCTGGCGATCACGCCCGGCCTTACCGTCCAGATCGGCCAGGCTGGGTCTCCGTTCTGTGGCTCTCTGCCGGTATCCCATTCCTCCACCCGGGAGCAGTTGCGCCGAGAGGCGCACGTTGCGGAGCGAAGCCGAGAGGCGCACCTTGCAGAGCCAGTCCGAGAGGCGCACCCTGCGGAGTTGCGCAAAACGACTAAGCCGGGAACGGCGGCGCAGGGCCGTTGGGATCCTGCGGGAGCGTTGGGGGTTTTGTGAACGCCTGTTCTGTCGACTGGGGTGCCAGTACCGCAGCATGGTGAGCCCTGCAGGCAAGGTGGTCGCGATCGCCGCCCAGGCAATGGGCAGCCGCCAAGCACCGTCCCTAGCACCATCCGCAGTGCCGTCCCCAGCACCATCTGAGCTGCCGTCTGAGCTGCCATCTGAGCTGACCAGCCCAGCGCCTCCTGATCCGGCCGCCTTGCCGGCCCCGAGCCCTGGTCCCAGCGACGCCCAGCGCCAACGGGCGGCCGAACTGCGTCAGCTGCTCCAACGAGCCGCCCACGCCTATTACGTGCTCGATGCGCCCGTGATGGAAGACCCGGTCTACGACCGGCTCTACCGGGAGCTGCTGGAGCTGGAGGGCAGCTTCCCCGAGCTGCTCAGCCCCGACAGTCCGACCCAGCGGGTGGGGGGGCAGCCGGCCGAGGGCTTCGGCAGCGTGGAGCACCGCATCGGCCTGCTCAGCCTCGACAACGCCTTCTCCCTGGAGGAGCTGGAGGCCTGGTATGGCCGCCTGCTCAAGGTGCTCGATCGCACCCCGGCGCCGGGGGAAGCGCTGCCGGCGCTGCCGATGGTGGGGGAGCTGAAGATCGATGGCAACGCTCTGGCCCTCAGCTACGAGCACGGCGTGCTGGTGCGGGCCGCCACCCGGGGCGACGGCGAGCGGGGCGAGGAGATCACCGCCAACGTGCGCACGATCCAGAGCGTGCCGTTGCGCCTGCAGCTGGCCGATCCGCCGGCCTGGGTGGAGGTGCGGGGCGAGGCCCTGATCCCCGATGCCACCTTCGCGGCGATCAACGCCGAACGGGTCGCCCGCGGCGAGGCCGCCTTCGCCAACCCCCGCAACGCCTGCGCCGGCACCCTGCGCCAACTCGATCCGAAGGTGGTGGCGGCCCGGCGGCTCGACTTCTTCGCCTACACCCTGCACCTGAGCGACGCCGGCGATCCACCCCAACCCCGCAGCCAGTGGGAATGCCTGCGCTGGCTGGAAGCCGCCGGCTTCCGGGTGAATCCCAACGCCGAACGCCTGGCCGACCTGGCGGCGGTGGAGGCCTTCTTCGCCCGCTGGGAGGAGGCCCGCAAGGCCCTTCCCTACGCCACCGATGGCGTGGTGGTGAAGCTCGACGACCTCCGCCTCCAGGACGCCGCCGGTTTCACCCAGAAAGCGCCTCGCTGGGCCATCGCCCTCAAGTACGCCGCCGAGGAAGCCCCCAGCCGCCTGCTGCGGCTCACCTGCCAGGTGGGCCGCACCGGCGCCGTAACACCGGTGGCTGAATTCGAGCCCGTGCCCCTGGCCGGCACCACGGTGAGCCGCGCCACCCTCCACAACGCCGACCGGCTGGCCGAGCTGGATCTGCATGCCGGCGACACGATCGTGGTGCGCAAGGCCGGCGAAATCATCCCCGAGGTGGTGCGGGTGCTGCCCGAACTGCGGCCGGCTGGCGCCCTGCGCGTAGCCCTGCCCCACACCTGCCCGGAATGCGGCTCGGAGCTGGTGCGCGAGCAGGGCGAGGCCGCCACCCGCTGCGTGAACAGCAGCTGCCCGGCGATCCTGAGGGGCTCCCTGCGGCACTGGGTGAGTAAGGGGGCGCTGGACATCGACGGGCTCGGCACGAAGCTGATCGAGCAGCTGGTGGACCGGGGCCTGGTGCACTCGATCGCCGATCTGCACCGGCTCGATGGAGCCCTGCTGGCCAGCCTGGAGCGGATGGGGGAGAAATCAGCCGCCAACCTGGTGGCGGCCCTGGAAGCCTGCCGCCACCAGCGTTGGCATCGCCAGCTCTACGGCCTCGGCATCCACCACGTGGGTGAAGTGAACGCCAAGGCGCTGGCCCGGGCCTTCCCCAGCGCCGCCGAGCTGGCCACGGCGATAGCGGAAACGCCAGAGACGATTACGGCGGTGTTTGGCATCGGCGGCGAGATTGTCCAGTCGCTGCAGCAGTGGTTCGCCACACCGGCCAACCAGGCGCTGCTCGCGGAGCTCGAGGGCCTCGGCTTCTCCCTGGCGGCCAGCGAGGGGGAGCGGCAGGCCGCCGCCGCTCCGGCGGGGGGGCAGCCCCTGGAGGGCCAGACCTTCGTGCTCACCGGCACCCTGGAGGGCCTCTCCCGCAGCCAGGCCCAGGCCCTGATCGAGGCGGCCGGTGGCAAGGTGAGCGGTTCGGTGAGCCGCAAAACCACCTGGGTGGTGGCCGGCGCTGAGGCGGGCAGCAAACTGGCCAAGGCCGAAAGCCTTGGGGTGGCGGTGCTCGATGAGGGGGGTCTGCGGGCCCTGCTGGCCGCACCGGCCCCAGGCCCCAGCGGGGGCTGACCGCCTGGCAAAGCAACCCACAAGACCGCCCAAACGCCGAGGCCACGGCAAGATGACTGCATCTTCCTGTGGCTGTCTCCAGCCTTGACCCACGCACCCCAACCCTCCAGCGGTGCTTCGGTGGCATCCCTGAGCGCCAACAGGGATCCGGGCTCAAGCCCGGTGCGCCTACCCGCCATCCCAGCGGAGCTCTGGCAGTCGCTCGCCCGCCACGGCCTGCTCGTTCCCCTGCTGCGCCAGAGCGTGATTGCCGCAGCTGTGGCTGATGTGAGCGTCAGCGAACAGGAGAGCATCGAGAGTCGCCAGGCCTGGGGGGCCGCCAACCGGCTGGCCTCCAGCGAGGCATTGATCCAGCACCTCAAGATCCATGGGCTCTCGGAAGCCGATGCCATCTGGCAGGCGGAACTGCCCCGCAGGATCAATCGCCACTGCGAAGAGCACTTCTCCCACCGCGCCGAGCAGCGCTTCCTGGCCCGCAAGAACCAGCTCGACCAAGTGATCTACAGCCTGCTCCGCGTTGAGGATGCCGCCCTGGCCCGGGAGCTCTACCTCCGCATCGCCGAGGGGGAGGCCGACTTCGCCGAACTGGCGGCCAGCTATTCAAAAGGTCCAGAGCGCTCCACCCGAGGCGTGGTGGGCCCCGTGCCCCTGCTGCAGGCCCATCCGGCCCTGGCGGAGCTGCTGCGCACCAGCCGACCCGGCCAGTTGCAGGCTCCGCTTCGAATTGAACAATGGTGGTTGGTGGTGAGGCTTGAATCGCTACGCTCAGCAAGCTTTGATAAAGATATGGGCAATCGCATGGCCCGCGAACTTTTCGACGAATGGGTCGATGAGGAAGTGGGTCTGCTGTTAGCCGCCCACCGACCGGCATGACCGCTTCTCTGCAGGGATCACCCGAAGCGATCGCCACGATCGCGCCCTTCAACACCCTCACCAACGAAGGGCGGCGGCGCCTCGAACAGAGCCTCACCCTGGTGCGGTTCCGAGAGGGCGAGATGGTCAGCCCCGGCGACAGCGTTGGTGACCGGATCTTGGTGCTGCTCGAGGGCGAGGCGCGCCTGCTCGGCGAGCGCGACGGCAGGCCCTTCACGGTGGAGCGGCTGGGGGCTGGATCGATCATCGGGCTGGCCTCCCTACTGCGGGCCCAGGGCTGCGAGGCGGTGAGCGCCGCCACACCCCTGCAGGCGGCGAGCATCCCGGATGGGGTGATGCTGGAGCTCCTCCAGAGCGAACCGGGGCTGCGGAGCTGGTGCGCCGATCAGGTGTGGACCGCTGAACTCCATGCTCTGCTGCAGCTGCGGGACAGTGCCCACGCCGGAGCCCCGAGCTTCGATCCGAACAGCTGGCAAAGGCGGTTGGAGCGCCTGCGTGGCGCCGTGCGGGCCGTGGCCCCCCCCGCCGGGGCCAGGCCGCCGGCTCTGGCAGCCAATGAACACTGGGTGCTGGCCAGCGCCAATGTGCCGGGCCTGGCGATCGGCAGCCGCCTCGAGGCCGGCTCCCCCCTGCCACGGCCGCGACCGCCGCTGCCCCTGCGGCTGCTGGCCGTGGGAGAGGGAGCCACCGACCCGGAGCTGCAGCAAAGCGCGATCGTCGTCGGCGCAGGCAGCGACCTCGCCACCGCGCCGGAGGCCCCCAACGGAGCGAGCGGCCCCTCCAGTAGCGCCAGCCAACCCACCAGCCTGGATCTCGGCGCCAGCAACCCATCTCGGGGGCTGCAGCTGGTGCGGGCCCGGGGCAGCCTCGAAGAAACCCTGGCCTGCTTCCAGATGCTGGGCCAGATCCTCGAACTGCCCTACCGGCGCGACGCCATCGACAAGGTGCTGCGCGACAAGCTGCGCCGCGGCCTCGAACCCGACCTGCAACTCTGCGGCCAGATTGCCGCCATGCTCGGCCTGCTGGTGACCGGCGCGAAGGTCACGGCCGGCTCCGCCACCCGGCTGATCACCCCCTGCCTGATTGCCTGGAAGGGCAGCTTCGCGGTGGTGACCGCCAGCAATGCTGCGGGGCTGCGGCTGGCCTCGCCCGCTGATGGCTGGGTGCAGCTCAAACCGGCGGAGATTGCCGAGGCCTATCCCGAAGGTCTGGAGCTCCTGCTGTTTGAGCGCAGCACCAACACACCAGACCAGAAATTCGGCCCGGGCTGGTTCTGGCCCGCCCTGAAGCGCTACCGCGGCATGTTGCTGCAGGTGCTGCTGGCCTCCTTCGTGGTGCAGCTCTTCAGCCTCGCCAATCCCCTCTTGATCCAGGTGATCATCGACAAGGTGATCGCCCAGCGCAGCCTCGACACGCTGCAGATCCTCGGGATGGCGCTGGTGGTGGTGACCCTGATGGAGGGGGTGATCGGCTCCCTGCGCACCTTCCTGTTCACCGACACCACCAACCGCATCGACCTGCGGCTCGGCGCCGAGGTGATCGACCACCTGCTGCGGCTACCCCTGGGCTATTTCGATCGCCGCCCGGTGGGGGAACTGGGGAGCCGCATCGCCGAGCTGGAGAAGATCCGCAACTTCCTCACGGGACAGGCCCTGATGACCCTGCTGGATGCGGCCTTCTCGGTGATCTACATCATCGTGATGGCCCTCTACAGCTGGATGCTCACGCTCATTGCCCTGGCGGTGCTGCCGATCCAGATCGCCCTCACCCTGCTGGGGGCCCCCCTGTTCCGCCGCCAGTACCGCCAGGCGGCCGAGGAGAACGCCCGCACCCAGAGCCACCTGGTGGAAGTGCTCACCGGCATCCAGACGGTGAAGGCCCAGAACGTGGAGATGGTGAGCCGTTGGAAATGGCAAGACTTCTACTCCAAATACATCGCCCGAACGTTCGAGAAAACGATCACCGGCACCTTCCTCAATGAAACCAGCCAGGTGCTTCAGAAGCTCTCCCAGTTGCTGGTGCTCTGGGTGGGGGCCTCGATGGTGCTCCAGGGTGATCTCACCCTCGGTCAACTGATCGCCTTCCGGATCATCAGCGGCTATGTGACCCAGCCCCTGCTCCGTCTCTCTTCAATCTGGCAGAACATCCAGGAGCTCAGGGTGTCGTTCGAGCGGCTGGCCGATGTGGTGGACACCCCGGAGGAATCGAGCCCAGCCGACAAGGCCAACATCCCGCTGCCTCCGGTGCACGGTGAGGTGGAATTCGAAAACGTGAGCTTCAGCTTCGCGCCCGGATCGCCCGAGGTTCTCAAAAATGTGAACCTCCACATCCCCCAGGGCACCTTCATTGGGGTGGTGGGCCAGAGCGGCAGTGGCAAGAGCACGCTGATGAAGCTTTTACCCCGCCTCTATTCACCCACCAAAGGAAGAATCTTGGTGGATCGCTATGACATCGACAAGGTTGAGCTCTATTCGCTGCGTCGTCAGATCGGCATCGTGCCCCAAGATCCCCTGCTCTTCTCCGGCACGATCAGCGAGAACATTGCCCTCACCAACCCTGAGGCTTCCTCCGATGCGATCGTGCAGGCCGCCCGGATCGCGGCCGCCCATGATTTCATCATGGAGCTGCCCAATGGTTACAGCACCTCCGTGGGCGAGCGGGGCTCCTCCCTCTCCGGAGGCCAGCGGCAGCGAATCGCGATCGCCCGCACCCTGCTCAGCAATCCCCGGCTGCTGGTGATGGATGAAGCCACAAGCGCCCTGGATTACGACACCGAGCGCCAGGTGTGCGACAACCTCAGGGAGTCGCTCAAGGACAGCAGCGTTTTCTTCATCACCCACCGGCTCTCCACCATCCGGCGGGCCGATCAAATCGTGATGATGCACCAGGGCGCGATCGTTGAAACCGGAACCCATGAGGAATTGATGGCACTCAAAGGCCGCTATTACGCCCTGTATCGCCAACAGGAGGCCAGCTGATGTCCCCCCGGATGCCAACGCCCAACGACCTCTTCCGCCAAGCCCAAAACAGCATCGAGCGCTCCATCCACAGCGACAGCGACGATGTGGTGCTGCAGCAGTCACGCTTCTGGGCCCGCGGCATCAGCTGGGCCCTGATGGGTGTCACCGGCTTTGCTCTGGCCTGGCTGGCCCTCGCCAAGACCGAGGAGATCGTGACCGCTCCCGGGAAGCTGGAACCCCTGGGCGTGGTGAAGGATGTGCAGATGCCGGTGGGTGGCGTGGTGGATCAGGTGCTGGTGAAGGAAGGGGACCGGGTGAAGAAGGGCCAGCTGCTGCTGAAGCTCGACACCGAGGCCACCCAGGACCGCAAGGCGAGCGTGGAGAAGACGATCCAGTTCAAGGAGCAGCAGCTGAGCCTCAAGCAAGTGGAGCTCACCCGCTACCTGGCGGTGAATGACACCGAACAGCAGGTGCTAAGAGACAGCCTCTTGCTCGAGAAGGAGGTGCTCAGCCGGCTCGACAAGCTCAACCGAGAGGGCGCCACCGCCGAACTGCAGTTCCTGCAGCAGCGCAACAAGGTGCAGGAGGTGGCGGGGCAGCTGCAGCAGGCAAAGGTGGAGCGGCTGCGCCAACAGGCGATCCTGGAGCAAGGGGCCCGCGAACTCTCAAGCAACCTGGCGGACCTGCGCAGCAAGCTGATCGAATTGAACGTGAACATCCGCTACCAGGCGATCCGGGCCCCGGAAGCGGGCCTGGTGTTCGAGCTCAAGCCGAAATCCAGGGGCTTCGTGGCCGAGACCAGCGAGCCCGTGATGAAGATCGTTCCCTTCGATCGCCTCGAGGCCCGCGTCGAGGTGCCCAGCACGGACATCGGTTTCGTGCAGGTTGGCAAGGCCGCCGACATCAGCATCGATTCCTTTCCCGCCAGCGATTTCGGCGTGCTGCAGGGCAAGGTGCGCAAGATCGGCTCCGATGCCCTGCCGCCCGATCAGCTGAAGCAGTTCTACCGCTTCCCGGTGGACATCCGCCTCAACAGCCAGCAGCTCAAGCTCAAGAGCGGCGCCAGCCTGCCGCTGCAGGTGGGAATGTCGATCACGGCCAACGTGAAGTTGCGCAAGGTGACCTACCTGCAGTTGCTGCTCAGCGACTTCAAGGACAAGGCGAAATCGCTGCAGCGGATTTGATGGCATCCGCCGGCCTGCCATGAACGAGGCGACTCGCCTGTCCGACACCGGGATGCCGCCATCGGTGGCCTTCTGGATCCGCACCCCCTGCGGTCGCGCCAAATACCAGGAGCTGGCCGGGCGCCCGGGCCTGCTGGCGCGGTTTCGGCTGGGCTGGTTCGTGCTGATCGCGGCACTGCGGGACCTGGGCCAGCCGCTGCCTCAGACCGAAGGCGAGGGTGGCGGCGGCGGCGGCGGCGCTAGCGGCGGGCCGGCAGGCTGATCGGCTTCAGGCCGGGCGGGTTCCGCCAGGGCTCGCCGTGCCACCCGGGTCACCAGCAGGGTGACGGCCACGGTGGCCGCGATCCCGAGGAGCCGCACCACCCAGGTGAGGGGATCGGCCTGACCGGCGAGCACCGTGTTGAAACGCGTCACATCACCCGCCAGGGCCCCGAGGGCGCAGAACAGCACCGTGCCCGGCAGGATCCCAATCAGCCCGATCGTGTAATCCCGCAGACTCACCTCACTGAGTCCATAGGCGAGGTTGAGCAGGCTGAAGGGAAAGGCCGGCGAGAGGCGGGTGAGCAACACGAGTCGCAGCCCCTCGCGGCTCACGGCCTGCTCCACCGCCAGCAGCTTCGGAGCCGCCGCAAGGCGCCGCCGGGCCCAGCCCCGCAACCGACCTCTCCCAAGCAAGAAAACCACCTCCGCCCCCAGGCAGGCGCCCACGAACACCACCAAACTCCCCCACCAGGTGCCGTAAAGAGCGCCGGCCAGCATCGAAGCCCAAACGCCTGGGAGGAGCAGGGTGACCCAAATGGCGTAGAGAGGCACGAAGGCCACCCCCCCGAGGGGGGTGGCCAGCAAGGGCAGCAGATCAGACCAAAAAGAAATCCAGTTCAACGTGGTGAATCGGCCATGGCGACGGCGTGAGCCAAAGGCAAAACCATAGATCTGGTATCAGCTCTACGGAACTGGACACAACACGATGAGTTGGAGTTGGCCTGGTTGGCTCCCCGACATCGCGCCATGGCTGCCACGAGGCGTAGCCGCTATGAACTGGCTCGCCCGGAAAGGGATTCCGCTTCACCCCCCGTTCGCTGCAGCAATCCGCTTCCCGAGCTGCCGAGACCAGCCCAAGGCCACCGCTGCTCCAAACACCGGCAGGGGAGCGGCAACGGCTGCGGGGCCAAAGTGTAGGGGGTGTGGCAATCGCACAGCACAGATCAACACTGTTTAAAACCACTTCAAGGTTCTGACGTTGCAGGTCACGAGCTCAGCCCCGCAGCTGATCTCCAGACGCCCGCCAATGGAGGGCTTTGTTATGGCAAAGCCATGGCTGTCGGTGCCCCCCGCTCCTGGGCGATGGGTCAGAGGGGCGGTCCGATGATGCCATCGCGGTTGCCATCCACCTGGAAGCTTGTTTCGAGCTCCCAGGCTTTGGCTGTGTTGAACCCATCGGCACCGCTGGAGGATTGCCAGGTCCAATTGGCATCGAGGCTCCAGGTGTGGAGGAAGCTGGAGTTGTTGTTGCGCCAGAGGATCTGGTTGCTGCCGGCGATCGTTTCAGCGGCCAGCATCTGCCACTCGCTGATGTCGCTGCCGACGGGGGAGTTCCAGGGGGAGGAGATCTCCTGGCGCCTGCCAGCGCCGTACTCCACGGAGGCCGGACCATCGCCGCGGCTCAGCAGCTTGGTGTTGCCTTGGGCTTCCAGGGTGGTGTAGGGGGGAGCGCCGATGATGCCATCGTTGGTGGCGTCTACCTGGAAGCTTGTTTCGAGCTCCCAGGCTTTGGCTGTGTTGAACCCATCGGCGCCGCCGTAAGACTGCCAGTTCCAGTTGACATCGAGGCTCCAGGTGTGGAGGAAGCTGGAGGTGTTGTTGCGCCAGAGGATCTGGTTGGTGCCAGTGATGGTGTCAGCGGCGATCATCTGCCACTCGCTGATTTCGCTGCCGACGGGGGAGTTCCAGGGGGAGGAGATCTCCTGGCGCCTGCCAGCGCCGTACTCCACGAAGGCCTTGCCATCGCCGCGCCTCACCAGCTTGGTGTTGCCTTGAATTTCGATGGCGGTGTACTGGGCCTCCACCGTGAACTGGCTAACGATCCTTGGCACCCGAGCGAGCACGCCCGCAGGATTGGCCTTGAGCTCGGCCTCGCTGTAAGGGTCGATGCCGTAGGTGGTGACGTTGAGCTGCTGGGTGGCCGGATCGATGTCGAACTGGGTCCAACCGTAGGTGTGGGCCGCCACGTAATCCCCCTGAATCAGGGAGGCGCTCACATCGAAGGAACCGATCACCCCGGGGCCGCCAGTCAGATTGGTATTCAGGCCAATGGGGTCGTAACCGGCGGGGCCGATGACCAGATCCTGGAAGGCTTTGCTGAGGAAATCGTCCTTGTCGTTGAGCAGGTCGTCGCCGTCCGGAGCGATGGGCAGGCTGTCGTAGAAGGCCTTCTGCGGGGCGCTCAGAAGGCCGGCGGCGGTGGCGAAGTCCACCACCGTCTGGCCGAAGGGCTTGCTGTAAGCCACCGATCCGGTGGTGATCTCCCAGGTGTCGGTGGCCACGCGGGGACCACCGACCGCCTCGGTGTAGGTGAGATTGTTCACCATGGTGCCGTGGATGTCGGCCGCCACGAACACCACGTTGCGGATGCCGTTGGTCTCGATGAACTTGAGGATTTCTTTGCGTTCTTTGGCGTAGCCCTCGAAGGCATCGGTGTTGTAGATACCGAGCTCCTGAATCGGCTCGGGCACCATCACGAACTTCCAGGTGATGCCGGACCGATCGGCGCTCAGCAGATCGGCCTTCAACCGGCTGAGCTGATCAGCCCCCAGCAGGGTCCGATCCAGGCTGAGGGATTCGTTCAGGAAGCGGGCCACATCGGCGGGATTCGCCGTGTTCGGTGCCACCAGCTCGGGATCGCGGAAGGAGCGGGTGTCGAGCAGGAACGAGGCAGCATCGGAGCCAAACCTGTTGAAACGGTAGAGATCCCGTTCCCCGGCGGTGCGGGAATCGCCCGTATTGCCGTTGAAGACGTCACGGATCGGGTTGTACTCCTGGAAGGCGGTGAGGCCGTTGTCGAACAGCTCGGTGTCATTGATCAGTCCTTGCGTCGTGCCGAAGCGGGGGTCGGAGGCGGCCGCCGCACCACCGGCGAAATCGTTGATGACCTCGTGGTCGTCGATGGTGGCGTAGATGGCGGTGCTGCCCCTGAGGTCTTCCCAGGTGTTGACCCCATAGCGGACGCTGTAGACCTCCTCGTGCTTGGCCCGGAACTCATCGAGAGTTGTGACTTGACTCTTGCGGCTGCCATCCGGATTGAGCACCGCATCGGAAGCGACATCGGCATAGATGGTGTCGCCCAGCTCCACGAAGAAGTCGAGGTCTTTGCCGGCTGCATTGCCGATGGAGGGGTAAGGCGCCAGCTCCCCGCGCCAGTCGCCGCTGATGCCGAAGCGCAGCCCGGTGAACCGTCCTGCCGCCGCGGCGGTTTCGAAACTTCCCTTGGCCATCGAGCCGGCGGCATCGATGACCCGATAGAAGTAGTCGGTGCCGGCATTGAGCCCGCTGATCTCCACCTTCACCGGCTGGTTGGGGTTGGTGACGCTGGCGGTGGCGCTGCCGGCGATCTGGGCGAAATCGGCCGTGGTGCTGATCTCAAACGTCGCCTGGCCCAGGGCTGTACTGCGGGTCCAGAGCACAACGGAATCCTGATCCACATCGCCGCTGGCCACGCCGTTGGGAAGGGTGTCGAGGGTCAGCACCGTGTCCTGGGTCTTCACCTGCAGGTTCTGGATGCGTTGGTCGAGGCTGGCGGGGGTGTCCGTTGTGGCGTAGGCGGTTTCCGGCGTCGCGTGGTTGGCCAGAAGGAAGTCCTGGAAGGCCTTCTGCTCTCCGAGCAGATCGGTGTTGCTGAGGCCGACGCTGGCGAAAGTGGTGGAGGCGGTGAAGTCGAGGTTGCGGTTTACCGGGGCGGATAAAGTGCCGTTGGCCAGGATGTAGCGGAAATTGCCGGTCTCGTTGTTGACCGTGGAGTTATTAGGCGGATTCAGATACTTGATCGGATAGCCGTCGCCGCCATTGGCCGTGAAGTTGAGGGCCACCACGCTGATCGTGGCCGGCGCACCGGCCAGTAGCTTGCCGTTGTCGGCCACCTTGGCCACCAGGTTGCCGGCTTCGTCGTAGATGGCCACGTCCTGCACCTTCTGGCCGGCGGGTTTGCTGGGGTCGTAGGAGAAGTGCACGCCGCCGATCTGGGCATAGCCACCGCTCTGCTGGGCAGCCCCGGAGGAGAGGCCGGCGGCGAACTCGAGGATGTTGAGCAGGCCTTGCGGCGTGGAATCGAACACCATGAGCTTGTTGTCAAAGCGCAAGGCGTTCTCGATGTCGAGCAGGGAGATGGCGCCCACCGGCTTCACCGGCGAGGCGGCGGGGGGAAGTTTCTCGCCGGACTCACCGACCGAACCGATCGAGGCGCGGATGCCGCCGCCATTCTTGAGCGACGCGAGAACGGCACCGGCACCCAGGGCGGCCTTGGCCTTGGCGAGGTTGGCATCGGCGGTGATGTCGCCCAGGTTCACTTCCTGGGTGCGGCCGAAGACGCGATCGCCTTCCAGGTAGACGTTGGTGTAGCCGAAGATCGTGCCGTCCTTGGACACGATGACGTTGTTGATGGCGTCGCTGATGGCCTTCACCTTGGTGCCGATGACGCTGCCGGCAATGATCTCGGTGGCGCTCTGGGTGGTGCCGTAGGCGGCCTGGAGGTTGGCCTCGGTGGCGGCGTAGGCGCCGTTGATGATCGAATTCAGGTTGGAGAGGATGATCTCGCCGTTGGCGTCGAAGTCGACCACCAGCCGGCCGAGGTAGGTGAACTCGGTGTCGGTGGTGATGATCAGGGTGGGTTTGCCGTCGGCCCCGGCCGTCACGATCGGGAAGCGGTCGGTGGGGATGAAATCGGCATCGTGGCCGTTGAAGGCGACAGGCACATCGTTGGCATCGCCGAGGCGCTCGTGGCCGCCACCGGCGACCATCACATCGACGCCCCGCAGCAGGGGGGCGAGCGCCTTGTTGCGCTCCAGGGTGTCGAGCTGATCGACCATCACGATCTTGTTGATACCCCGGGCGCGGAGCACATCGACGGCGGCCTGCACATAGAGGGCCACTTCCTGGAGATCACTGGTGGAAGGATCGGCGTCGTCCTTCGGCACGGTGCCATTGGGGGAGCTCTTGCTCAGCAGGTCGAAGGTGGTGGCACCGACGATGCCGATCTTCTCGCCCCCTTCGGTGACGACGGCGTAGGGCGCGATCTTGCCCTTGATGGCGCTGGCCTCCTGGCCCGCGAAGGCGTTGGCGGAGCTGCCGCCGATGCTGGCGTCGGCGAGTCCCCGCAGGGAACTGTCAGCCGCGAAGTTGAGGTTGGCGGTGATGAAGGGGAATTGGGCGCCGGCCCAGGCGCCACTGGCGGCGAAGGCGCCCTGCAGGACCGGAGAGCCCTGGTCGAACTCGTGGTTACCCAGGGCTGAGACGTCGGTGCCGAAGGCGTTGAAGATGGCGAAATCCGGCCGAGCGAGCGCGGTGGACCCGATGCCGGGGATCGCATTGAGGCTGGGGTCGGCCCCACCGATCAGCCAGGGGCCGGGGATGAAGGTGTCGCCCTCCCCGAGCTTGAGGGTGTTGGTGTATTGGTCGTCGAACTTGTCGATCAGGGCCCCCAGGATCGGGGCGGTCTCGATGCCGAGCAGACCGCTCTCGCCGTAGTAGCTGAGGATCTGCAGGCTGTAGGGGATGGGGAAATCAACGAGGGAAACCACATCGTTGCCTTCGCTGGATGCGATCACGCTGCGGGCCGCATTGGTGGCAGTGGTGAGGAAGGTGATCCCCTCAATCCGCTGGGCCCCGGGGAACTGAATGGGTTCGACAGCCACCGGGGCATAGGGATTGGTCACATCGAAGATCGCCGCCATGCTCGTGGTGGTGCGCTCCAAGGCCACGAAGGCATAGGTGCGCCCGTTGATGGTGAAAACCTCCACCATCTCGGGTTCCACACCCTTGTCGTCTTCACGGCTGTTCACCGGATAAAGACCCTTGGCAAACGCCAGATCTTCAAGCGCCGTTCCAGAGTCGAAGACAACATTGCCCTTGGAATCGAAGATCCGCAGCGAGCGAGAGCCCAGGGTGTAGGCCTGATCCACAATGCCGTCGCGATCGAGATCGCCGGTATTGGTAAGAATGTTCAGTCTCCTCGAATTAGTGGCCAGCAGACCGGCCTTCTGGGCATCCGTGGCTCCGGCCGCAGCGGTGAGCAGAACAGAAACACGGGAGGTCTCATCGGGATCGAGGAAATCGTTGCGGTCATCACCCTCACCAGCGGCAAGAATGAAGTTCTCGCCGTTGTAGGTGAAGGTGGCCAAACCATCAGGCATCGTCAGGCCATAGACGTCGTGGTTGGTGGCCGGCTTGTATCCACCGCCATCGCCGCTGTCCTCGGTGTCGAGGGCCGGGTTGCTGAAGCTCACCACCGTGAAGGCATTGCCACTGGCGCCCTCGCCGCCGAAATCGTTGTCGTAGTTGATCACAACGGCGCCGTCGTCCCGCAGGGTGAGACCCTCGGGCTTGTCGTAGCTGAGCGTGCCGCCCACCGAAGGCAGGTTAAACAGCTCCACCTTGTTGGCCAGCTGGATGCCGGCGGCGGCTAAACGATCGGCGCTCGAGGCGTTGTAGACACCATTCACCAGCGTGAGGCTGTTATCGAGCAGCTCGGGGCTGGCCACGCCGATCGTGTCCAGCCAGCTCGCGGTGCCCGTTACACCAGCTTTGGCCGTGACCATCACACTGAGCTCACCCAGCTCCACCTGGCTGGTGGGAGACGAAACAGCCTTGTGAATCTGATCGGCGATCAGGAAATAGCTGTACTTGCTGGTGTCATATCCGCTGACACCCGTGAGGTAGCTACTGATATCAACGATGCCCGATGATTCCTCATCATTGGTGATGAAGTTGGCGTTCGTGGCGGCCGTGCCGCCGAACAGCACCGGGTTGTGCTGCGCCAGCTCCACCAGCGTGTCGGTGCTGGGGTTGTAGCGCCAGATCTTCGCCAGGCGGGCGTTGCCGCCGGGGTCTTCCTGCAGCAGGATCGAGCCATCATCGGCAACGGTCATATTGTCGAGCATCACCTGGCCTTCGCTGCCGTTGAGCAGCATCTTCACGGTGCCACCGGCCTCTGGATTGGCGAGGTTGGTGAACTCCAGCGCCCACAGACGGCTGGCACTGGTGGCCG
>Ga0207941_1000054_pt1 | contig 33766 bp, 25 predicted proteins | sample LakMenEpi13Sep12_FD_150695 | JGI IMG/M metagenome (GOLD analysis project Ga0207941, IMG submission 150695) | Freshwater microbial communities from Lake Mendota, WI - 13SEP2012 deep hole epilimnion (SPAdes) | ecosystem: Environmental > Aquatic > Freshwater > Lake > Epilimnion/Euphotic zone ...
GAAGATACATCTGATGATGGCAATGCTTGGGCTTCCTTTCCCCATGACCATGCACGCTCCCGTGCTTATCGCTGGGGCGAAGATGGCTTGGGTGGCATAACGGATAGCCAGAATCAGCTATGTTTTGCCCTTGCTTTTTGGAATGGCAAAGATTCGATCCTCAAGGAGCGATTGTTCGGGTTGACAAATGGCGAAGGAAACCACGGCGAAGATGTAAAGGAATATTATTTCTATCTGGACAGTACGCCTACCCATTCCTACATGAGATATCTCTACAAATATCCTCAGGCTGCCTTTCCCTACGATGATCTTGTCGCAACCAATAGGACACGCAGTCGTTACGAGCCTGAATATGAACTTCTAGATACGGGAATCTTCGATGACAACCGCTACTTTGACGTTTTTGTTGAGTATGCCAAAGCAACACCTCACGATGTATTGATCAAAATCAGCATTGCCAATCGGGGGCCTGAGGCCGCAACTCTGCAACTGCTGCCCACCTTGTGGTTCCGCAACACCTGGAACAGCTCTGTGCATGGTGCCAAGCCAGTGCTGCAGCAGCTAGCAGCCGCAGGGCACAGCGTGGTTCACGCTCACCTGGGTCCTGCGGCTGAATCGCAAGATTGCAACGATTACTTTTTCTACAGCGAGCCGGGCGGGCAACTGCTGTTCACTGAAAATGAATCCAATAATGAACGATTATTTGCAACTCCAAATTCCAGTTCCTACGTTAAAGACGGGATCAATAATTATATTGTTCACGGGCATAAAGATGCTGTAAATCCTAATGGCAAGGGAACGAAAGTCAGTCCACACTACGATCTCACCGTGCCATCCGAACAAACAACTGTACTTAGATTCCGGCTAACGACAACAGCCCCCGATCAAACTGGTGATCCATTTGGTGAGTTTTTTGAGCAAACGTTTGCAAACCGAATCCAAGAGGCAGATCATTTCTTTGCCTCTGTGATTCCCCCTTCAGTCCTGGCCGATAGCGATCGCACCAATGTCATGCGGCAGGCACTCGCAGGAATGATGTGGACCAAGCAATACTTCCACTATGATGTTGACCAGTGGTTGCGCGATCGCAACGTCAATCCATGGTCTGCTCCTGCCGAGCGGCTGCATGTGCGCAATAGTGAGTGGTCTCATATGCACAATGCAGATATTATTTCCATGCCCGACAAGTGGGAGTATCCATGGTATGCCGCCTGGGATCTGGCCTTCCATGTCATTCCGATCAGTTTGATTGATCCAGAATTTGCCAAAAAGCAGCTCAGCCTTATGCTCCAAGAGGAGTATTTGCATCCAAATGGTCAGATCCCGGCCTATGAATGGAACTTCAGTGATGTTAACCCGCCGGTCCATGCCTTTGCAACTTGGGACATTTACATTCGTGATCGCCAACTGAACAACGGCTTGGGGGACTTGCAGTTTCTGCGTTTTGCTTTTTCCAAATTGCTGATCAATTTCACGTGGTGGGTGAATCGCAAAGACGCGGGTGGCAATAATCTGTTTCAGGGTGGTTTCCTCGGCCTAGACAATATTGGGGTGTTTGACCGCAGTTCCCCCCTGCCGACCGGAGGTCACCTGGAGCAGGCCGATGGCACTGCCTGGATGGTTTTCTTCAGTCAGCAGATGCTCCAGATCGCTGTGGAATTGGCGCTGCATGATCCCCTCTACGAAGACTTCGTCGTTAAGTTCTTCGAGCACACGATGTGGATCTCCGGTGCCATGGACCGGATTGGCACAGACCAAGATGAACTGTGGGATGAAGAGGATGGTTTTTTCTACGATGTCCTGCAGTTCCCAGATGGCACGGCCACCCGCATCAAGGTGCGCTCTCTGGTGGGTCTGCTATCCCTGATGGCAGTGGTTGTTTTCCCTCAGGAAACCCTGGACAAATTGCCTCGCTTTCGGGACAAGTCGCAACGGTTTTTTGAGAAGCACCCTGAGCTGCAACACAACATCCATCTCGCCAGCCAGCCCGGTGAGCGGGGCCGGATGTTATTGGCAATCCTCAACGAAGATAAGCTGCGTCGCGTGCTTGCCCGAATGCTCGATGAATCTGAATTCCTGGGTGAGTTTGGCATTCGTTCCCTTTCCCGCCATCACCTGGAGCATCCTTACTCTTTCAAGCATGATGGAAACGAGTATAAGGTGGGCTATGTGGCAGGAGATTCAACTTCAAGCATGTTTGGTGGCAATTCAAACTGGCGAGGCCCGATCTGGATGCCTGTCAACTACTTGCTATTGAGAGCCCTGCTGCAGCTTTATGGCTACTACGGCAATTCATTTAAGGTTGAATATCCCACCGGATCGGGCATGTATCTTACTTTATATCAAGTATATGCGAAAGTTGCCGAGCGACTCGAAAATATCTTCTTGCAGGATGCAAACGGTCGTCGCGCCGTTAATGGGAAAAATGAGAAGTTTCATACCGATCCCCATTGGCGTGATCTGATTTTGTTCTACGAGTATTTTAACGGCGACAGCGGCGCAGGCATTGGTGCCAGCCACCAAACGGGATGGACAGGTTGTGTGGCCCGGATCATGCAGACGTTGGGATTCTTCACGCCGGAGATGGTGCTGGATGCAATCGCCTGTGGAGGGGTTTCCAAATTCACAGGTGAACAACCTCTTGAGGGCAAATAGCATGACTCCGTCTCTGCGCATTGTTCTTGCTGCAAGAGCCCGCCTCGGTGAGTGTCCAGTTTGGCAAGCAGTAGGCCAGAAACTGTTCTGGGTGGATGTCTACAATCACCGGGTTCACCAGTTCGATCCTGCCACTGGAAAGGATTGCTACTTTGATGCCGGCGATGTGGTCAGTGCCATTGCCCTGGCGGGAACTGATCGTTTGCTGATTGCCCTGAGTGATCGATTGGCTTGGTTGCATCTGCCAGCCGGCGAAGTAGAGATCATCCATCGAATTGAGTTTCCCCACCCTGTGGGTACTCGCTTGAATGATGGCAAATGTGATGCTCTGGGCCGCTTCTGGATCGGCTCCTGCAGTGATCATCCTGGTCAGGCGGCACTCTACCGATACGATCCAGATGGTTCCCTGCATACCATGGAAACCGGTTTAACCATTGCCAATGGTCTGGCCTGGAGCCCCGATGGGTTAACCTTTTATTTAACCGATTCAGCTCAGCATAAAATTTTTGCTTATGATTATCTGGCTGAGACTGGCTCAATTGTTAATCGCAGGACTCTGATTGATCTCAGTGCCGAAGCAGTTGAACCCGATGGTTTGACAATCGACATCAATGGAAATCTTTGGTCAGCTCTCTGGGATGGTTGGTGTGTTGCTTGCTTTGCTGCCAGCGGTCAAGAACTATCGAGGATTCAACTGCCGATTCCACGCCCAACCTCTGTCACTTTTGGTGGTCCTGATCTAACGAACTTATACATCACATCGGCGTCCGTAGGCTTGAGTCAAAAAGAGATCCAAAAATGCCTCGCCGCTGGTGACATCTTCTGCCTTGCTGCCGTTGGCCAAGGAATGCCTACCCAGTCATTTGGGCCCAACCGCTCCTAACCCCTGCGGCGCCAATCCCACCGCCACATGGCTATTAGCCTCAATCCGGCCCAGCACTTGGCGGGCGCGGCGCACCACCGCCGGCGGCACGCCGGCCAGGCGGGCGGCTTCGATGCCGTAGCTGCGGGAGGCGCCGCCGTGGACGACGCGATGCAGAAACAGCAATTCGTCGCCGGTTTCCTCTACCAGCACCTGGGCGTTGGCCACGTTGGGTAGCAGCGAGGCCAGCTCGTTGAGCTCGTGGTAGTGGGTGGCGAAGATGGTGCGGGCGCCGATGGGGCTGGCCAGATGTTCGGCCACCGCCCAGGCGATCGATAGGCCATCGAAGGTGGCGGTGCCGCGGCCGATTTCATCGAGCAGCACCAAAGATCGCTCGCTGGCGTGGTGCAGGATGTTGGCGGTTTCGGCCATCTCCACCATGAAGGTGGATTGGCCCGTGGCCAGATCATCCACCGCCCCGACCCGGGTGAAGATGCGATCCGCCAAGCCCAGCCGGGCCGAGCGGGCCGGGATCCAACTGCCGATTTGGGCCATCAGCTGCAACAGCCCCGTTTGGCGCAGATAACAACTCTTGCCACTGGCATTGGGGCCGGTCAGCACCAGCAGATCGGGGCCCTCTTTTCCCCCCAACTGCAGATCATTGGCGGTGAAGCGCTCCTCCACCAGCAGTTGCTCCACCACCGGATGGCGCCCCGCTTCGATCACCAGCTCGCGGCCATCCACCAGCTCGGGCCGGCAGTAGCCCCAGGTGGCGGCCACCTCCGCCAGGGAGGCCAGGGCATCCAGGTCGGCCACCAGCCTGGCCGCCGCCCGCACCGGGGTGGCCTGTTCGCCCACCTGGCGTCTTAATTCACAAAACAGCTCGTATTCGCGTTGGGCGGCGCGGGCCTTGAGTTGCAGGATGCGGCCTTCCCGGGCCTTGAGGTCCGGGGTGACGAAGCGCTCTTCATTGGCCAGGGTCTGGCGCCGGATCCAGTGGCTCGGCACCGACGCCGCCTTGGCCCGGCTGGTGGCCAAGAAATAGCCAAAACTGCGGTGATATTGCAGGCGCAGGTTGGTGTTGCCGCTGGCGCGCCGCTCTTGGGCTTCCTGCTCGGCCAGCCACTTGTCCTGGTCGTCTAGCTGGTTGCGCAGGCCATCGAGCACCGGATCGAAGCCATCGTGGATCAGGCCCCCTTCGCTGAGGCCCAATGGCGGTTGCTCCACCAGGCACTGGCGCAGCTGCAGCGCCAGTGCCTCCAGTTCGGGCCAGGGACGGGCCAGGACCCGCAACGGGCCGCTGCGGGCCGCCATCAGCCGCTCCGCCAGCAAGGGCAGCCTCTCCAGGCCATCGGCCAGGGCCACCAGGTCCCGGGCCGAGGCCGTGCCCGCCCCCGCCCGGCCCGCCAGTCGCTCCAAATCGCCCATGGGCCGCAGCAGGCGCCGCAGGGCCAGCCGCAGCCCCCGCTGCTCCACCAGCTCTCCCACCCCATCGGCCCGCTCGCCGATCGCCTGGGCATCCAGCAGTGGCGCCTCGATCCAGCGCCGCAAACAGCGGCCTCCCATGGCCGTCATGGTGCGATCCAGGGCCCACAGCAACGAGCCGTGCAGGCCGCCGCCCACCTGGGTTTGGGTTAGTTCCAGATGGCGGCGGGTCTGGGCATCCAGCACCAGGGCATCGCCCGGATGCCCCAGCCGGGGTCTCTCCAGGGGGATGGCGCCGCGGTCTTCCGCCAGGGCGTGGGTGCTGTCCAGGTAGGCCAGCAGGCCGCCGGCGGCTCGCAGCGCCAGCGGTGCCTCCGCCAGCCCCAGGCCAGCCAGGTTCGCCACACGAAAGCGGGCCAGCAGGGCGGCGCGGGCCGCCGGGCCCTCAAAGGGGGTGCGGGGTTGGCTCACCAGCCGCAGTCCCGGCGGGCACCAGGCGGGCTGGGTTTCCTCCCCGGGCCAAACCACCTCGGCGGCCTCCAGTTGCAGCAACTTTTGGTGCAGCCCGCCACTGCCCTCCTGTTCGCTGAGGTGCAACTCGCCGGTGCTGACATCCGCCACCGCCAATCCCCAGGCGCCCTGCTCCAGCACCACGGCGCACAGCCAGTTGTTGCGCCGTGCCGCCAGCATCCCCTCCTCCAGCACCGTCCCCGGCGTCAGCACCCGGGTGATGTCGCGGCGCAGCAGGGCCCCTTTGGCGGGGGTGGTTTCCAGTTGATCGCACAGGGCGACGCTGTAGCCGCGCCGGACCAGCTCGGCGCAGTAGCGCTCAGCGGCGTGGTGGGGCAGGCCCGCCATCGGCACCCGCCCCAGGCTCTTGCCGGCATCCTTGCCCGTCAGGGTCAGCTCCAGCAGGCGCGACAGCAGGATCGCGTCCTCAAAGAAGCACTCAAAGAAGTCCCCCAGCCGGTAGAGCAGCACCCGCTCTGGTTGGGCCGCCTTGAGCTCCACGTAGTGGCGCAGCACCGGGGTCAAGGTGGCCGGATCCACCAGGCTGTGGTGGTGCCAGCGGGGCAGGTCCGATTCGGATTCGGCGCTGTTGCTGTCGTCCAGGGCCGCCTCCCCCTCCGGTGGCTCCGCCACCAGCTGCACCGACGGCTGGCCGGCGGATTGGGGGCGCTGGCGGGGGCGGGCGGCGGCATCGGCTTGCAGGGCCGCCTCATCCGGCAGGGCGCCTGGGCCGCTTTCCGCCGCCACGGGCTCGCCGGGGCCGCAAGCGGGTGCTGGGGCGAGGCCGGCCGGAGCGGCCATGCCGGCGGCGCCGAACAGATCTCCCTGGCTGACGGGGTCCGCCACCAGCGACAGCTGCAGTTCGGCTGGGGCCGCCATGGCGCTGGGGGTGGGGCCCACCATCCTAGAACGACCCCACCGGTGGTGTTCCCAGCTCTACTTGGCCGGACCCCCTGGCCGGGATCCTCCCCGTCACCCCACAACTTGTGAAGGAAGCCCTGCCTTCCCCCCGGCACCCCCGGTTCGCCATGGAAGAATGCCTAGCAACGCCTGATCAGGCCAGCGCGCACCCTTCGCCATGCAGATCCTCAACACACTCACCGTTCTGGCCTTGGTGGTGATGTCTTTCGTGCTGATCGTTGCGGTTCCCGTGCTCTACGCCAGCAGCCAGGACAGCGGCCGCTCCAACCGCCTCATTTTGATCGGTGGTGCCGCCTGGGTCGCCCTCGTGCTGCTCAACTGGGGCATGAGTTACTTCGTGGTTTGAGCCGTTGACCGTTTTCGAAGGTCGCTTCACCGACGTCGGCCAGCTGCGCATCGCCGTGGTGGTTGCCCGTTTCAATGATCTGGTCACGGGCAAGCTGCTCAGCGGCTGCCTTGATTGCCTCAGCCGCCATGGCATTGATGTGGCCGCCAGCAGCAGCCAGCTGGATGTGGCCTGGGTGCCTGGCAGTTTCGAAATTCCCCTGGTGGCCCAGCGGCTGGCTGCCAGCGGTCGCTACCAGGTGGTCATCACCTTGGGGGCGGTGATCCGCGGTGACACGCCCCATTTCGATGTGGTGGTGGCGGAGGTCAGCAAGGGCGTGGCCGCCGTGGCCCGGGACACCGGTATCCCTGTGATTTTCGGCGTCCTCACCACCGACACCCTGCAGCAAGCCTTAGAGCGTGCTGGCATCAAGAGCAACCTTGGCTGGAGCTATGGCCTCCAGGCCCTGGAAATGGGCAGTTTGATGGCGGCGCTGGCCGGGTGAAATCCAAGCGAAGCCACCTGGCCGGACGCCTGAGGCCGCGTCAGGTGCTGATGTTGTGCGCTGGCCTCGATCTGCTGGGGGTCGCTGCCGGCGCCGCCCTGCTCGATGTCTTCGGGGGGACGAATCTTCTGGAGCATCCCCAGTGGGTCATCCCCTTCGGATTCGCCTACGTCCTGTTCAGCTGGCTGTTCGGCAGTTACACCCTGTTGCGCTTACCGCGCTTGCGGGGCGTTCAGGTGTTGGTGCGGCTGGGGATGGCGGCCCTAGCCACCTCGTTGATGGTGGTGCTTGCCTATTGGGTGCTGAGACTGCCTCCCAGCTTCACCCTTGGCTATCGCCGGACCCAGCTGCTGCTGCTGGCCTGGCTCAGCCTCTGGGCGCTGGTTGTACGGCTTGCCCTGCGGCGGATGGTCCGCCTTCGCCAGCCCAGCTTCCCAAGCCTGCTGGAAAAGCTGGAATCCCTGCAGCAGCGTCTGCTGCCGGCCCTGTTGCCCGAGGATGCCCTCACCTTGGAGGCCCTGCCCTGGGCGGATCCCCTGAGCGTGCAGCGCCAGCTCAAGCGGGGCGCCGATGTTGCCGTGGCTTTGCTGCTGCTGTTGGCAGCCCTGCCCCTGATGGCCTTGGCAGGGCTGCTGATCTGGCTGGAGGACCGGGGGCCGGTTTTTTTCGTGCAGGAGCGCAGTGGCCTCATGGGCAGAAGCTTCCAGCTCTACAAGCTGCGCACGATGTGCCAGGCCGCTGCCGATGCCCCGGCCACCTGGACGGTGCGCGGCGACGCCCGCATCACCCGCACCGGCGCGATCCTGCGCCGCGTGCGGCTCGACGAACTGCCGCAACTGCTCAACGTACTGCGCGGCGACATGAGCCTGATCGGGCCGCGCCCGGAGCGCCCGGAGCTTGAGTATGACCTCGAGACCCGAATTCCCCACTACCGCAAGCGTCACTGGATGCCCCCGGGCCTGAGTGGCTGGGCCCAGGTCTGTGCCCCCTATGCGGCGAGCGTCGAGGAGGCAGAGCTGAAGCTCAGCTACGACCTTTACTACCTGCGGCATTGGGGCACGGCGCTCGACCTGCTGATCTTGATGAAGACGATCAAGACCGTGCTCAAGGCCAGGGGCCGCTAACTGTCGAGTCCCATCCGGTTGGGCCTGCCGGCAAAAAGCCAGCTGGCAGGGAATTCAAGATATGGAATCAAGCGGATGAAGAGATTCGAACTCTCGACCCTCTCCTTGGCAAGGAGATGCTCTACCACTGAGCTACATCCGCAGACCACCAGCGAGAACCGGCGTTCCGGGCGACATCGCCGCCAACTGGGCCATCATGCACCATCAAGGGTACCCCCCCTGGCTCAGCCGAGCCGCATCAGTCGCTGGCTGCTGGCCTCATGGAAGCCCAGGCGTTCGTAGAAGCCGTGGCTATTGGTGGTCATCAAATAGACACGTTCGGCCGCCGCTACCGTTGGGGCGGCCAACAGCGTGGCCACCAGGCGGCGGCCCAGACCTTGTCCCTCCTGCTGCCGGGCTACCACCACATCCCAGAGGACGGCCCTGTAGGCACCATCGCTGGTACAGCGGCCGAAGCCCACCAGCTGGCCGTCCTGCCAAGCGGTCACCACCGCTTCGCTGCCCCGCAGCATCCGGCGAAGCCCAGCCAGGGAGCGTCCCTGGGCCCAGAAGCTGTGGGCCTCGAACAACTGTTTCAGCTGTTCCATGGCCCGCACAGGCCGCAGCCCGGGGCCGAAACCAAGCCGCAGGCCCGGGGCGCCGCGTCGGTGGCACAGGAGCTGGATGGGGCTGCCCAAGGGGGGGAGGGATTGCCCTGGAAAGCCTACGGGCCGGCCTGGTGCAGGGCCGGGTGGTTATCGAGCAGCCGCTGCGCCCTGCGCACCCATCTCAAGGAGCACTTCAGCCCCCAGGCGGAAACTTTTCGTCAAAATCACGGTTCGTTAAGGCAATGATCTGTCCTGTGTAAGCCCTGTTACGTATTTGTGTAAGCTGAATTACCAAGAATCTTCGCTAAGCAGCTTCAGGTTCAAGGCCGATTACTTCCGAGCCAACTGAAGCGAGTCCACCCCGGAGCATGGGCCTGTTAGCATTCTGTCACAAAAGCCTTTGGTCATGTTGACTACCACCTTGTTAGAGAGCTATTGTTATCAGTGAGTCAACAACCTCTGAAATTTTGGCCTTCACAACTGTCCGTAGCGCAACCGGCGTTGATTTCATCGGCACTCCTGGAGTCGATGTTGGCGTAATTTTCGATGAAACCGGAAACGTAACGCTTTCGGGTCTCGGCGATGGCGATGTCATTCAAGTTAACAATTCTACCCTAATTCAGCGAACCACTTCTATTAACGGTGGTGATGGTGCTGATCAGATTACTTTTAATACCAGCATTAGTGATTCCTCCATCAACGGGAATATGGGGGCTGACACAATTGTTTTGTATGGCTCGGTTACCAATAGCTTTGTGGGCGGTGGTGATGGTTCAGATACTATTTCTGGCGGCATGCAATACCTTTCAAGTATAATCGAGGGTGGCGCTGGTTCTGACACAATCACGGTAACTAATAATCTTGCTTCTGCTACAATTAATGGTGGCGACGGAAATGACATCATTACAGTTAATAATACTGCCCCTGCGACAATTATTGCTACAATTAATGGCGGTGAAGGAAACGACAAAATTATGTTTGGCATGGGTGGTAATCAAACTTTCAATAATGCTTCCATCAATGGCAACGCCGGAGACGATATAATAGAGGGAATGAACTTAAATGTTACTCTTACCGGCACCAATTTCATTGGTGGTGGCGCAGGTAACGACACCATCGATTTCAGCAATGCAACTACTGATAACGGCGCGGCCGGATTTGCTAGGGGATTTGACCTAACAGGTGGTTCGGGTAATGATGTAATTACTGGCTCTAGTGATAGAGATGTTATCTGGGGCAATGCAGATAATGACACTATATCCGGTGGTACGGGTACAGATACTATTTATGCGGGCGCTGGAAATGACAGAATTAATGTAGAGAACGACAGGATTATCGGTGGTCTAGGTGCTGACGATTATGTGTTTGTACCAACAGGCGGAAATTCTATTTTCTTCATCAATGCAGTGGGTGAATCTGCTGCAGCTACCTCTGGAACAGCACGTACTTTTGATAGCTTCGTTGAATACAGTGGATTTATTGCTGGTGATTCACTCAACATCTCAGCTGTAACCAACCAACTGGCTGGAGGTGTGTATGTTGGTGCCGGTCTTGCTGCATCATCTAACCTCGGCTCATTTGGTCCGTTTACCGATTTTGCAGGACTTAAGGCCGCACTTGATCTCCCTGCGGTCGTAGCCACTGCCTCCGATACTGGCACTATTAGAACTTACAACTTTAGTGCCACCGTCGCAGGAACAGCTGGTAATTATCTTTGGATCCAAGATTCCCAGCGTGCTTTTACCTCTTCTGACCTACTCTTCCAAACAAAGAACATAGGATCAATTCCTGTCGATCAAATTGCTTTGGTTTGACCCTCTGTTCAGCCCTGTTATACGCTCCCCTTCGGGGGAGTTTTTTTTTGCCCATTCATCTTGTTCGCACTCCTCTGACTCCATGAGGATCCTGTTTGTTCACCAGAACTTCCCTGGTCAATACCAACACATTCTTATCGCTCTCGCCCGCATGGGCGGCCACTCCCTGGTGGGCCTGGGAATCGAGCAACCATCACTGCCCCTGCCAGAGGGAGCCACTTTCGTGCGCTACGGCCTCCGCCGTGGCAATACTCCCGGCATCCATCCCTGGGCGCTGGAGTTCGAATCCAAGGTGATCCGTGGTGAGGCCTGTGCCGCTGCCGCCTTCGATCTCAAGCAGCAGGGATTCACCCCGGATCTCATCTGCGCGCACCCGGGCTGGGGAGAGGCCCTCTTTCTCAAGCAGATCTGGCCTGATTGCCCGCTGCTGTGCTATCAGGAGTTCTTCTATCGCAACCAGGGTTTCGATCTGGGCTTCGATCCCGAACTTCAAGGTGCATGCGACTGGCGTAGTGAAGCCCGCTCGCACATGAAGAATGCCTACCTCTTACACAATCTTGAGGCCGCCAACTGGAACGTCACCCCCACCGGCTTCCAGCTCTCCAGCTTCCCAAGCCACTGGCAAGGGCGCATCAGCGCCATCCACGACGGAATCGACACCCGGCGCGCCGCCCCCGTTGCCGACCCCGCTTCCCTCACCCTGCCCGATGGCACCGAACTGAAGCTCGGCGATCCGATCGTGACCTTCGTCAACCGCCGGCTTGAGCCGTACCGGGGATGTCACACTTTCCTGCGCAGTCTGCCCGAACTGCAGCGCCTGGTGCCCGATGCCCGCGTGGTGATTGTGGGTGAAACGAAGGGGGTGAGCTATGGCGCTGCTTGTGAAAATGGTGAATGGAAGGATGTGTTTCTTGCCGAGATTGAGGGTCGCTACGACCCCTCGAGAGTGCACTTCACCGGACCTATTCCCCATGCCACTTTTCTGCGATTGCTATGCCTGTCCGCCTGCCACGTATACCTCACCTATCCTTTTGTGCTCAGCTGGAGCCTGCTGGAGGCGATGAGTTGCGGATGCGCTGTAGTGGGATCTGCCACCGCACCGGTGCAGGAAGTGATTGAGGATGGGCACAACGGTCTGCTGGTCGATTTCTTCCGGCCTGCCGATCTCGCCGCCGCCGTGGCCGATCTGCTCAGAAATCGAGATCGCGCCCGTTCGTTGGCGGAGAAGGCCCGGGAAACGATCCTGGCCCGCTATAGCCTCGAGCGCTGTGTGCCCCGCCAGCTGGCCCTCATGGATTTGGTAGCTTCTGGAGCCATTGGCCGCTGAGATCCGTGGGCTGGCCCGGCAAATCAATGGCAGCGTGCCCCATATTCCTGCCGCCGACACCGGCAGGCCGGGATGGCTATAATTATGGGTGAGTAACAACCTAATTAAATTTGGCTTTCACAACTGTTCGCAGCGCAACCGGCGTTGATCTCATCGGCACCCCTGAAGTCGATGTGGGCATCATTTTTAATGAAACCGGAAATGTCTTAGTTACCGGCCTCGGCGGCGCCGATGTCATCCAAATCAACAATTCCACGAACATTCAGCGCACCACCACTATCAATGGTGGTGACGGCGCTGATGTGATCGACTACGCGCCTATCTTCTTTGGTGCCTCTATTAGCGAATCCTCAATTAATGGCAATATGGGAAATGACACAATAAAGTTTGCTGTCAATAGCTCAATCGCCAGCAGCTTTGTGGGTGGTGGTGGTGGCGATGATGTTATAATTTGTGGCAATAAGTTACTTGCCACTTTGGTCAATGGTGGTGCTGGTGCAGACACTATTGAAGTGGTTGCAAACCTTGCTTTGGCGTCAGTTAATGGCGGCGATGGAAATGACACCATCAAACTCTTTGCTAGTCCGACCGGGCAGACCTTTGACAATTCTTCCATCAATGGGAATGGTGGAAACGATTTTATTGATGCCATTGGTTTTGTTGTAACCGCCACCGGCACTAATTTCATTGGTGGTGGTGCAGGCGATGACAATATCGACTTCACTAATGCCACCACCGACAACAATGCTCCAGCATTCTCCAAGGGCTTTGATCTTACTGGTGGCTCAGGTAACGATATAATTTATGGCTCTCTTGATAATGATACTATCTCGGGCAATGCTGATAATGACACAATTTTCGGCAATGAAGGTAGGGATACAATTTTTGCGGGTGCTGGAAAAGATACTATCAATGTTGGCAGGCTTAATCCTGTCTTGCCCGTCCCATCCGCTTTGCAGCCATTGGATGCTGGCGATGTTATCACCGGTGGCGCTGGAGGTGATATCTATGCCAAGTTCAATCCAAACAGCACAGCTACTTTCAACATCAACTCAATTGCCGAATCAGCTGCTGCTACTTCAGGAACTGCAGCCGCGGCCACGCTGACATTTGATAGTTTCATTAACTACGCATTTGCAGCTAATGACAGGCTGAATATTTCTGCTGTAGCCAACCAGCTAGCTGGTGGCCCCCTAACTCTGGGTGCGGCGGTCAAATCAAATAACCTTGGTGCCTTTACGGCCACTGATTTTGCCGCTCTCACGATTCAACTTGATGCCCTGCCTCTAGGCCCTGGACCCGGTCAGGTCAACGCTTCCACTACCTCAGGCATTAATGCATACAACTTCACAGCTACTATTGGAGCTCCCGGTTCCGTCGTAACCGCATCATACCTCTGGATCCAAGACAGCCAAAAAGCCTATTCTTCCTCAGATCTTCTTTTTCAAACACAAGCACTCGGGGGAATTCTTCCCGGCCAAATTACTTTGGTCTGATCCCTCTATTCATGCCGTTCCAAGCTCCCCTTCCGGGGAGCTTTTTTTTGCCCATTCATCCTGTTCGCACATTCTTGTCGCTCTCGCCCGCATGGGCGGCCCTGCCAGAGGGAGTCACTTTCGTGCGCTACAGCCTCCGCTGTGGCGATACTCCCGGCATCCATCCCTGGGCGCTTGAGTTCGAATCCAAGGTGATCCGGGGTGAGGCCGGCGTGGTGATTGTGGGCGAAACTTCATTCCTGCCGCCGAAACCGGTAGGCCAGGAAGGAGGGGTGGGCGTGCTCGAGCAGCAGGAAGTCCCGCCATTGCCAGCCAGGCTTCATCACAGGAAATGCGGCCAGCACGGTGCCGGTGGCCACGGTTTCCAGCGGCCCCACGAACTCTGTCGCGGCCACTGCCTCCTGCCGCAGCCGTTGTTGCTGCGGGCGGCTGAGCGCGAAGCTGCCTGAATGGGGATTGCTCGCCAGATCGAAGCTCACCTCCTGTCCATCCCAAAACCTTCCTTGGGCCACTCCCTGCTGCGTTGCCTGGAAGCCCCGCAGGTACTCCGGATCAATCGGGCCATCCACAAACAACCGTGGCGCCCTGACCACGCCGGTGAGCTCGTAGCGGTGGGGCATCAGCGTGTAGCGGTGCTGCGTGCGCTCGCAGAACCACAACAGCTTGTCGGCATAGAGCCGATCGCCGATTACCAGATCATCTTCCAGATAGAGGGAAAGATCCGCCACTGTCGATGCTTCCCGCAGCAGGAAGTCCCGGGCGGCTGCGGGAAGCTGCATCGGATCCTCCAGTTCCAGCCGGTGCACTTTGATTCTGCGCTCGAAGGCTGCGAGCACGTCTTGGCGGCAGGCATCGCCATTGACGAACACGTGGCAGTCGACCCATACCCCGGGCAGTCGCCGTGCCGGGTAGGCAGGGGTGGGCGCCGCTTCAATCCGATCATCAGCGATGGCCAGGATCTCCTCGCGCTCACCACGGGCCAGCGCCAGCACCCCGCCGAGGCAGCGGGCCAGGGCGATCGCCCGCAGCATCCCCTCTTCGCGCCGCAGGGAGCCATGGCCCTCACGACCCTCCAGCGGCTGCCAGTGGTGGGGAATGGCCACCCGCACGAGGCTGGGCCTCGGCACCGGCTCAGCCATGGCCCTCCTCCCCAGCAGGGGTTGGGGCGTTCTGTTGGCGCAGCTCCGCGAGGTCGATACCGAATGTTGAGCACAATTCTTGTGGCGTCCCGAACAGCCGCACCCCCTCCACCCGCGGCAACAGCACCGTTTCACCTCGCTCCAGGGCCCCCTGCAGCAGCGGTGCCACGAAGTGTTCACCCCGCAGCGGTTGGGTATCGCGGAGCCATCGGCGGGCATCGGCAAGGAATTCTCCGCCGTGCCGGAAGCCGTAGAGCCCGATCGAGGCCAGCGGGGAGATGCGGCTTTTCTCGCGGATCTCCAGTGCCCTGCCAGGGTCCGCAGGGTCAGGGCGGCCGAAGGACCAGTGCTCTCCTGCCGCCGGGAACACGGCCATGGACCCGTAAGACTCACCGGGCAGCAGGCTCCGGCTACCTTCGCCAGGCCAGGCGAACCCCGTGTCGCAGTTGTGGATCAGAAGGGGGGCCCCCAGCGCCTGGTCGTTTTCCCCCCAGGCCCTACTAACGCAGGCAGCCGCCGTGGCGAGTTGCCCCGGCAGCAGCTCCTCCAGCTCCACCCAGCTCACCGACACGTCGGGCAGCTTCTCCGCCAGCGCCTGCTCGAGCTGCTGACGGACCCGGTGCTGCCGCTGCACCCCAAGCAGCAGACGATCGCCATGGGCGAGTTCGAACGAGGCGAGAGCATGAAGCAGCAACTCCTTGCCCTGCACCCGGATGAGCGGCTTGGGGGTTGAGATTCCTTCCTGGCGGAAGCGACTGCCGGCTCCGGCGGCGGTGAGAAGCAGATTCAATGTGCCACAGCAGTGTCGATATCGTTGTGCCAGAGCAGCACGCCGGTGGCAGCCAGGGCAAGCTGCCGAGCTGGATCCTCCCTGTGCAGCGGCAGCATGCTGAGGAAAAGGCAGGCTGTGAGGATTCGCCGCTCTTCGGCTGGAACCACCTTGAGCAACATCCCCTCGGCTGCCTCCAGCAGGAACCTGTGATTCGGAGGGGCATAGAGCCGTAGTTCGAGGTGGTTGTTCTCAACGCCGAGGGAGAAGAGGTTGTTCACAGTGGCGTCGTAGAGGCCGGCGAGGGAATGGTTGAGCTTGATCAAGTCGTAGCGGGCATCGCCGATGCCGACCGCCAGGATTCGGCCGGGCGGCGTCTCTCCGCGCGGATCGATCAAACGCACACTGGTGTACAGGGGGTCGCAGAGGATGTTGTTGAAGCACAGGTCGCCGTGAATGAGCTGGAGCTGGCTGCGTGTCTGCAAGGGCCCCAAGGCCTCAAGCATGGTCTCCACGACCACCTCCAGCGGGGGATACCAGCGGCTGTTGATACGCATCCCCTGCTTTCGCCACCCCATCAGCACCGTATTCCCATCTCCCTGCCAGAGCATCTCCCAGCGCTGTTCCAGCTTGCGGCCCCAGAGCCAGTCCCCCATGCCTTGGCGGGGTGAACTGGCTGTGGCGAACTCCGCGAGGATCGCCGCCAGCCTTTCGAGGATCGCCAGCCAGGCATTAGGGCCGATCCGCCAGTAGAGAAAGAGTTCGGCCAAGTTGGGGAAGGGGAGGGCCTCCATCACCAGTGCCTTTTCCTCCCCCGCCTGCGGGGGCAGCAGGGCAGGGAAATGACGGCGCAGAGCCGGAGGCAGCGCCTCCAAGTAGGCCATCTCCTGCCTTAGCCGCGCCCCGTCGCTCGATACCTTCACGATCGCATCGCGCCGGGGGCAATAACTCAGGTGATTGAAAGAGCGGCTGGGCAGGCGGCTGCGGTTCGAGTCGGCAACGCTGGCGCGATGCCCCAGGTCAAACCATTTTGTAGTGATTACACATGCCCCGTGCAGGCGATGAAGTCGCTCCGCCACGGCTAGAAGATCGTGGCCCTCCGGCTCTGACAGATGCGCCAGAACGTCGCTGAGCAGGGCGACGGGAGCCGTGAGGATGCCGGTGAAAGGATGGGAAGGAGGCTCCCCCTCCCCTGGTATCCCCTTGCGGATAAACCGCCAGCCCTGCGGGCGCTCGTCAAGCAGCGAGGACCAGTCCTCACGGATGAGGGGATCGCTGCCAATCAGGATGGCCGTCTGCGCTTGCGCCGCACGGCTCGGAAGAGTGGTGATCGGGTTGATCATCACCCAGGCGTTATGCAGGGCTGGAAGGGCCGCCGCGATGGAGCCGCAAATGTGGCACTGGGGCGGCACCCGAAGCAGACGAACTCCGGCCAGACATTGCAGATCGGCGGGAGGTCCTCCCGCCGCCTCCCAGTCGCTCACGACCAGAACTTCCGACACCTCGGGGTTGGCCAGGTGGAAGCGGGCGATCCGTTCGATGGCAAGGGCGCTCCCCGCCGGCAGCCACAGGGGATCCGGATGCAAGGGCGGGGCCGGTCCGAGGGTGCGCGCGGCAAGGCTCCCCCCTGCCGGCACGAGCACGCTGATCGCAGGACGATCCACCTCCCTTCAGCTCCGGTCGTTGCGCAGGAAGCCCTGCAGTGACCGGTTCCCATGGGCGGCAATACCGCAGAGGTTCAGGAAACGGGCAAAGCACACCTCCGAAGCGAAGCGAGGATGTCCTTGGAACAGGCGCAGGAAGGGCTCATCCGGTTGGCTCCGGAACCCGGCCAGCGCCGACGCCAATTCGCTTCCCCCCCACTGGAGGACCTGCCGCAGTTCCTGCACCCTCTCCGGTTTGCCCACGAGCCGTTCAGGCCAGTTCATGCCATACCACTTGCTGGAATCATCGGAACTGAGGATGGTCTCCACGTTGATCGGCCAGTAGGTGTGCTCGTGCCCATCGAAGAACCCAGCAATCGCTTTCTGAAACCCCCGGAAGAGCATCATCACGTCCCTGTTGCCAGCGAAGACCTTGTCCGAAGCACAGGCCAGTCCGTCGTGCTTGTGCCGCACGAGGTCTTGGAAGAACCACTCAGGATTCACGTGCAGGTAATCGCTGCGTAGTTTCACCAGATGGGTATAGCGGTGGCCCTGGTGTCGCTCCTGCTCCCGCACCATTGCCAGGCATACCGCCAGCTTGTGCCACTGCTTCATTGAAGCCACGGGCAGGGCCGCATCCTCGGCCGCTGTCTCCGGATCGTCCTCGATGATCCGCACCTCCCGATGGCGCCGGCAGCGGAGGCTTGTGGCGGCCTCCCGGTAGCGCCCCTCGGTGCAGACAAAGAGATCGGCCTGGCGGCAAAGCTGCTCAAGGAATCCGCGGCTGTGCTCCAGGCAGCGGAGTTGGCCTGGCAGCAGCAGGGCAAAGCGGGTCCCCCGGGGTGGCCAGCTGCGGCGGCTTGGCAGGGGATGGCTATTGAGCGTGGGGCAGAGCTGATTGATCGCCCTGCGCACCAGCAGGTCTGCGGGCGCCAGGACAAGGGAACGCCGCCAGAGGGCCTCCGCCTCCCCCGGCCGGCCGGCTCGCTGCAGGCGCGCTCCCTCGGCTAAGAGGCGCCGGGCCTCGGCGTTCTTCGGCCCCGCCGGCGGGACTTCGGGAGTTGTGGGCGAAACGGGGTGATCGGCGGAAGCGCTCTCAAGCACCCAAGACTCCTGCCGGAAAAAGGGGCTGATGTTCACCAGCACCACGCTCCGCTAATGGTGCAGGCTAACCGCAAGCTGAGCAACAGATGCGGCTTAACGTGCAAGTGGGTCACGGCAATAGAAGTTTCTCTTTCCACTAATCGTGGTGGTCCATCAAAACCAGGTGGGATTTTTACAGGAGGCTGCCGCCGCTGCGGAGGTGCATGAGCAGACCCCACGGGAATGGATCCGGAGTTTCGCTCTGATCCGATCGAGCGCCATTATGCCGGCCGGGCTGATCGGGCTCAGCGCCACCACCATCGGTCGTTTTTTGCCCTCAGATTGCGACCGCAGGAGCGCAGTCTGCTTCGGTCTCGCCGCTCTCCATCTCTCCCTGATCATCATGATGCTGGTGGCTCGCTGGGTCGCCTCCCGCAACGGATTCGGATTCGAGCAGATCAAGGCGTCCACTGTGTTGCAGCTCGATGCGCTCAGCTATGGCGGCCTAGCGGCGATTGTGCTGGTGCACCCCAACCTCCGAAGGTGGTTTTCGTTCGCAGCAAGCCCGCCACCCGCCCGAATCGGTTTGATGATCTTGGTGCTATTGAGCACCGTACTGGCGATGATGGGGTTGGGCTTGGCACTGCGTTTTGGATTCCTGCTTCTCCAGGCCAAATCCCAGTTTCAGAACTCCACCCTTATTCTCAGCCAGCTAGTTGTTGCCGGTCAGGTATTCAGCCGCATCATCTGCGCCATCTTCATCTTGCTCGCTGCTCTGGTACCCATGAGAACGGTCATGCTCTCCAATCGCAGACGCTGGAAGCTGCTGGTGGACATTCCTCCTTCTTCTGGTTATTCGCTCTATCTCGTCCATCTTCCCATCCTCGGAGCGTTCCGCTCCCCTGGCACCCTTCAAGTCCTACCGAATACCTTTCTCATCTACATGTTCTCCAGTTTGCTGGCGGGGTGGCTTCTTTACATTGTTGTGGAGATTCCAATTCTCAACTTGAGGAACAGGTTCCGGGAAGCATCCCTGGGCCCAGGCTAAACCAGTAACTTGGCCCTGCGTTTCCCGGATGCCATCATGGAGTTTCGCTGAAGAGTTCCGGATGCGTCGCCAGCCACCGCACTGCTGGCTGCTGATTAGCTTCGATCAATGGCGCGGCGACTGGCTGCGGCAGCCCTGGTTGCGGCTCCCCCACCTGCAAAAACTGGCTGGGCAGAGCTGGGTGGCGGAGCGGTGCTACACGAGCTGCCCCCACTGCGTCCCTGCCCGGGCTAGCTGGCTCACAGGGCTTACTCCCCTTGAGTTGGGCTTGGCCAGTAATAGGCCTTACACCATTTCGGCAAACGCTCCATCGTTCGTCAGGGACCTGAGCCAGGCTGGTTACACCACAGCCCTGATCGGCAAAACCCACTGGACCCCCCACGACCAGCCGGGGATCGATCTTCGCGACAACATCCCCTTGCTGCGGGCGTTGGGCTTCGATCGCGCCCGGGAGATCGCCGGACCCCGGGCGCTTGCCGTGATCGAGTGTGAACTTACGGATCGCTGGCGTGAGGCCGGCGTGTTGGAGGCCTACCGCCGGGATCTGGCCAATCGCTACGAGGGCGGCCGCGCCCATTTGGTTCAACCCTCGGTGTTGCCGGAGGCGCTTTACCCAGATTTGTGGGTGGGTACGGAGGCCGTGGCGGAGTTGCAAGCCATGCCCACCGACCGTCCCTGGTTCCTCTGGGTGAGCTTTCCGGGGCCTCACGAGCCCTTCGATGTGCCAGCTCGCTGGCGTGGTGTTCACCCCGCCGCCACGATCCCCGCCCCCGATCCCCGACCCGGCTGGGCGGACAGCCTTCCCGTGGATTGCCAGCTCAGCCGGCTCATGGCCCGCTGGCCGGAGGGGATCCCCAGTGCGGCCCTGCAGGAGCTGCGCGCCGACTATGCCGACCACCTGGCCTTGCTCGATACCCAGGTGGGGCACCTGATGGCTGCCCTGGCCAGACGCCCCGATCACTCTCGAGTGGCCGTGAGCGTGGTGAGTGACCATGGTGAGCTGCTCGGCGACTGGGGTCTGCTGCTGAAGGGTTGCTTTCTTGAGGGTGCCGTCCGTAGCCTCTGTTTTCACAGTCCTCCCGGGGGCCGCAGGCGCTGGCGCTCCTGGGGCAGCAGACGCCCCGTGCCGCTCACTCCTGCTCTGCAGTCCATGGCTGCGATGGTGCGCAGGGGCAGACGCCAACGCCCGCTGGAGACCCTGGCATCGCATCCAGGACCGGTCGTGAGTACTTTTGCAGCGGAGCGCCTCGAGATTCGCGGCGAGCGGCGCACGATGGTTCTGGCGGATGGCAACCGCATCGACCTTCCCCCTCTAGCCCATCCTTAGGCCATAGGATCAATTCTCTCGGACCCGGTCCATGGAACTGGCACCGAACGACTGGACTGACGGTGCTGGCGCTCTTCAATGCGTTCACTTTCTGCACATCGGCAAGACCGGGGGCACCGCGATCAAGCACGCTCTCGCCGAGGCAATTAGTCCACCGGGTCTAAAACTGATTTTGCATGGGCACGATATTTCTCTTGATGAGATTGATCCCGCCGAGCCGGTGATCTTCAGTTTGCGCGAGCCGATTTCTCGCTTTGTGAGCGCCTTCTACAGCCGAATGCGCTGCGGCCGGCCCCGCTATTTCTTTCCATGGAGTGAGCTTGAGCAGAAGGTGTTCTCAGTTTTTCCCACACCCGAGGCCTTGGCGCTTGCTCTAGCCGACACTGGCGCTGTTCATCACACCTTGGCACGGGAGGCCCTAGAGGGCATCCGTCACTTCCGGCGTCTGAACCGATGGCTCATTGGTGAGGACTTTCTGCTCTCCCGCCGCTCCCAGATCCTGTTCGTTGCCTTCCAGGAATCCCTTGATCGCGACTTTGAGATCCTGCGGCGCCTGCTGCACCTCCCCTCTTCGGTAGTGCTCCCCACAGGAGAGTTGGAAGCCCACCGCAATCCTCCTGGTCTTTCGAGGCAGATCGCCCCACCTGGGGTGGAGGCCCTCCGCCATTGGTACGCGGAGGATATTCGGCTGATCGAGGTTTGCCGCCAGTCGATGGAGTCTAGAAGTTATCAGGCCATTCTGTAGAACCTCCGCATCAGGGTGTGGGTAGGCAGCCGCCGCTTCCGGTTGGGCGCCTGCGGAAGCGGCAGTGATATCAGAACGAAGAACGGTTCCAGCCAGCCGCCATAACGATTGCGACTCTCCTGGGAGGCTGCTGATATGTTAGCGAGTACTTAAGTCCAGTGAATGCCGTAGCGCTGTGCCGCCCATTTATAGGTGGGCTCCAATTGTTGTCGCAGCCGCTGGCGTACCGATGGCGGCACAAAGGCCGCTTCTCCCTGGCCCGCATTGGCGGGATTGTCCAGCGGCGGCAGAGAGATCGGTTCGAGGTTCAGAAAGGCCAGCAGCTGCCGCCAGATAGCTCCGGGATGCTCGAAGAGATCTTCGCTTCGCATTACCAGCAGCTGCTCAGCGGGAAAGAGGGTTTCGAGTCGTCGCAGTTGCTCCTCATAGCGGCTACGGGCCACATAGCTGTGCTCCTGATGGCTGCGGTGGAGCCCATCCGCTTCGGCCAGTATTGCCGCAGCGCCTGCCAACCGTTGCGGCTCGGCCGCCAGGGCCTGCTCAAGCTCCAGCGGTTCCAGCTTCAGTCGCCGGGAGTGAAAATACTGCGACAGAGTTCTTTGCACTGGATCTCGCAGCAGCACCACCAGGCGGACCTGGGGTAGCAAAGATTGGATGCGTGCAGAAGCTTCGGGATGAAAAAGATAGTAGGGAGTGATCTCACCGTTGCTTTGCCCCGGGGATGCGGCTGCGAACTGCTGGCGGTACCAGCTTTCACCACGGGCGTAGTGAAGACTAAAATAGTGTAATTCTTTGGCCGCCGGCAGAAATGCCCCAGGATGTTGCTCTAGCAGCTTCTGGAGTGTGGTGGTGCCTCCCTTCTGTACCCCGACACCGAGAAAATCAGGTAACCGCCCACCCATAAGCTCCTCTTGACGGCAATTGTCTTCGGGTCATGATGATAGCTGAGGCGTCCTAGTGGTTACAACTGTCCAACACTGGCGGCACCTTCCGCAAGCTGGTCAGTTAGATGGCAAGGGCGGTGAGCTGGATGCGGAGCTGTTCATCTCCTCCTTATCAGTTCATATATCCCGCTGCTGATCCAGGATGAACTCTCTGGCTTTAGCCTGCCATGCCAATTAATCAAAGTCGGAAATGCCAGCAGGAGGGGCGCCCATCTCAAGCAATCACTGCCTGAGCTGCAAGCGGAAATCAGGTTGCTGTCAAGGGTTTGGCAGGGCCGATGTTCGCCGTGAGCTGCTGAGGTGGCTTGAATCAGGAGCATCAACCCGGCTTGCGGATCACGATCCCGATGCTAGTGGCGGCAAACCTTTCCAAGAGCAAGCGCAGGTGTACCTTGCTGTCGTAGGGAGGTGCATCGACGTGATAATTGTAGGCATGCATGCCGGGGTCGAGGATCAACGGGTCCATCTGCAATCCTTGCTGTTTCAGCTCAGACTTCAGTTGCTGCAAATCCCTGGCTCGAAAAACGCAGGTGCCCGGCTCATCTACAGTCTCCAGATCTGATGAGAGATTGAACTCTGTGGTGTGCACTGCGATTCCACCAGGATTAAGTCTCGTTGTGCTGGCCAGCAGAAAGTCATGCGCTGCGCGGATTCCTCCGATATGTTCAATCACGCAGGAGCTCCAGTGAAAGTCATGGCTCATTGGAATCTGATCATGGTCCCGCATGTCGAGGGCTTGAAACGTGCAAGCTGCTGCAAAGTTCTCCCAGGGAATGAGCTTACTGTGCCATAGTTGCTTCAGGGCACTGGCATGTTGAGCCGTGCGCTTCCAGCCTTCGTCGCTGACATTGTCAGGCGCGTCGGTGGCCAGAATTGTGCAGCCTAGCGATGCAAACAGGCTCGACAGAGGCTCTGTGCCCACTCCAAAGCCAAGGCCACTGAACCCCTGCCGGAGGAAGCCATTCATTCTGAGCTGATGAACGATGTAAACGAACTCCCACTGTTTGCGATGGAAAACCGGTTCACAGCGCAGATCATCTCTGCAGATTGCTTGATAGACAGGGTTGATCAGGTCTTCGGCGCGGCATAGGCTCGAGCCAAATAAAGCATGAGGCGATGCCTGTCCAGGCTGAAGGCAGCTGGCGAGACGCGAAGTGAGCTGATATCTCGACTGGCGTTGTTGGTTAATTTTTTCAACCTGGGAACTTGCCTCAACTGCCTCGTCGACAACGGCACGAATGTACGTCTTCAGACGGTTTTTCAGGGTGTTGAATCCCAGCGCCTGTTTCATAATGTTTTTCATGATCAGGCGCAGGCTCATGCAGTCTTCAAAAATCCTAGTCCCTAATCACCTTCTTGATTGACCAGTTCGCTCTGCTGCGCAGGGCGAACTGGTCGCGTGGATTGGTACGCAAATACCATTCAGGTCTTGGCGCGTAGTGCTATCCAGTTCCAGAAAGTCCTCTCACTTTCAGAGTTTCAGTGGCACTACTGCACCGAGCAGCAATGTGAGTCCGCTATTGAGAAAGCTCGGTGGCCCGATGAGTTCGATGCCCTAGCCCCGCAAGCTAGAATGATTTGTTCTCGAACCACCAGAGAGTGAGGAATTGACCTGGATTTTGCGATTCTCTGGAGCTGGTATATCAGCTCATCGTTGAGGACAAGAGGAACGATGGGATGACCAACAGGCTTGTAACGACTCCAAGAGTAAGCACGCCTGCTACTAGAACTTATTGGAGGGACGGTCCCCTAGGATTGTTGTTTAAACGCTCTTTCACTCTTGGCCCACGCTGCTCCCCTGATCCTGGTGGTGGGCATGCACCGCAGCGGCACATCGCTGCTGGGCTCACTGCTGCAGGGCCTTGGGGTGGAGTTGCCCGGTGAACTGATCGCTGCCGATCATCACAACCCCGAGGGATATTTCGAGTGGCAGGAGCTGGCGGCGCTGCAGGAGCGGCTGCTGATTGATCTGGATCGCTGGTGGCCCTCCGCCCAGGGCTGCCTGGCCCTGCCCGAGGGCTGGCTGCAGCATCCCGCCACCCGGGCGGTACGGGCGCAGCTGGCCGATCTCCTGCGACCGGAGGTCGCCCGCCAGATCGGCCCCTGGGCCATCAAGGATCCCCGCACCAGCCGACTCCTGCCCCTATGGCTGGATGTTGCCGCCGAGTTGGGGGTTCCCCTGCGCCTGCTCCTGGCGGTGCGTGATCCTGCCGAGGTGGCCCGTTCGCTGATAAGCCGCGACGGCCCGATCACCGGGATGGACCTGGATCGCGCACAGCAGCTCTGGTGGCGTCACAACCTGGAGCCATTGCACGCTGCTCCCGCCACACTGCCGCTGGCCGTGGTGGATTTTGAGGCCTGGTTTAGCCAGCCTGAGACCCAGCTCCAACGTCTGTTGGAGGCCTTGCCGGAGCTGCGGCCCAGCGCTGAGCAATGTCGTCAGACCCTGGCCCTCATCCAGCCCAAGCACCGCCGCAGTCTGGCCACCGCCGCGCAACTGCCGCTGCACCGCAGCTTGCGCCAGCTGCATAGCGACTTGCTCACACCAGGCCAGCGCCGTTGGCCCGCAGCTACTCCACCTCCTGAGCTGGGCCGCTCTGCAGCGGTGCCAGCTTCGCCAGAGGTTCGCGTCGCCGATCCTGCAGGCTGGCCTGGCTGGCTGGAGCGCCGCTGCCACTTTCCCGCCCCGCGCCATCCCGGCCTGGCCGCCTTGGCGCCCCAGGCGCTGATCAGCCTCTGTGGTGTGCCCCTCACCAGCTGGCAAGCCCATCTCTGGCTGCAACGGCTGCCAATTCCAGACCTGGGTTTTTCCAGCCTGGCGGATCAGCTTGGCGATCCCCACAATCTCCCGCTCAAATGTCACGCTGCAGGTGCTCAGAATCGTGGTCTGGAGCGCATCGCGATCAACGTGGAGCTGCCACCTCCCGATCGGGTCGAGCACTGGCTCGCCCATCTGCGTAGTCAGCAGGCGATCTGGGATCCTGATGCTCCAAGGGTGGGTCTGCTGCGGGCTCTGGGATTACCGGCCTATTGGCTTGACCCTTCGACGGCGCCAAATGGTTGGCTTGACCTGAGTGCAGGAGTAGCTGATCAGTGGGTCGCATGCTTTGGATTGCCTCAGCCTTTGCCCTGCCATTGCCTCTGCCTGGGGTCTGGTGGTGAAGACTGGGAGCACGCCCTGGCGGCCTGGGAAGCTCAGTCAGGTAATCCCGTCTTTCATTACCATCCCCAATTGCCCCTGCATGCAGCAGAAACAATTGATGGGGCACGTTTATTGGCTTCCTGGCTCATGTCTAGTGCATGTGCCGCTCAATTTGCGGTGACACTTGGTGATCAGGGCTTCGGCCTCGATCCTGCCATCAGCTGCCTGCGAGGCGAACCCTTGCGCCATTTCCGTCCACCCTTAACGCCGGCGGAGCTGCTGGCCGAACTGCAGGGCCGACCAGTGGCCGCTGCCACAGACCCTGCCTCGCCTGGGGTTGATCTGCTGCTGGATTTCGGGGCGACTGAAACACCGTCTGCTGCCGTGGTGATCAGCCTCTACAACTACGCCGACAGGATTGAATTGGCGCTCGACAGCGTGGCAGCCCAGACGCTGCAGCCCCTGGAGCTGATTGTTGTTGATGATGCCTCAAGCGACTCCAGCGCTGAAGTGGTGCGGCTCTGGCTGGAGCGGCAGGCCTCCCGTTTCTGCCGGGTTCAGTTGCTGCGACATCAGACGAATGCCGGCCTCGCTGCTGCGCGCAACACAGCATTCAGCCATTGCACGGCGGAGTGGGCGTTTGTTCTCGATGCCGATAATCTGCTCTTCCCTGAGGCGGTTTCCGCTTGCCTGGGGCAGGCTCAGCTGGCCGGATCCGCCGTCGCTGTGGTGCATCCGTTTGTTGAGGTGATCGGCAATGGCAGTCATGGCCATGACGGACGGAGCATGATCAGTCGGCTCAGCTGGCAGCGTCAGGCCTTTCGGCATGGCAATGTGATCGATGCCATGGCGCTGGTGCGATGCCGCGCCTGGCAGGCCGTGGGCGGTTACAGCCACATCGATGGCGGCTGGGAGGACTTCGATTTCTGGTGCAAGTTGATCGATGCCAACTTTCATGGTGTGCTCTGCCCTCGGGTGCTTGCCAGATATCACACCCACAGCGATTCGATGACGGCCACGTCCACGGCCAGCAACTGGCGGCCCCTCAGCCGTTGCCTGCAGCAGCGCCATCCCTGGCTCGCGCTTCCCTACGCCCTTTGACCCTCCAGCTTCTGCGTGAGTGGCCCCCGGGCTACGGCGGCGTCGAACGGGTGGCCCATGAGCTGGCCTGCCACTGGCAGCAGCAGGGTCAACCCGCCGCGGTGTTCAGCCTGGCGGCCCAGCCGGTTGCCCTGTCCGAGCTCGATCCGCTGCCGGCTCCCTATCAGCGTGTGCCGTTGCCCCGCCTGGCGCTGGGTCGGTTGCTGTTGCCGTTGCCGAGCGTTCCCCTCTGGCGACTGCTCCGCTCCCACGAGCCCCTTCATGCCCATCTGCCCTGTCCGGGGGTGCTGTTGCTGTTGCTGCTGGCCCGAGTGATGAAGCCCCGCCGTCGGCTCAGCGTGCACTGGCATGCCTTTCTCCAGACTGAGATCACGCCCTCGGGCTTGCTGGTTGGTCTATACCAGCAGTTGGCCCTCCTGGTGGTGAAACAGATACCCCTTGTGATCACAACCTCGCCGGTCCTGGTGGCGGAGCTGATGCGCCGCGGTTGCAGGCGGGCCCGGCTGCGGACCTTGCCTTGTTGTCTTGATGCCGGCTTGGAGAAGGCTGCGCTGGCCCTGCCGCCACGGCCTGACACTCCTGCAACCCTGGCCGATCCCTTGCGGGTGCTATTCATCGGCCGCCTCGATAGCTACAAGCGGGTCGACTTGTTGTTGGGCGCCCTGATCCCCCTGCAGGCCCCATGGCGGCTCGATGTGGTGGGGGATGGCCCCCGCCGGCACCAGTTCGAGCAACTGGCCCAGGGGTTGCCCGTGCAGTTCTGGGGGCGGCTGGATGAGGCGGGCAAGCTGGGCCGCCTCGCCGCCGCCCAGGTGCTGGTGTTGCCTTCGGACCGCTGCAACGAAGCCTTCGGCATCGTGCAGCTTGAGGCCATGGCCGCCGGGATCCCCGCCGTGGCCTTCCACCTGCCCCGCTCGGGGATGGCCTGGGTCTCGCACCTGCCAGGGTTGGCCTGGTCGGGGGCCCCTGCCGATCTGGGCCAGCTGCTGCTGCGGCTGGCCACAGAGTCGTCGTGGCGGGCCGCCCTGGGCCGGCAGGCCCGTCGTCGTTATCAGCAGTTGTTTGCCCGCAAGGTGTGGCAGCGTCGGTTGCAGGGCCTGGGCCCCTAGGCCAGCGGTAACCTCGCAAGGTTCAGCCTGATCGGCGGCCTGCTTGCGTCAGCATCCTCCATCCATCGCACTCCCCAGCGACTCCAGTCCCCAGTCGGCGATTCAACGCGCCCTGGTACTCGAGTTGCGTGACGTGCGGCTGGACATTCCCGTACTGACCACGGAAACCCGCAGCCTTAAATCCACCCTGATCCGCTCGGTCACCGGCGGCATGTTGAAACGTCGCAGTGGCGGTGCCGTCGTCACGGCTCTCCAGAATGTGAACTGCATGGTGCGGGAAGGGGAGCGGGTCGCCCTGATCGGCCACAACGGTGCCGGCAAGAGCACCTTCCTGCGGTTGATCTCCGGGATCTATCAGCACACCGCCGGCCACTTTGAGGCGCGGGTGCCCGTCTTTCCGATGATTCACAAAGGCTTCATCACCAGCCCGGAGCTCAGTGGGCTGCAGGCCATCAAGGCCCACTACCTGCTGGTGAAGGGCAGCTTGCGTGGTTTTGAGCCCTTCTGTACAGACGTCGTGGAGTTTTCGGGCCTCGGCGATTTCGTTCACCTGCCGGTCAAGACCTACAGCCAGGGCATGGCAGCCCGTTTGCTTTTTGCCGTACTCACCGCCGGCAGCCACGACTGCCTGGCTATGGATGAGGGATTCGGGGCCGGGGATAGCAGCTTCTATGACAAGGCCCAGGAGCGTCTGCATACCTTCCTGGCCACCACCGGCACCCTGCTGCTGGCCTCCCATTCCGATGAGCTGCTGCGGCGTTTCTGCCAACGCGGTCTGGTGTTTCAGGAAGGTCAGATTGTGTTTGACGGGCCGCTGGACGCTGCCCTTGCCTACTACCACCACAGCTGATGGTCAAGACGTCCCTGCACACCGCTTCCCCAGGACGAGGCGGCCGCCGCCAGGCCTCGGTGCTTCGCACCCTGGGCGAGGCCTGGGCCATGCGCCGCGTCTGGTGGTTTACGGCCACGGCCCGCACCAGGGCTCGATTTGTGCGCACATTCTTCGGCAGTTTCTGGCTTGGACTTTCCAATCTGTTTTCCATCGCAGCCCTGGCCCTGGTCTATGGCACTGTCTTTAAGGTAGAGGACTTCAACACCTATGTTGTCTACCTTGGTCTTGGCTTGGTGGTCTGGAACAGCATAAGTGCGGCGATTGGCTCGGCGCCAAATCTGTTTGAGCACAATCATTCCCATGTGCACAATACTAATCTCAATCCTATTTTTTACACCCTGGAGGAGTGGGCGTTTCAGCTTCAGACTTTTGCCCAGTCGTTTATCCTGGTTGTGCTGGCACTGACCTGGTTCCAGCACAGTCTGCTGGTTAATTTGCTGCTGGTTGGCTGGTTTCCTCTGCTCAATATGTGTCTTTTCCTTTACTGGTTTCCGGTCTTGGTGTGTTTGCTGGGTGCCAGGTTCAGAGACATCTACCAATTGGTGCCGATTCTATTGCAGTTGATTTTTTTGCTGTCGCCAATTCTGTATAAGAGAAAGAATCTTGGTTCAATGGCCTGGACGGCCGACTTTAACCCTATCTACCGTATTCTCAGCCCAGTCCGAGATACGTTGATGCTGGGGCAGGTACAGTGGGCCACCGGATTCGTCCTGCTCCTGTTCAATATTTTCGGCATCTGGGTGGCTCTAAAATTGCTCAATCGTGAGCGTCCAAATCTTCCCTTCCTGATTTGATGTTCTGATCTGCATCGGAGTCTGTTTTGCCACAATTGATCAACCTGCTTTCCTGGCTGCCGGGTCACTCCGGATTTGGCAGCTATGTCCAGCGGGTGGTGCCCCAGTTGCCCGGGCTGCGGCTTCAACTTGACGCCTCCGGCCGGGGGATGTTGATTGATCCGTTGACCTGGCAGCCCGAGCCACCCAGCCAGGCGCCCCAACGGCGGATGGCGCTACTGCAGCGTTACAGCCTGGTTCAGCACGGCCTGGACCTGCCCCGCCTCCTGGCCGAACGGGGATTGGGCCTGGAAGATCTGGAGGTGATCTATTCGCCTTTCTTCGATGCCCTGCTGCAATGGCCCCATGTGCCGCAGTTGATCACCTGCCACGACCTCACACCCCTGGTGCAGCCCAACAGCCGTAAGGCCTGGTTGCGCTATCGCCTCTGGCAACCCCGCCATCTGCGCTGTGCCAGCAGGATTGTGGCGATCAGCCATTATGTAGCCGATCAGTTGCTGGCTTTCGGGGTGGCTGCCGAGCGCATCAGCGTCGTGCCCAATGGCATTGACGTGGTGCGCGAGCGCATCCAAGCGCCGGCCAGTGAAGATCTGCTTGTGCTGGCTCGGCACGATGCCAACAAAAACCTGGCAGGGCTGTTGCGGACCCTTGCTGGTGTGCAGCAGCGCCTGCCGGATTGGCATGGCATCGTTCGCATCGTCGGACGTGCTGGCCGTGAGACCCATCGGCTGCAGCGCCTGTGCCGGGACCTACCTCGGCCCGGCCAGGTCCAGCTACTGCCGTCCCTTGAACCGCAGGAGTTGGTCATGCACTTGCGACAGAGTCTGGCCTTGCTTTCGGCCAGTACTGAGGAGGGATTTGACTACCCGGTGCTGGAGGCCAAGGCCGAAGGTTTACCCACCTTGATCAGTGAGATTCCTGTGCATCGCGAGTTCCATGAGGGCAGCTCCCTGTTCTTTCCCTTGCAGGATGATGGCTCTGTGCTGGCTGACCATCTGCAGCAGCTGCGGCGGGGGGTGTCCACCTGGCATGAGGTATCAGAGGCGGGCTATCTGCTGGCAGGAAGGATGAATCTTGCCCGCCAGGTGGATCAGATCCGGGAGCTGATAGCTGCGCTCTCCGCTGCTTGAGGTCGGTCTGGGTCTGGGTGTCCCATGGAGTTCCTCAACGTGAGTTCTTCCTGGATCACTCGGGTGATAGATGCCTGGAAGGCGGCATCAATTGAGCGCTGCAAATGCCAGTAACGATGAATTCGTTGCTGGCGCATCTCATCCAGCCAGAGCTTCTCCCGCTGGTCCTGCAGCTGGCTGGACTCTCCACCGCAGGCTTCTTGCCGCAGACGCTCCAGTTTAATCACCGTAAGACGCATCGCACTGGCCCAGTCGCTGGTTTCGAGCGTGCTGCACAGCAGCACGTGCTGCTCGAAATCATGCAGGTTCAGGATCTCGCGGTGCGATTCCGATGGGCTGGCAATCACAGGTAGCCCCAGGCAGGCGGCGTCCAGCACCGGGATTCCGAAACCCTCCACCAGGGAAGGGCTCACGACAGCAAGGGCGTTGAGGAACAGCTGGCGCTTGGTGGCTTCATCCACATAGCCCATCAGGATGATATCTGGATGGCTCTGCACCAAATTTTTGACCTGCATGCTGTAGCCATCCGCCTTCAGCTTGCCGGTGATACACAGCTTGACTCCACGGCGCTCAACACCTGACTCAACAAAAGCCTTGAGGACAAAGAGTAGATTCTTTCTGGGCTCTACTGATGAGTTGAACAGAAAGTAGTGGCAGGGTTTCAGCAGTTGGTTGCGCTTCTGGCCTTCGGCATTCAGCGAAAGTTCAGGAATGCGAGCTTCCCAATCACAGGCGTCGGCTGGAAAGGTGAGTGATGGGGATTGGATGGCAACGCAGCTGGCGTGTGGGTCAGGTGTCTTGAAATCTTGCAAGATAACTGATTCGTATTTATAGCGCGTTGAATCCGATACGAATAACCTAGCACTGCTTGCACAGGCCTTGAGTCGTCGAGAAAACGTCACGGCATCGTCACTTGTTGGCACATACTCCAGAGGAATCAGGTCATGAATGGTTTGCACAAGAAACCTCGCATGGCGGGCTTCAATGTTGATGGGGCATGTGCACACCAGGCCATCGAAACCATTGAGGTCCAGGCGCAGTCGATGGCCCTGCCGCTGTTGGGCGAGGCGAAACGAATTGACGAACAGATCATTGGCGCAGATGATGCCGTCGACATTCTGGAGGTAGGCAAGCCTCTCGCTTTGCAGATAGGGATTGTCATAGATGCCATGCAGGGGTAGAGCCTTGAGGCGACCAAGATCAAAATGCCGCCTCGGAAACAGAACGGTAATCAATCTCTTGATGCGGCCTAGTTGCTTTCGCCATGTCGGTCGGAATGGCAAGCGACTGAGCGGCGACTGTTGCTTCTTGGAGCCCTGTGTCAGCTGGCCGATATCGAGGCTATCCAGCACCCTGGCAGAGAAGATCAGCTGGCTTGTACTGGTTGGTAGTTGGCGGGACTCCACGTCGGCCATGGAGGGATCAAACTGCGTCAATAGCCACACTTCGGCTCCAGCTTGGCGCAGGGCCTTCAGCAACCCTTTGGTAAATACGGCTATGCCGCGATGTTCGCTCTGTTCCAGGTCAATGGCTGTAATCAAGACCTTCAAGCCTTCCAGGTTGGTCTGGCGGCCGCCGGTGGCATCTAAGCTCATTCTCATTCCCCCTGGCGGCCGAACACAGTAGGCCGACGCTCCAATAGGGCTTTGAGTCGCAGTCGCTCTTCATTCAAGTCTTCGAGTGCTCGAGCGTCATGCCGCAAACCTTGGAGTTCTATCTCCCTCTTCAGATCCAGCTGGGCATGGCGCTGTTGAATCAAATTACGAAGCCACATGCTTTCCCACTGCTGTTTTTCGAGCAGCAGCTGCAGCTGTGCAGGGCTGGCATGCAGTACAAAGTCGTGATACCGCGATCGCAGCCGCAGCAGGTCCTCGCTGTTTGCCGCCTGATCTGGTTGATGCGCCCGGCTGCTTTCTGCCTCGTGAATCGCTCCCGCTTCGCCGCATAGCCACACCTGTTTGCCCAGCTGCTGTTGCAGATCCAAGCAGAGCTCCACGTCTTCTCCACAGACTCGATAACTCTCATTTAGAGGAGTGGCGAGGGCATCGCTTCGTCTTATCCACTGCAACGCCCCGGTGACAGCCACCACCGGACCAGTGGCCTTTAGTTCTGGGTTATCAGCCGGCACTAATTTATCCAAGATGTGATAGGCCGAACCTCTCAAGTCAAAGTTGATGCCCACATGGACTATCTCACCGGCCTTGTTCCGCAGGACGGCGCCCACCAGGCCTATCTCAGATCGGCTTTCCAGGGTCCGAATGCCGGCATCTACACAGCCAGGATCAAGAATCAGATCATCGTTGGCTACCATGGCCAGATGGGAATTTGATAGACGAACAAGGCTATTCACATTGCTCGCAAAATGATAGGGAGTCCGTTGGGCAATGTGAAAATCATAACGGCTTGTGTTGGAAATCTTTCTTTCTTCTTCGCTGGATCCATTCCACGAGCAAAGAATTTCTACATCCAGGGGATTGAGGCTGCAGGCCTGATTTAGGGAGGCCAGAATGGCATTGAGCAGACTCGCTGTGCGTGAAACTACCAGGATCGCTAGCCTCATGAGAATGCCTAGAAGTTCATGGAATTGTATCAATAGGCTCGATGTCCTTCGCTCGCAACGCTGGCACCAGCTGTCGGCAATGAATTGGCCGGCAGGCACTCGGATGCTGGTAGCGATAACGGCACTAGATCGGCGGGTCGGATGCGCCATGGCAGCCCAAGCATCCGCGTGCTGATCCGGACAGCACGGTGGCACGTTTATGACGGCCCTCTTGTCTCAGCAGTCTCACGGCTCCAGGCCTTAATCGGTGCTGCGACAGGGCCGGCGCCCTGCACCCCCTGCAGGTGCGGATACCCGACGAATAGGACGCCGAGAACCCTTGCAGCAGCACGTTTCTTCGCTCTCGGCCACGGTTTTGCGATGGTAGGGTTACCAAGTACGGACAGGCCTTCTCCATGCTCAAGCTGCTGCTGGGTGACCCCAATACCCGCAAGCTGAAGCGCTACCAGCCGATTGTTTCCGACATCAACCTGCTCGAGGAGGAGATCACTCCCCTCAGCGATGACCAGCTGCGGGGATTGACCGCCGAATTTCGCGCCAAGCTTGACCAGGCTCGCAGCCTTGGTGGCACTCCAGAAGCCAGCGCCAACCGGGAGCGCAAATTGCTTGACGAATTGCTGCCCCAGGCTTTCGCGGTGGTCCGCGAGGCTGGCAAGCGGGTGCTTGGCATGCGCCACTTTGATGTCCAGTTGATTGGCGGCATGGTGCTGCACGACGGCCAGATTGCCGAGATGAAGACCGGTGAAGGCAAGACCCTCGTGGCCACCCTGCCCGCCTACCTCAACGCCC
>Ga0207941_1000055_pt1 | contig 33442 bp, 37 predicted proteins | sample LakMenEpi13Sep12_FD_150695 | JGI IMG/M metagenome (GOLD analysis project Ga0207941, IMG submission 150695) | Freshwater microbial communities from Lake Mendota, WI - 13SEP2012 deep hole epilimnion (SPAdes) | ecosystem: Environmental > Aquatic > Freshwater > Lake > Epilimnion/Euphotic zone ...
GGAAGGAAGGTACTTAGGATTCTGCGTGTCTGGAACTCCGCTAGTAGAAGAACTCGGAGGCGGGGGAAGTCCAGCAGGAGGAGGCGTACTGGCGGCAGTTGAAGCAGTCGCACTCGGAGGGGGAGGCAGTCCCGCAGGAGGAGGCGTATTAGCCGCAGGAGCGGCAGGAGCAGGAGGTCTTACAACCTCAGATGGCTTAGAAGTTGCTGGTCCAGACCCTGGAATAACCGCTTGCACGCCTTTTTGCACATTTTCTCCAACGGTATCAAGAGCACCACCGACAGCCGCAATAGCCCTTGCAAGTTTGGGCTTAGTGATTCCTTCAGATTCGCCAAGAGACTTAAGTCGTTTAATTAAATCTTTTCCATGAGTAATCTTTCCTTCATGTCCTTCAGCAGTTCCTGTCTTAACTTCATCTTCAAAAAACGAAATCCATTCTTTTAGTTTTGCTGGTCTTTCTTTTTCTGGCAAATCCATGATTTGCTGAAGTGCAGTAAATGCATCTCTATCATGTCTTGCAGAAAGTTTAGCCGCCATACTTGGATTCCTGCTGTCAGCAAACTTTGGCGGTTTCTCAAAAGGCTTCATTGCTGGCTCCTTGACCTTTTTGTCAAAATTTTCAGAAGCCTTAGCCAGTTCAGCCGCTAAAAGTTTTGGATTTTTACTGTGCTTTTTTCTAAGTTTTTCTTCAATTGCAGTCCAATCTTTTTCCAGTTTATCTGTTACTGCTTTTTGTTTTTTCTGGAATTCTTCCAGTTCAACAGCAAACTTTGCCTTTTCAAGGCGAGTCTCCCCAGCCTTGTCTGCAACCTCTTTAAGAATAGCCTCTTCTTCTGCCGATGTAATAGGATATTGACCATATTTTCCTTGCAGGTCAGCAAGAGTTTGGGGTGGACCAAAAATACTTGTCGATTTGCCGCCAGTTTTTAGGTCTTGTAAGTGACTGCGAGCCTCTGCAAGACTTCCATCAAAGTTAGTACCTCTCGTTGTAAGCGAATAAAGGTGTTCCTTGATAGCACTTTGCCACCACCTATTTGAGTTTTGCTTAGGTGTAGGCTTTGGCTTGGGAGTATCTGGCATAGCAGTAGAAGTGGGAGGAGGTGGAAGGGTTTTTGGGGTTTTTAAAATTTCGAGATTTTTGGCTCTGATGTTTGCATTGTCTGGACTGTTATAGTTGTACTGCTGAAACGAACCTTGAATGGCTTCTCTAAGTTGCGGACTTGTTTTTAAACTTTCTCTGTTAAACTCTGGTAACTCTCTAATAAGTGCTTTGTTTCCTCTGATATCTCCAATGGTAGAATCAAGATGGTCCGCAATTGCTTTTAGTTCTGGAGACCCATAATGAGTCTTCATCTCTGCAATCGTACCTTTATTTACCCAACCACTTTCTTCATTGATACCAAAGATAGGATACCATTTTCCAGAAGAAACTCCAAGAGCATCTTTTCCAGCCTCTCCAGAAGAAAGGTAAAACGGAACATTGTGACCATTAACCTTAACTACGACCATCGGCCTGTTTGGAGCCGTGTATCCGTCCTTATAGTTAAGCATTGTTGCCTTGCCAGACCAAGGTCCAATCATGCCGCCCTGCATTTTATTGCCAGCGTTGTTAGTAATCTCAATCTCGATAGGTTCGTAACTCATTTGTATACACGAAGCCCCATCTTAACGGCATGGAGCAAGTTTTCGCTAGGGGTACAGGCCTCTAGGTTATCCGCACGGTTATTCAGTTTATTGCCATCAATGTGATTAATCTGTAGATTATCAATGGCGTGTTCGTTGTGGTAAATCTTACCAAAGTGGATGCCAACCAGTTTGTGAACCAAGATGGTATGCCTAAACTTGTTATTGCAGAGGGTGACCTTGTAGTAACCCCCGCCATTCTTGTTCTTGGTTAGCACCTTAGACTTAATCTTTCGCCCATCTGGGGTCGTTTTGTCCGTAGACCTAACCTCACCCATGTTCGACACCTCGTAAAGGCCTAGGAACTGCTGTATGGCAATCGGAACCCACTTCTCTTCATAGCCTGTATCTTGCGAACCGTTAGGTTCGCATCGACTTTGTGAGCCAGATGTATTCGATTGGGTCGTAATCTTCTTCTTCCTCGTCTTCGGGTTCAGCAACGCTTTTTACTTCCCATCTTCTTTTCAGACTTCTCATGGGACTTGGATTCTGCACCTTCATGCTTGTTCTTTTTCTTCTTGAGATTCTTGAACTTAGAAAGTGAGTCAGCGATATTGGGTTTCATAGGTTACTTTTTGAACATCCAATCCCAATACTTGCCTTGGTCAAATGTATTTTCTTGGGTTACGGTGGGTTTTTCGGCTTCGGGCTTAGGACCAGCATGCTTTGGAGCACCAAAAAGTGCACCCTTGGCAAACAGCCCAAGGCCTCTCAGCCAGTGGGCGTAATTGGTAGGGTCAAATTGCATTGCGGTAGCACCAGTTCCAGCAGGTGCGTTTCCACTTCCACCCATTGAAGCAACCCACTCATCATACGCAGGAGTTCCCATCTCGGGCATCTCGTAAGGATTGGTGGGGTCGGCTACAATCTGGGGAAGGTCTGGTTCGTTCGGGTCCATGTCACCCATGTCTTCTCCACCCAACTTGTATTGCTGGAAAGGCTTAGCCCAAGGAACGCCCTGCCAATTGTCATTTGGATTAGGTTTGGCGTTTGGATTAAAGGACGGACCGCCAATAGTAGGGTAAGTAAAAAAACTCATTTCTTTAAAGGTAAGCCACGAACATAATGGGAGGCTTGTTTGGAATCAACCAAAACCTTATCTTTGACCCTATACTTCTTGTTATCTCGGCAAATGGCGATGACCTTTATGCCGTTTTCGTGCTCAACCTCAAGCAGACGGCTATTCGGATACCAATTACTGACCACTTTACCTTCCCACTCAAGTCCATATAGGTCTTGAACGGTATTAGTGACCGCCAGTTCTTCCAATCTTCCGCTTCCTTCGGGGTCTTTACCCAAATAATCAACGATTTTGTCGGCTTCCTTAAGCCCTTTAAACCATTGGTGCAGGAATTCGACCCCCAAGTCAGTCCAAATGATGGTTCTCAAATGCTCGGGCTTCTTGGAAGGCTTCCTAAACCACAATTCCTTACCATCAAAATTCGCATGGAGAGCACGGACATCCCTTAAGTCAGCAACGCTCCACCCATATTCGGCAGACAATTCCTTTTCGGTGTGCATAACCCCACCGTAACCAGCAGTTTTCCAATGTCAACCCCTGTATTTTATCCTCTTTTCTATCCACTATTCTATTGGGGGAAGTCCAGTACACCCCCCTAGTGTAATCTATTTCACCCCCCACAGGAAATAGGCTTCACCCCTGCCTTTTTAACGAAAAAATGTACATGTGTGAATGCGTGTGAAAAGCGGATAGCACAAACCAAGAAGCCCCCCCGCCCCCGAAGGGGCGAGAGAGCGTTGGTTTTGGGCAATGCCGTGACAGGTCAGACGCCTTTGATGAACAGGGCGATGACGAGCACGAGCAGGATGGTCACGAGCACTTCTTCACGACCCACTCGTTGACTTCTTTGAGCACACGCTCGTTCTCCACGACCTGTTCGAGGACCGTGGACTGCTTGGCGTTGTCGGGGTAGTAGGTCGTGCCCTTGATGACCTTTCGGGCGGCCCACACATAAGCCTGTTGGGCTTTGACGAGGGCGTTGACCTGCTTGCGGGTGAGAGCCTCGGAGGAGGCGTTGGCGTTCTTGGGTTTCATGGTTGGTTGTGCCTAGCGGCGACTTATTTATACCATGGCTTGGGCAAACACAACAGAGGCATCGTGCGTTTGTATTGATGCATGCTGTGCTTGTTGTTCCCATTCCACTTGTTGTTGTTAGATGCGTTGAGTTGCCTCAACACCGTTAATTTTTTTGACCTTTACAGTAATTAACTGAATAGGTGTTTCCAGATGAGATAGAGGCCGTTGATTAATGCCCAGCAGATTAATTCTGCGGAGATAATTACGATGCCTGTCGCAAGGAAATTAATCATTCCAGTTAGTCTCCTCGTTGTCCTCATCGGAGTCATCAGCCTTGTCGTAGGTGATGCACATGAGGAATGATACAGCCTCGCTGTAATCCTGTGCGTGATTGTTGACGACTTCGACAATACGCTGGGAGACACCAAGGTCTACCTTACGCCATGCTTTGGAAGCCGCACCGATGAGAGCAAACACATTGCCATCAATGTTGCTCCAATCGACAATCGGATACTTGTGAGGGCTGATGCTCGGAGGAATTGCTAGTTCAGCGAGCATAGCGTTGATGTTTTCGTTCTTGGACATGTTATGTCTTGGGTTGTTGGGTTGTTGTTTGTGGGTTATTTCTTCTTGCCCTTGCGAGCAGTCAGATTGTGAGGAGGGAGGATGCCCTTCATGCGGAGGCGGTGCTGGTCACGAACCATCGCCATGTTCTTGGGAAGCGGAGGCTTGGCGTGAGCGGAGAGAATACGCTTCTCACGCTCGACAAGTTCCTGCTCACGCACCATGTCGATAGTGCCACGCAACAAGCAGTTAACGATGACCTTCATGCGGCTCGTGTCACGCTTGGTTGCGATTTCGGTGAGCGTGTCGAGGAGTTCGACAGGCACTTCGACCATGACAGGCTTCACACCATTCTTGATGTATCGAGCCTTCATGGAAGCGTTGCGTTTCTCACGCATCGCTTTCTTGGCGGCCTTCGCATCACGAAGGATTTGACCTTTCTGTTCGTTGGTTAGCGTTTCCCATTCAGCAGGACGAGCCACGACTTGGGGAGTCGTGGACACGAACGGATGCGTGGATTTGATTGCCATCTTGCTCTCGATGTTGGAGAGAAGGTTGGCGAGGTTACCGATGTTTTTCATGGGTGTTTGGTTGGGTTTGGGTTTGGTTTGGGTTGGGGGACAAAGAAACTGGTGATTACCACCAGCAGTAATAGTAAACTTCGTAGCCTTCATCGATTGCGTTGAGAGCCTTGTCGATGAATGCGTGGTCGAGTGCGATGTCTTCTTCACGAGATGTGCCCCAGAAGAAACCTTCGCCTCGTTCAGCATACGCATTGCCGTTCGTTTGGAGATGCATTCGCAACGAGAGAATGTCATCACGAGTGAGCGGCATGGGCACACAGTTGAAGACTTCGGTGCCGCCCTTGCGGACATACAAGTCTTCCATCCACTTGTTTAGGTCAGCGTGTTTACGCCAAGTCATCAAGTGGATGCGGCCTTCTTCAAGAGCGTTCATCTCATCGTCCGTGAGTTCACGCTCGGTGATGAGAGCAAGGTGTGCAACCTTCGGCTCAACTGCCCAAGAGTTTTGGTCGAGTCCCATGTGATTAGGAGCGGTTGTGGGTTTCGATGCAAGCAACCCAACCATCGATGAAGAGTTGTGCGTCCTTCTTGCGAGAGAACGAATACTCGGAGTCGAGTTGGTCATCGCTGTTGCAGATTGAAACTATCCATTGCTTGCCACGCTTGATGGGAAGCATGTCGATGAGGAAGTTATTCTTCATGGTGATTAGAGCGTGTCTTCGTTGGAGCAGACATCCTCGATAACACCATCGCTGGTGCGAGCGGCAATCGCCCACTTCTTATGGGTGCATTCGATTGCGGTGCAGAAGCCCATGATGAAAGCGTTGGCTTCTTCGTGCGTGTCGAACTCGTGCTCATCATGCACATCACCCTTGGGTTCGTTGTAGATGCGAACGATGAACAGGGTGTAGTCAGCGTTCGTCTTCGGAGTCGGCACCATGTTGATACCGATGAGCGTCTTGTTGAGTTTCATGTGTGAATTGCCTTGGCGGCGGTGGGTTTTGTTGTGGTTTGTTGGTTATGCAATCATGCATGAGGGGTCGGACCTCATGCAGTCATGCGAGATGATTAGGCGTTGTTGGTGTCTTCGCTGGTGTAGAGTTCGCTGGCATCAGCATACTCGATGTTCTCCTTGTTCTTGTGCTCCCAGAGAGCGATATCGCCATCACGAGCAAAGACATCCTGCTCGTGCTTGACGGCATCGACATGGTGCAACCAAGCGTCAACGCCATTGGCTTTGTCCCAGTTGCAATGGACACCGTCTTCGCTGTTGTTGCCGTGCTTGATGAGGAACTCCTTGGTCTCGTGCGTCATGCACGCCAAGAAATCCTTGAAGCGGCAGACGGAATAGATGCGGAAGTTCTTGTTATCGAAAGCCGTCATGCGGAACTTGATGACAGCATCGCTATACTGATGGCGATGAGCCTTCAAGACGGAGGCATAGGCGAGCGAGAACTTGAAGTCGCCTTGGATGACTTCGGTCTCGACACGGTCATACTTCTTCATGAAGTCGGAAGTGTGCGAGGTGGTGATGACGAGCACGATGAACGAAACGCACGGCATGCGTTGGACGCTGTCGAGGTGTTCGATGACATGGGGCTTGTCGTTATTGTTGCTGGTGGATTGAGCGTTGCTCATGTTGGTGTTTGGGTTTGGGTTTGGGTTTCGTTTCAGCCAGCGGGTTCACCGTAGTTGGTGAATTGTCGCTAACATCGACAAAGGAATAATACCATGGCATGGGTAGATGCAATGGGTTGGTGGTTGGTAAAAAGGAAGCGTGTAGACGCAGAGGGTGTCGCACGAAGCGTTCTCTTAATCTACACGCTGAATCGCCTTAACAGCGAATTTTTCTAGTTAATCTTTTTCAGATAGCACGATGACGATAACAATCGTGCTAACGACTACTTCAACTAGGATGGACACTTAATTCAGCGAAGGCGTATTGGTCAGTACGGTCTCGAAGAAGGACTCATCGACCATCAATCGATTGAGCGTGGTAAGTGCACCAGTATTGATGCGGTCACTCACTTCAACCTGTCCACGGTCATCATAGTGGCGAGTGACTCGCTCCGTGATGGCATTGTATAGGTTGTAGAGATTGCGTCCGCTGTCTTCAGCATACGAAGGGCGTTGCCAGACTTGCGACACTTCCTTGTAGAAGCGTTCGCTCATCGTGCCCTTGTGCACGAGATGTTGCAGGATGACTTCACCCTCACGCTGTTTGATGTCTCGGTCAGCGAGAGCACCGAACATTCGGAGAGAGTCTTCAAACTGCGTGACGGCTTGTGCGATACCCAGCGACAAGAACTCAAGGCTGATTACGCCTTTGTGTCGCTTGTTAGCGGAGATTTCGTTGGTCAGCGAGGTCATGCCGTTGGTGCACACGAGGCGAAGCATCCCGACACGGAAGAGTGCTTGAGAAGAACCGTCATGCGAATTGCGGACGCTGATACGCATCGCAAGTTCGTCACCCTTGTTCATCTTCGTACCCTTCACGAACCTCGTGAAGTTGCCGAATGTGTAGTTGGTGCTCATGCGAGCACCGTAGTTCCAGACAATCGTGTCCTTCTTGAAGTTCGACAGGCCTTGGTTGTGAAACGCAAGTTCAGTCTTATCAAGCAGGTCACAATGCTGGATGACGGAGTAGTGCTGGGAGACTTGTCCCACCACGACACCGTTGTCATCACGCCTGTTGCACCAGTAGTTCGTAGGAGTTCCGTCTGCTGTGAACAGCGGCTCTTGCGATACGGTGAAGCATGCGTTGTCATCCGTGTCTTTAAGGCCATCGAGATAGTTCTCCATGGTCTTCTTGTGGATGATGCGGTTGAGTTCCTTCTTATCTTGTTGTTTCATGTTGTTGTTTTGGGTTTTGGGTTAGCCGTTGGCGGGAGTGCCTTCGGAAGGTTCTTCGTCTTTGCGTACACGAGAGTCGTAGAAGCGAGGCTTAGTTGCCTCGGCATCCGCAATCTTTTTGATTGCTTCGTATAGCGGTAGTTTTTCGTACTGCTCGTGGTCTTCGTGGTTGCGAGAGAATGACGCAAGGTCATCACCTGCTTCACGAGAGAGGGCACGAATTAGCCAGTCGTTCCATTCACGCTTGGACTTGTGAGAGACATTAGTCCACAAGCCCCACAGATTGATAATGTCTGTGGGCTTTAACTTGTGCTTCTTGTCTCCGACATGCCATGTGTTGCTCCATCCAAGGTCATTAAGGATGTTCAAGCGGCGGTGACACTCTTTGAAGTTGTCTTCATTGAGCGGGTTGTTTGCCGTGTCGTACTGTAACGCAAGTTGCGTCCATACGAAACAGGTTGCCTCGACCCAGTTGCAGTTTTCTCCTTCACTATCTTTGTACTGGAAGTCTTCCAGTTTCTTGGGTTGGGCGTGATGTTTAGCCGTGTATTCGTCACACGGAAGGTGCCAATCTAGGCTCATGGTGTTTGTGTTTGTGTTTGGTTGTTACTTGGTTTCTTCATCTTCCACACGGTCGATGAAAGTGTCTCGATACTCGTCAACGATGCGGACAACCTTGATGACTGTCGCATCTACTTCGGAGTTTTCGGAAATGAATACTAGGTCTTTCGACAGACCGTGAGAGCAAGGGTCGAAGTTCACAGACCACTTGCCTGTGTGCTTAACCCATTGCTTGAACTCATGCATCAACTCTTGGGACATCGGGCTTGGGATGCCCAGATGAATTCCATCTTTGTTGATGAATGTGGTTCGTACTTTTACGAGGAGAGTTACCTCCGTGTATACTGAGGACAGCATGTCGCTGTATTGTGCTTCTTGTTCCATGTTATTTGGTGTTGCGGGTTGGGTTGATGAATGTGTTTGGGATTGCTTCTTTCTTGCGGGCTTTGCCTTTGGCACGAAGACCGATTACTAATCCAGCACGCTTGTCTAGTTTGTATCGCATGTCTGGGTTTAGAAAACGGAGGTCGTGTTTGTCTCCATCGAGCACGGTGTAGCCGTTCCATAGTTTCGGTAGCCTCTTGTTACGAGGCGTGTCGAAGACTACGGAAACATTGCCACCTTTCTCCAGCACGGTGAACGACTCATCAAGCCTACCCTCTGCGTGAGAGTAGGTGAGATGGTAGTTCTTCGGGCCGTATCCGTTAAGCCACATCAGAACTCTGTCTATCGATTTCGAGTAATCGTAGAATTGGATTTCTGGGAAGTTCTGGATGACGCTGTCGAAGTGCCATTGCTCGTAGATGTCCGATGTTCCGTTGAGGCGAACGCATGGTTTCATCTTGTTCTTCTTACAGAACCGAATGTGAGCCTCGATTTCTTTGCACAGTTGCTCGATGAACTCGGCTGTATGCTTTACCATGAACTTGGTTCGCTCGATGCGAGCCTTGTTCACGCTCGGATAAACCGAAGCGTAGCCAGAGTTGTACAAGCAAAGTGCACGACAGTCGTGCGTTGCCCAACGACAAGTGTTGGCGATGCCAGATGAATTTGACGGAGCCAAATACATGATGGCAGTCCTCCAACCAAGGCTGTCACCCTTGGTCGTCTTGGCGTTATTGAATGTTAGGAGTTTCATTATCGAACGGTGCGGCAGGGGTTGAATTGGCTTTGGAGTCGAACGCTTTTGCGAACAATTCCTTAATCGTCTTTTCAACCGTGTCCTTGACGAGGTCGTTAACCATCATCTTGAACCAGTCACGCTTGAGGTCATCAGCGATGGCATCGCTCATGTCGCCACGAGTCATGACATCGTCTTCGTTGAGGTGCTCGGACTTGAGCATCACATCGCTAGGACTGATGTCATCCTCGGTTAGCATGCCTTGGTCACGCCTCAGACTGCGAGCGAGTTCGTGCAGTTGAGAGCCGCTCAAACTATCGAGAGCCTGCTCGACATCGTAAGTGATGTCACGGTTGTTACAGCAGTCATCCACGATGTCGCTGAAGTCGAAGTCTTCGATTGCCGACTTGACTGCTTCTTCGATTGCATCGCTTTGCACCTGCGTGTGTTCCTTAATCAACTCAATCACACGCTCTTCGGTAAGCGATGTGGTTGCATTGTTTGTGGTTGCATCCGCAACCTTTTCGCCTATGGGCGTGAAGGTGATGCTGATGTTGTGGGTCATGTGCATCTCGTTAAGGAATGCACTTACTTCTTGTTCGGTCATGGTTGTTGTTTTGGTTTTGGGTTTGCCAGCCCCAGCGGCTCACCGACATTGATGAGTTATCGCTAGAACCGACAAACCAATCATACCATTGCTTGGGCAAACGCAATGGGGGCAGACCTCAATTCCGACCAATGAAATCAAGGGTTTGCTCGCTCACGCACCCAGCCTGTTGTTGTGGCTGAATCGCCTTTTTATGAAAATTTTTTTAGAATTCCTTTTGCCCAAAAATTATCCCGCAGGAGGAGGAGGGTCTGAATTCGGAAGGTCAATGACTTCACCCTCAAGCATCTTGTTTAGGTGTTCGTGACTAATTCTGAGCCTGTTCTCAACAATGACGGTTGGCTGGTCTTGGAGCACGGCAATCTTATCAATCAAGATAGCCAGAGAAACTGGCATCATGCCAATCGGGATGTCGTTGATTTCGTTATTGAGGCGGTTAGCACCCTTCATGACGATGTTCTTGAACAGGTCAGCGGTCTGCTTCTTGTAGTTGCCAATATCGATGTTGCAATCGCCCATGTCTTGCCTTACAGCGACCACGGTATGGCTGGACACCTTCACTTCATCTTCGATTTCCTTCTGCGTATGGCCTTGCTCCGTCATCCAAACGATTTTCTGTTTCTTTTCTGGGTCTAACTTCTCAAGAGAAACAGACTTGCCATCGTTTTTGATTCTGTCTGGCTTAGACTCGTATTCCATTTTTAACACATAACATGCACGAATTCCTAGGTCAAACAGAAACTTGGCTGGTTATCCCCCATGAACCGCCTACGAGCACCCACCAAGCGGCCCTAAGAGTCCTAAAGTCCAGCACAGGCAAGATGTTTGTGGGGAAGATGAAGAACAGCAAGATTAAGGGCTGGATGCGTACCTTTGAGCCTTGGGTGGCTGAATCTAAGCCCCAGCATCCCATGGAGGGGCCAGTCGAGGTTCACATCAAGTTGCTTTACAGCCCTCCCAAATACTTGCTCAAAAAAATTCACAGGCTCAAGACCCTGCCCAAGACCACCAAACCAGACTGCGACAACGCTGTCAAGGTTATTTTGGACTTGTTCACAACTCACGGATACTGGCTTGACGATTCACAGGTCTGGAGTATAACCATTGAGAAGTACTGGAGCATCGAACCATCGGTGCAGGTACTCTTCAAACACACAAAACAACAATGAACCCACAAGTACTAAACATCACGGAGGCCGAGTACCGCTCGCTTCCTCACCTCAACGCATCGAAGTTTAAGGCCTTCTTTAAGTCGCCTTACCACTTCTCTAAACAGGAGTCTCCCGAAGAGACCGAAGAGATGCGTATCGGCACGGCAGTTCATGCCCTGCTCCTTGAACCGAACACCTTTGCTGGCAAGTTCGCCTACGCTCCTGTCGGCCTTGACAGGCGTAAGACGGAGGACAAGCAGAAGTATGCTGAGTTCGTTGCCGCATCCAGCGGTAAGGTCGTCCTTAAGGGCGAGTCTCGTGAGATTGTCGATGGCTGTGTGAACGCCATCTCGTGCCACCCTACGGCTGTTAAGATTATGCGTAAGTGCGACACCGAGCAGGTGGTCGTTGCTGACCTTGTCGAGGGCGTTACCTGTAAGGGCAAACTGGACTTGATGTGCGTCCCTTGTGCCGTCTTGGCAGACATCAAAACGACCAGCCGAAGTGCCGACCACAAGGCCTTCACCTACGAGGTGGAAGACCGCCTGTACTGGCTACAGGCAGGGTTCTATGCCCTGCTTGCCGAGGCCATGTACCAGAAGGAGTTCAAGTTCTCGTTCATCGTGGTCGAGAAGGAGCCGCCCTTTGGTGTGGCGGTGCATGCCTTCTCTCCCGAACTGATGAAGCAGTGTAAGGATAAGGTTCGCCTGTTGCTCACGGAGTACAGCCATTGCCAGACCCACAATGCGTGGCGTGGCATCAATGACTCCGTCATCTCAAGCCTCCGCATCTAACATGAGTCCAAAGTTTACTGGCGTATGGGTTCCAAAGGAAGTCTTGGAACACGAGGGTCTCACTGTCACCGAGAAGGTGGCTTATGGGATTATTGACTCTCTGGATGGGGAGGACGGTTGCTACGCCTCCAATGGCTACCTAGGCCGTATCTTGGGGGTATCCCCGAGGCAGGTGAAGAACATCGTCAACGCCCTGCTGGAGGCTGGCCTTATCACCCGACAGGTGGAGGCCAACCAGCACGGCTCTGTGCGGTATCTGCACACGGTAGCCAAGAAGGCCTTGGTCGAGGTAACCAATTTCCCTAGGGCTGGGAAATCTGTTGCACCCGAGGAGGGAACTCTACTTCCCCCTAATAGAAAAGAAGATAAAAAAGAGGATAAACCTACCCTAACCCTTCCTTATGGTGAGCCTTTCCAGTTGGCTTGGGAGAAGTGGGTAGCATACAGGATTGAAATCAAGAAGGCCATGAAGCCCACCACGATGCGTGAGCAGTTGTCCATGCTCGCAGGATGGGGTAGCGAGTCGAAGGCCGTGAACTCAATCAACAAAAGCATTGCCATGGGCTGGCAGGGGCTTTTTGCTGACAACGCAGTCAAATCCAAACCAACACTAACTAACAACGACCATGCCAGAGGTTTCTAAACCCTCCATCAAGGAGGCTGTCTACGAAGCGTTCACGCTGAAGAAGCCAGCCTCGTTCATCCACACCAACTACGGCTACTCTTACCCTGCTATCAACAGGGCTAAGAAGCGTATGGACATCACCCTCGTGAAGTTTCGCAAGGATGACTACATCATGCAACTGGAGCGTGAACTCCACGAACTGAGGACCAAGTACAATGTCAAGTAAGTGCGTCCACTGCAAGTCTGACGCAGTCCCTGTGTGGGACTCGTCCAGCCAGAAGTTCAAGCCCTACATCGCTGTGTGCCTTGAGTGCTTCAAGACCAAGGAGCATCACGAGTATCCGTTCAACTACCTTGAGGTGTTCACCAAGAACCATTGGCAGTTTGCGGCTATCCATCCGTCTACCCCGAGTGCCTTCATGGCTACTAGGGATAGTCTGCTTTCTCCCGCTATGCAGAAGGCAATCGAGGAGTATCGCCCCAGCAAGACCCAGAGCATCCTGCTCCATGGCGTGACTGGGACTGGCAAGACTCGTGCCGCTTGGCGTATCTACAACATGGCTTGGCTCAACGCTTACCCACAGCGTTCCGAGTTCATCACCATGCGTAGGCTGGAACAGAAGATTGAGGAGGGCTTCAAGAACGGCAACCATGGCGAAGTCCTTGAGCGTCTCATCGACTGTGCCGTGCTGTGCATCGATGACCTTGGCAAGGAGCGTCTGACGGCTCGCATGGAGTCAGACCTGTTCGCCATCATCGATGAGCGTACCGCCAACGAGAGGGCTACAATTATCACCACGAATTATAACGGTAGCGGACTTTCCGAACGCTTCCAGAATTCCGAAACTGGTAGTGCCATCGTCCGTAGGTTGAAGGACTACTTCAAAATCTATGGGGCTTCTTAATGTATCAACTCTCTGCCTCATCCTCGCTCTTGTGGCACCCTCAAGCCATGCGTCAGAAATGGGCAGAGTTCTTGACGCTGTCTCATGGGCAGAGTCCAAGGGCGTACCTACCACAGGTGATGGAGGCCGCTCCGTTTCCTCGTACCAAATATACGACATCACTTGGCGGCACATCACTGAGATACGAAAAGCCAAGGGACTCAAGACATACCCTCACTCTAAGCACCCAAGCGAGTCTGTCGCACGAGAGTACGCCAAGTCCTACCTTGAGTGGCTATCTGAGATGCATCAGAAGCACCGACTGGCACGACCTTCGCCAGAGGTATTATATCTCATGTACACCATGGGCTGGTCTGCCGCTAGGGCAATCGGGTTCGACTATCATCTTGCACCTTCTTACAAGCAAAATGGTGTCAAGCGTTTTCGTCTAAAATACTATGAATAAATCCGAAGAATACTGGGAGAACAAGTGCTCCTACATTAAGCACCATTATTCACTTGCGGAAATGCACTTGGACGAGATACTGTCCGACATAACAGACCCAGAGAAGCGAAAGATGCATGCCCACAAAGTGTCTTTCCGCAAAAACCTGTTTGACAAAGCAATCAAGGCCGATACCTTTACAACTTCCACCCACCATGAATAACGAACACAGCCAAGTAATCAACGCACAGAAATATGTCATCCTTTCGGACGGACGGATGGCACGACTGCTGAAGCCTGTAAAGGTTTCCAAGTACAACTACTACACCTACCGTCAAGACGATGGCAAGGTCAAGCGGGTCAACATCGATTGCATCGATAGCGTCCGCAAGTCTCTCACCCAAACCCAAACTAACTAATACCCATGGACGAAAACTCGTTTGAAAATCGACAGGCCAAACTTTGTGCGGCCCTTGTCAAAGCCATTGCGGAACTGGAGGATGTCCAAGCGGACTCCACCAATCCATTTCATAAAAATTCCTATGCCAGCCTATCGGCTCATTTGAAGCAAATTAAGCCAGTGTTCTCCAAGCACGGCCTTGCTATCATCCAATGCCCTGTTGGCATTGACGGTAGCATTGGTGTCCGAACCATTGTCATCCATGAAGATGGCGGCTCGCTTGAAGCGGACTGCACCATCAAGGCTGACGATAAGATGGACGGTCAGAAGGCTGGCTCTATCATCTCGTACATCAGACGCTATTCGCTGGCCTCCGTGGCGGGTATCGCTACGGCTGATGACGATGCAGAGACCGTCCGTGTGGCTAACACTCCTGCCCCTTCCAAGTTCATTCCTAACCCTACCTACACGCCCTCCAGCGGTGAACCCGACTTCACCCTTGCTGTGCCGTTTGGTAAGGCCAAGGGTACTGCTCTGCAAGACCTGCCTGTGAGCGACCTTGACTACTGGGCGAACAAGTGGGAGCCGAAGCCGTGGGAAAAGACTGGTAAGGTCAACCCCAAGGACTTGCTCCTCAAGAAGTCCGCACAAGCCTTGCATGCCATGAAGTCGTCCCAGCCCTCTGGTGACGATGTACCCTACTAAGTAACTAGACCCTGTAGTTCAACGGATAGAACATCTGCCTTCTAAGCAGAGAATCTTGGTTCGATTCCAAGCAGGGTCATTTACTATGTACAACAACAACAACCCAAAATCTAACACCCTTAGGGCGTGTGCCATGATGCTTGGAATGGATGTCCAAGTACTGGCTAACCTACTCAACTTCTATGAAAGCGAAAAGAAGCGTTTTGAAAGTGGACAGCCGTCTGGCCTATTTGGTGGGCTGGGCGAAAAAGGGGGGGAAGCAACGGTACATCATGCTGACCCTAAAGGAAGCGGAGGACATACTCGCATATATCCGCAAAGAGATTGATATAATCCCAGAGAGCGTCCGCTACCGTGACTAAATTTAAAAAGCGTAGGCCAGAAATTATGAAGCCAGCACTCAAACAACTCACTCCGCACGAGAAGAAAGTCATCGCCACCGTTGGACTTAAGGTGTCCGAAATGTGGAAAGACCTGTTCTCTAGGAACAAATGGAAATCTCATGAGTAAAAGACAAACATTCGTTGCTGTCGGTGATAACCATGGAGACATGGTAGACCACAGCGTAGCCGATAGCCTATTTGATTTTTGTAAGTCGTTTAAACCCATGCACCGCATCCATCTGGGTGACTGCTTCGATTTTCGTAGCCTAAGAAAAGGGGCTGTCGGAAAGGAAGAAGACGAGTCTCTCTATGAAGATGTCTGTGCTGGCAAGGAGTTCATCTCCAAGTTCAAGCCAACCGTATTTCTCTATGGAAACCACGAAGACCGACTCAGTCAAATCATCCACACATCATCTAATGGACTTAAACAAGACTATTGCATGGAACTCGACTCCGACATCAAACGCTTTCTCAAGGAGCATGGATGCCGTAAGATTTACGAGTACCATGCTGACGAGGGAGTTCATGAACTTGGTCCGATTCGCTTCATGCATGGTTACACATGCGGTGTCAACGCTGTGGAAGAGCATGCTAAGCATTATTCGGAGCCAAGAGGAGCAATCGTCATGGGACACATCCACAGGATTGAGCAGGTCTGTGCCAAGAAGCATGGTGGTGCGGTTGGGTTCTCGGGGGGCTGTCTCTGCAAAAAGGGGGATATGGCATACGCTAAGAACAGACTCGCAACCAGCCGATGGGGCAATGGATGGGTTTACGGATTTGTTGAAGGTAAAAACTGGAAAATCTGGCAAGCCCACAAAGTTGGGTCCAAATTCATTTACTCCCATTCCGACCTGTGAACAAAGCGAAACTGAAATTTCTTCAGCAGATTGTGCAAGACTCCTCTGTGGACATCGTCCCCAAGGGGTGGTTTACATCAGCGGAGTATGGAAGAAGAATCAAAAGGCATCAAAAAACCGCTCAAAGAATGCTCTCAAGCATAAAGCGAACAAGGCCAGACCTTATAAAGGAAAAAACATTCACCGTAAAAGTCGGAGAAAGAACCTACCCAATTAAACACTACTATGTCGAAAGCGAGAAAAGTAAGCAAAGCCGAACTAAAAGAAAACGATGAGACTTTTAAGGGATGCGTTTTCCTTGAACCAAGACTTTGGCTTGATTCAGCCATACTTGGCAAGGATGCCTCTACTGGGGGCATCATCTACCATAAGCCAACAGTCATCGAATGCTTTGTGGCTAAGGACAACCTTTCGTATGAGCAAGCAGAGGAAATGGTTGACTACAACACGGAACGCTCGCTGGCCTACATGCCATCGCCACAACCCATCCTTCAAGATGATGATGACCAATACATCGATGAACCGACAGGCGAAGGCGATATATGGACAGAGGACGATGAATAGGACTATCCTTACTTGGTAGGTAGCAAGTATGGTAGCCACTGGCACGGACTAGTCCCAACAGCCACAACAACAAAGCCACCTACACTAGTCCTGCGTACTCGGCAGTTTGCTAGTGCGTGGCTTCCTGTCAATGTGCTTGAAGGCGAAGTACACGCCATACAGTATACCAACGATTAGCATACCTGCAATGGTGTACCCGAACCAAGGTTGCATCAGCACGGTTGGGATGAAGATTGGAGACATGATGCAACCCATACCAACAGCACCGCACACAGACGCAGTAGGATACCTACCCATGAAAATCATACCCGCACACATGAGCATAAAGAAGCCACCGACCCACTTGCATGACGCAGTGATGTCATCGAGCGTCTTCTGAGTTGCCGCTCTCTTGGCATCTGCCTCCTTCTGTGCGTTTACTAATTCAATCTGTCGTTTTAGCGATTTATTTTCTTCGTTTACTTCTTCTACCTTTTTGTATAATTTGGTACTCTCTGCTTCAACTTTTAGTGCTACTGCTTTTGAGGCCTGCAATGTTTTTTCATCTTTCAGTGCCTTTTGCATATTTTCAACTTCTGAGGCAGACGGCTCTCTGATACCAGACAGCCTATTGTAGGTTAGCGTCAAAATATCCTTGGCTGGGCTAGGTGCGGTAATGTCACGGACAACAACTACTCCAGCACCAGCCAGAGCAATCTCCGACTCAAGGTAATCGATGTAGATTTCATGCTCTGGATTATCAACTACCTCAACCTTAGTTACGGTCTTCTCGACAGGAGCAGACGAGCAACCGACAAGTAGAAGGGATAGCAGGGCATACCTCACGACAACTTTCTCCGCACTCTGTCAATCAATCCTTCAAACAACTCTGGAGCAATCGCTCCGCTGATGCTGTAAAGGACAGACTTAATCATTGGTTCAATGTCCGTGTTAAAAAGGGCAAAGTACATTAGTACGCCAGTGATGCCACCAGCGGTAATGTATCTGCTCCAACCTATGAACGAATATCGTTCCTTTGTGAGTAAAAGTCTGGCGAGCATACCAAGTGCTCCCAGCATGGCGATAATCCAACCGCCTTTGTGCAGTTCGTCAGCGATTTCTCTTAAAGATTTATCTTCCATTGTATTCAAAGATTGCGGTTACGGCTTCCTGTTCGCTCTTAGTCTTGCTGATTTGAATACCGTTGGGAGAGAATACCAAGAAGGTGCTCCTCCAAGCCTTGGCATCAAGGGCTTGCTGGCGAATGATGGTAAAGCCTTCATCGTTTGTGACGGTTGTCCAGTCATTATAGACAGGGGTGTTAGACTCACCCATCATAATCGGACCTTCGCTACGGACGGTAAAGGTAGTCTTAGCATCAGCCTTGCTTGCGGCCTTGTCGGGAGGAGGCGGGGTAAGGTGGTCGGGCATGTTGGCACTGCCACCGACCTCTTCAACGGCCTTAGGCTCAACCGTAGGCATGTTCCTATTGCGTTCCTTGGCGGCAAACAGTTCCAGTCTGGCCTCGGCAACCTCTTTACGGATTCTCCAAGAGCCGTTTACCTTTTCGTAATCACCGCTATGGATTCTATCCCATGCGTCAGACTCGGGGTACAGGATTACCTTACGCTTGTTGTTACCAACTTGGATGAAGGTAGTGTCAGCGTACACGCCAATCTTAGACAGGCTTTCGGTCAAGTTGGTGATGACATCGGGAGGGATGGTGCCTCCGTGCCTGTCGAAGAACGACTTGGTGAAGGTGCCAAGTTTGTCGGCAGGAAGAACCTCACTGCCAGCCATCTCCTTGGTAATAAGTGCGGCCTTCTTAAGGTCGTCAGCGAAGAAGCGGATGGCTACCTGTATGCGGTCAAGGTCGGGGGCGGTCATCACATGGGACGGATTGACCTTAAGGTTTCCATCTTCAGAGGTGTGTCCGTTGAAGAACAACTTGTAAGACTTGCCGTCTCTGAACGCCACGAACATGCCGTTCGGAGTTCTGAAGAAGGTGTCGTTGGGGTTAGGGTTGACCACGAGCGGGAAGCCCATGTCAGTCCACTGCACTGAGGTAGCGGGGTCGGGTGACAGGAGTTTAAATCCGTCATCAATATCGAGGACATTCTGAAGGGCATCGGGTCTGCTCTTCATGAATTGTTCGGTACGACCACGGTAGACCTTAAGTGCGGACTCGGTCTTAGCCAAGTCGATGTAGGTCTGCTGAACCCTGCGTACCTTGTCTTCCACTTCGGCAGTTCTAGCCAGTTCAATCTGAGCCATCCAGTCTCCAGCCGTGGCTTCAAGGTAGGGCTGTCTTGCTTCTCTTCTGACATCAAACTCAACCTGCCTTCCCTGTTCCTTAATCTGACCAATCATCTGGTGAAGGAATTTAACCTTCTCTTCTCCCTTAAGGGAAAGGAAGACAGCCGCATCACGAGGATTGTCGAAGATGGTTCTGAGCGTTTCGGTTTGAGCGTTGAAGAAGGTGCTAAGCATAGCCTTCTCATAGAGTGGATTGTTAATGAAGTCGGACAGGCTCTTGTAGTTACCAAGGCCAATGTTCACACGCTCAAAGGAGTGAATTACAAAGTCCATCTCTTCGATGGTCAGTTTGTTCCAGTCGATGTTACCGTACTGGTCGAGGTTCTCTGGTCTGGTCAGTTCAGCAAGACGCTCTTCACCGCTCAGTCTTGCAATGGCATTCTTGGTCTTGTTCTGGTCAGCCATGGTTGCCTTAACCCAGTGGTGGAACAAGGTGTTCATTTCGTGGATGTTGTACTGCTGGTCAAAGGTCGGCTCCATCTCTTTAACGCCAGCAATGTACTCCTGTCTGACAGAAGGCTTGGTCTGGACAAAGTCTGGGTGACCTTCGCTGAACATCTCTGGGAAGAACATGCTTACCAACTTCATGTCTTCAGCATCGACTCTGGCTTCACCACCCTTGGCTTGTTCAGCCTTCATTCTCTTGGCGTGTGCATACGCTCTTGCGAACATGTCAATCTGGCGAAGGCCTCGCTGTCTGCGGATGCCTACATCGATGTTTTCGTTTTCAATGACAGACTTTAGCGTAAGGTTGACACCAGTTTCCGCACCATGCGTCTCACCGTATCTCCAACCGCTAACCCTTTCTCCACCGACAACGCCAGTGACATCGCTTTCAGAAGTCTTGGGCACAACATCAGAGAAAGTTCCGTCCGCTCTCTGGGTTCTCTGTTCGTACAGAGGAACATTCTTAGTAGCAGAAGGAACTCGGGTGTTAGTCTGTGCATCAATAGGAGAAGGCATGGACGAAGCCGCCTTCAAGTCTTGAGGAAGAGGATAGATTTCTTCAAACAAATGAGGCAGAACATATCTAAGAGGATGGTTTGAAGGGAAAACCTTGTTAGGGTCATCCTTGATTCCCATTTCTTGGTACTTCTGTAATGCCTCCGCATCTTCTGCGTTGATGGTAACAAGCCGTTCCTTGACTGCCTTAACAAACTCAGCAGTCTCATGCTTAAGTCTGGTCTGGATGATAAGCATGTTTTCGTTCTGGCGAGTGATGTATGCCTCTTCGTACTTGGCCTGTAACTCCTTAGGCATCTTCATGTAGGCATCAAGGAGAGCCTCCTTATTTTTCTGATGGGTCTTGTTATAATTGGCTTCAATCTTTGCCCAAACTTTTTCCATCTGCTTTGCCCTCTCAACATCATCTGGGAACTGGACTGCAAGTTTACGCTCAATGTTACCCTTCTGGGTGTAGATGTTAATCTCATCATTGATGAGGGTGTTCATCGCTCTTCTAAAGGTAAGGCCTTCTGGGGTGAGGTCGTGGCTCATGTCAAAGCCGTCAACACCACGGAGGTTTAGGTCAGCATCGTCAGCCATCTCCTTCTTCGTGAGTTCATGGTCAGCCTTTTCAAACTTAGTGTTGTCCTTAAGCAACTGCTCAAGGCTCACTCTGTTCGGATTGCTTTCATCCATGGTAGACCTGTACAGGTCAGTCATGTCAGACAGACTTCTCTTAAATCTCTGGTGAAGTTCGTGAGGGCTGGTGTATTCCTCCATGACCCAGCGACCAGACATCGAGTCCCACTTTTCAATGGGAAGGTATCTGGAGAGGGTGAAGTAGTCAGCCTTGGGTTCAAGGTTCTGAACAACATCGGCTTCGTACTGGCTGAGTGCGGTATCGGTATCGATTTCCTTGGCCTTTGACTCGTCAATCTTCAACTGAAGTTCATACTTTCTGGCCTCCTCGGGGGTCATCTGCTTAACCACGCCACGCTTCTTGCCGATTCTGATTTTCTCAAGAGGGTTCATCACCCTGTTGTTAATCTTACCACCTCTGGCGGCTTGTAGTTGGTCTTCAAGCAACTCGATTTCACGCTCAAGACGGATATAGTCATCGCCCTTAATCTTTTCTTGAAGAGCGTTAAGCGTATCCTCAAGTCCGAAAGGTCTTACCAACTTGTCGCTGGCAACGCTTGCTTGACGGATTGCGTTGTTGATTAGGTCGGTAACAGCATCCTTAGGAAGTGCACCTCCGCTGGCAATCTGGTAGTCGGCATGCTCCATGCCAGCACCTCTCGGCTGGTACTCTAGCAGGAATTTTTCGTGCTCAAGAATTTCTGGCACATCCTTAAACATGCCGCTCTGAATGATTTTCTTTTGTACATTCTTGTCACGAAGGAAGCCACGCTTAGCCAAGAAGATTAGGTGGCTGTCTCTCTGCTCGGTAAGGATATCAATCTCAATGTTGTTCTCCTTAATGGCTTCCTGCAAACCAGTCTTGGTGGTAGCAATCTTTCTTCTCTTAAGTTCTTCAAGGTATTCCTTGTTGATTTCCTGCAACTTCTTCAACTTCTCACGGATGAGGGCAGGGTTTTCCTTAAGCACTCTGGCTACACGCTTACGCTCCTCGATGAAGGCTGGCTTAATCATCTCGCCAAACTGTTCGCTGAGTCTGGTAGCAACTCCTTGAATTTTCTGGAAGGAGGCGGTCTCGGGGTCAGTCATCTGACGCATCCACTGTCTCAACTCCTTGGTACTCTTGAAAGTATCAACTCTTTCAACAGACAGGAACTCTCCGTTCTCTCTGAACCTAATCTTAAACACATCGCCAAGGGTCTTAAACGAAGTGCCACCGCTTGTCTGTTCAATCTGGTTAATCAGAGGACCAGTGTTGGTCTTGCTGTCCTTCTTGTTTCTTCTGACGGCACTAATCTTAGACTGATTGGAGTCGGAAGTGACAAGAATCATGTCTCCAAACTTATAAACGGCAAGGTCTCTAAAGTCTCTTTGACTGTTGGGAGACGACTGCTCCGTCTTAGTTTCGATAATCTTCGGTTGATTGGTCTCAGACTGGGGCAGGTTGGGATTGTAATCTGGATTATCAATCGCTCGCCTAACCTTGGAGACACTGCGAGGGTCAAGATACTTAATGTCAGTTTCTGCCTCGATGAGGTCAATGAGGGAGCGACCAGCAACTGCATCAAGCCTCTTCAAAGACTGGAATACAATGTCGCTGGAATTGTTCTGGTGCAGGTCAAGGATGGCAAGACGCTTGGCCTCGGCAACATTGGTAAACACACCACCAATCTGGTTTCCGTTGGGCTGGTGTACCGTATATTTTCCAGTAGTAGAAGGGAAGGTAAGCCGCTTAATGGTCTGCATACCTTGATGGTTTTGAATCATGTCATCAAAACTTCTGAAGGTTTCAGACTGGGTTTCACCTCTAAGGAATCTGTCCTTGTCCCACATAAAGTGGTAGCCTTCTCCACCCTCAATCACTCCCAGTTCGGAAGCAGGAACAACGGTGATACCCTTTGCATCAGAGGGGAACGCAGACCGTCCAGCGTACATGCTCTTTTTGTCAAAAGTAAAAATGCTACGCTTGGGGTCGAACTCAAACGGAGAGTCGTAGATGTTATCCACGAACATGACATAGGCAGGTTTGCCGTTAGCCATTAAAATCTGACCGTTCTTACCCTTGGTGCTAACCTTGTTCTCACCCTTAGCCCACTCACGAATTTTCTTGGCGTGAGGAGAAGAGTTAGGCTGAAGCCACTGCCAGATTTTGTCGGGTCTGATGTTGTTAGCATCGCCCCAAAGTTGCTCAACCTGTTTCGGGGTAGCCAGAGCAAGGTCAGCAATGTTCTGGTCAGTCCACTCGCTGAAGTCCATCTTGGTCTTCTGAGCAAGTTCCTTTCTGAGACCCTCGATTGCGGTTCTTACACCATACTCTCCAACAAACTTATCACCAGCACCTCTTCCAGTAATCTCAACCGTGACAGGCTGGAAACTCATAGAGGACGGAAGTTTGATTTTGTTAAAATTAAGTCCGATGGGATTAGCAGGAGGTTCGTAAGCCTTAATGTAGTGACCAGAGGTAGGCAGTTCTGCACGAACCAGCGGACCTTGGGCTTCTACTCTTCCCAACTTATCGTAGGTAGTGTACTCGTGGGACTCCTTCCAATTCAGCGAATGAAGACCATGCTTAAGGATGTCAGCCGCCGCCGCTCGCAGGTTGGTATTGGTCTGGTTATAGGTTCTCGTGAACGAAGCGGTGACTTCATTAAGTCTGGCCTTGGCGGCAGGGTCTGTCTTTGCGGCAAGTTCCAACTGCTTTGAGATGGCTTGCATCATGACCACAAGTCTTTCGGTGCTACCCTTCATGCCAGCAGTACCCTTCAACTGGCTCACGGCACTGTAGGCCGCATCAAGCATGTCGTAGTTCTTCTTGAGTTCTCTGCCAGATTGACGCTTTTCGACAACCTCTTCAGCACCACGCTGTCTGGCTTCGGTAGCAGTCAGTTGGGCTTCGGTGCCATCAGAGAGTCTGTAACGAGTCTTGGCTTCGACAGCACCAAGGATATTTTCGGCAACATCGTAGACCTCATATGCCGTCAGTGCGGTAATCAATTCCTCTTCAAGAGCCTTGAGTTCGCTTTCATACCTGCTCTGCATCTGCTCTCTACCTGCCGCTGACTTTTCAAACTGTTCTTTTCTGTCAACGGCTCTCTTTCTTAGGGCGTGTTTACGCTTCCAGTGGTCCATCAAGGCCGCATCAACCATGTCAAGGTGACGCTGGACAATGTCGGGCGGCAGTTCACCGCTAGCCCTGTACTTAGCGTACTCGGGGTCAGACAGGGAGGCAATGACAGCCATGCTGGCCTTCTTGTTCTTTACCAGTTCAAGGGGTCTACCCTTAAACACGCTCTTCATTACGGAAGAGGATGCTTCTACTTCATCGAGCAACTGAAGCGACAATCTAAGTTGCCGTCTACGAGCCATCTCCTCCTCATTGGTATTCTTGGGACGAAGTGACTTCTTTTCTTCTGCGGCAATCCTTCTGAGAAGCATGACTCTTTCTTCAGAGACTTCTTTTCTAAGTCTGTTGGCTTCGTCAGTTTTAAGTTTAAGTTCCTTCGCCTTCTGCTCAATCTGTTCTCTGGCAGTAAGCACAGGCTTCTTCGTTTGCCTAGGGGCGAACACACCAAAGATACCTTCGTCAAAGTTATTTCCGTCAGCCTGTTTGAAGAACTTGGTATCATGGAACGACACAGCCTTGTTGCCGTTCTCATCTCTAAAGATGTATGCGTACTGCTTACCTTGCTCTGGACCCCAGCCAATATCAAGGACATGGGTCATTGACTCAAAAGTGATGGGTCTCTCGACTCTACTGTGGTCAATAATAAAACCATGTTCATGGCTAAGGTAGCCAGCGGTAGCCTCGCCAAATGCTTCTAAGGCATGGCTTTCATCGAAGTAGGCAAACATAGTGCCACTGGGATGCTTAGCCACATACATGCGGAACGGCTCTCCAGTCTTAGACTTAAACCAAGACCTGTCGGTAAACTCGGAGTCGGCCTTGGTCATTTCAAAGGCCAGATGGTCTCTGTTCTTTCTCTGTCTGGGCTGGAAGCCACCCTTGGGCGGGACAATTCCAGCAAGAACTTCAATCTGACCGTGAGTTCTGATGAACCTTTTAGCATCCTTAACATCTGCAAGAACCCAGTCTGGACTACCGTAACTGGTATTCATGTTCATGTGCACATTCTCATTACCAAGCATTTTAATTCTTTGGTGAATGGGGATTGCCATATCGTTAATGATGGTAGACTTAACAAAGCCTACCCCTCTTCTGTAAAGATGTTCAAAGGCTTCTGCGTAAAGCAGGTCGGAACCTCCAAGGCCTCTGTAGGGGGACTGGACATCAACACCACCGATGCTTCCAACTCGGAACGCATCTCTGTACTGTTGCGGAATACCCTGTAGGTTAAGCCAACCAGTATCAACGGCACTTGCAAAACTTCTCATCTGACCAACAGCCAGACCAAAGGCTTGAGGCTCGGTGCTAAATCCGTTAGTTCTGTTAGGGTCTCTGAGGGAGATTTGCCAAGAGGCTTGATGCGGGTAAGCAAAAGCCGCTCGTCTTGAACTCATGCTTCTCGGGTAATCTCTGAACTCAGTCTTCTTGTAAATCAAGTCTCTGACATCCACTTCGCTGACTCTATCGGAAGTAATACCGCCAAACTGTTCGTTCTGTCTGACGAGTCTTCTCGTGGTCATGTACCCTTCGGAAATGGGTTCGTGCCACTGAAGTTCAGAATCAACTCTGTCGCCAGTTCTGGAGTAAGAGTCATCTCTCACTCTCGGTTCGGGCAGTCTCTGTCTGGGATTGAAGTTACCCTGTGCCTTTTCGTAGGCATGGTCGTGACTGTAGAAGAAGCCCTCGCCATGCATGTGGCGAATCTTGCCACTGATTCTATCAAGACGAAAAGAAGTCCACGGAGTGAACGCTTCGTTCATCTGGCTGTTTCTAAGTTGGGCGTGAAGCGGGTAGTTGTAACCCTTTCTCTGCATGTAGGACGCATCAAATCCTTCCTTAGGAGGATGAGCACCAATCACAGCGTTGATGATGTCACGCTTGGCTCTGCCAATCTTACCGCCACCAAAGAACTCGGCACCAGCCATAGCGATGTCGCCACGGCTATAGTTGCTGAGCAGTCTCTTAACATCGTAATGAATTTCCGCTTCGGAAGAATAGACAGCCTTGATGTAACCGTTGCCAATTGAACGCACATCGTCAGTCGGACGCATGTGGTTGAACATGTAGTTCACTCTTCTGTCGATGGCGTAGTAGTCGATACCATTGACCATCAACTTAGGCTTGCCGACCTTCCAGTAAATGTCGGGGTCATCGATTCCAAGTTTCTCACGGTCTTTCTTGGTGAGTCTCTTACGCTCGTAAGAAAGGATTACTTCGTAAGGGATGACATGCCTTTCCTTAACCGTTCCAGCATATCGAGTATTGTCTTCACCAGTCGGAGAACCTTTGAGAGTGTGAGAGAACTTCTGCGTTTGTGCACTTTCATAAGTAAACTGGAGTAGGTTGTTTCCATCGATGCCAGCCTTGTAGGCGGTCTCGGTTAGAGCCATAAGCCTGTTGGCAATCGTAGAGCCGAACGCATCTTCAAACAGTTCGTACTCAGCCTTGGTCATCATGCCCTTAATCTTAAACTGCTTCGGGCCTTCGTACTGGGCAAGTTCGGCACCCTCTTCGATAGAGCCAATGGTATCTCCATCAACTTCATCGGTAATCTCGGCACTATCCTTCTTGTTCTTTTCAAGACGCTTGGCGGTTCTCTGTGCGTCTCTTTCAAGTTTACGCTGGTTCTTTTCGTACTCCTTGTTCGCCTTAGTAATTTCTGCCTTGGTCGATTCAAGAGAGCCTCTTCTGGAGCGAGCGGCATACGAACCAGAATAGGCGGCTTCTTCCTTTGTCTTAACTTCAACAAGGGAGAGACCCTTCTCTTCTGGCTTAAGTTTGGAAAGGCCAGCAATCAAGTTGGTGAACCTTCCTTCCTGCTCGGTATTGTACTCTTCTTCGGTCTTAGGAATAAATCTTCCGTTTACATCTTTCTTGTACAGGTGGTCGAGACCCTTGAAGGTAATCTCGTGGTCGGCAAGGCCTTCAGTGACCCTAGATGGGAAGCCTCGGACGGTGTCCTTATCTCTCCTCATCTTGTCTACCACAATCTTCATTACTCTATCGAGTTCGGGGACAACAACTCGCTTGCCCTTTGCATCAAGGAAGAAGCCTTCGGGGTCTCCAGACTTAAACTGAATTCTGCCACCAGCCTGTTCGATGTCGTGACGCATCAAGCGGTGCACGGAATCGAGTGCGGAGTTCCAAACGATGTCTCCGAAGTTATTCAGAGGACTGTCGCCACGGAGAAGGTAGTCGATTGGCTTGGACTGGACATACTTGCCGAAGTAAGACTCAGCAAGTTCTTCAAAGATGGGATAAAGGGTTTCGGGCTTCTGACCAGACTTCACCATCTCAATGGCATCGTTGAAGTCCTTCAGCATGGAACGCTGGCTACCCACCTGCGGAGAGGTGTCGTCCAGTTCCATGTAAGCGTTTCTAAACTTCTCAAGCAACGAGACTCTGGCCTCGACAGGCATCTTGTACAGGAAGCCATCAGAGTCGGTGGTGCCAAGGAAGCCCTTGGTAACATGCTCCTTTAGAAGCGTACCGTACCTATCATTAAGCAGTGCGTTGTGAAACAGTTCTCCAGATACAGCAGTCGGAGCCGCATAATCAGCGTTGATAATCGTGTAGATTCTTCCATCTTTCTTTCTGGTGGTATAGCCACCGAAGTTGCCGCTTCCAAGTTCTTTCTGGTATTCCTGCCAGTCAGCATCGGACATCAGTTCCTTAATCTTTTCAGTGGTCAGAACGAGGTGGGTGCTGTTCTTCTGTAGTCGCTCGCTGGCGGCAATGCCAGCCATGACTCGGTACATGGCTTCTTCGCCAAACTGCTTCTTGGTGTTTTCAAGCAAGACATTGATGCCTTCTTTCTTCGGAGCATCAAAGCCCTCGGATACATAGGCGAAGTGCTTGAGCACATTGTTAATCTGTTTCTGCGTTCTGTTGCCGTACAAGCCATAGACAGAACCAAGCATGTGCATGGAACCGCCAAGGCCAATACCAGTACCTACGCCATGGTAAAATCCTTCTTCACCACCAAGGCCATAACCAAAAGCGGCACCATACATAGAGCCGTGGAACGAGGCCTTGCTCATGCCACCAAGGTAATCAAAGAAACCGTTGGAGAAGTTGGCAATCTTGCCGATGGTTTGAACACCCTTGCTTTCGGACTGGTAAGCCAGTCTTTCGGCAATCGTAAGATAACTGGGCTGTCTAGCGAGTGCCAGTGCTTCAGCAATAGTTCTAGAACCAAGTTCAGTAACCTTTGCGGTAGCCCACATACCAGCGGCGGCTCCAACATAAGGCATCTTGACAAGAGCGGTACCCATCAACGCACCCTGTGCGGTACGCATAATCTGCTCCTTGGGAACAATCTTACCGTTAGAAGTGGTGATGTTCTCAATACCGAAAATGTTCTCAATCTTGTTGCCCACATAGTTGTAAGCACCTTCGCCAACGCCAGCAACCTTGCCAGCCATTGCTTCAAATTTGAGAGCCTGTTTTTCTGCGGCAATAGAACCGTGAGCAAGAATGTTGCTAAACTTTGAGCCAACTTCAATAGCCAGTGCTGTCTTTGAAAGGCCACGCATTATTGCACCGCCAATCTTCATGGGCGGGAAAATTACAGTAGGGTCGGCAACCATGCTCAAACCAGCAACACCCTCCTTGTTGAAGCCCTTAAGTTTCCAGTCTCCAATGCTAAACTCTGGAGGAATCCATCGTCCGTTTTCCTCGTTGTGCTTCATCTCCTTCTGGAATTCCATCAAGGAAATGTAGTCCAGATACTGCTGTTCGTCCGTTCCTTGGCTGAATAGTGCTCTGTGGATAGGGCTGGAAGCATCATACTTGATGATGTCCAGCATGTTCGTAAAGTATCTGGTGCCAGTCCATGCACCCTCAATGGCAGTGCCAGCAAGCGTGTGAGGGCTTGCGATGTCACCAGTCTTAATCATGCTCCACGCACCACCAAGCATCGTACCAGCCGCATGAGTAATGGCATCAGTCACAATACCCCATCCGTTGGGAGAATTCTTCTGCTTGTAGGCTAGGTACTTCTTGTAATTTTCTGGGGTAGCGAGATATCCACGAGGGCCGTAATTGGCAATCATGTACGCTTCTCTTTCTCCGATGGTGTCATCATCTTCTACAACACCTACTTGTTCCTCCTTAGGCCTAAGCCCTTCTCCAAGTTTTACAGGAACATGTGAAGACAGTTTAGCAAAGTCCGCTTGAAGTTTTGCAAGGTCGGTTGCGTTTTCGTAGTAGTAACTTTTGGGAGGCATCTTTGCGTAAGTTATTCAGACTGCTGGTATTCCTCAATGATTCTTTGCTGTTCTGGGGTAAGATTTGCACCACCCTGTCTGGCTCTGAGAAGTTCAATGGCCTTAGCCTTTGCATTCTTTTTGCTTTCACCAAAGGTCCAACCCTTAGTTCCATCGGCTCTAGCCACGCCAGAGATTTCAAGTTGGACAGCGGCCTTATCCATAAGGACTCGCTTAAGTTGCTTAAGGGCGGCAATGTTAGCCGAAGACGAGAACCATGTCTGCCAGATGTCTGGGTTCTGAACGAGTTGATTAAGTCGTTTCTGGTCATCTTCCGTAACCGCACCTTGACCGATAAGGTCTTTTCTGGCGAGAGCCTGTGCCAGCGTGGCACGAACATTGTAAAGTCTGGCGGCAGTCATGTTAACGCCAAGGAGACCAACAGGTCCGACATTTTCCTGCAACTCAATCAGTGCATCAATGTGGTCATTGAAAGTCTGGATGGGAGTAAGTGCCGCCCAAAGGTCAGCCACGGACTTGCCTTCATTGTCAGACTCACGAGTAACAACGCCATCAACAATGATGTCGCCAAACTGACCCTTGACGGTTCTGGCTCTGACTTGGTTAGCGTTTTTAATTTCTTTAAGTTGAGCCTCAGAGTCAGTCATAGTCTTGGCTTCAGTCTTGGTAGTAGCGTCAACCCAGTTAGGCTTGTCGCCAGTTCCTTGGTTAAAATAGGTCTTGTAAGTTCCGTCTGGCTTGCCGTCTGGTCCGAAATTAGGAACATTACGAACCGTCTGAGGAACAACAGAGGCAATGTAGGCCTGTTCGGGGATGGGAGGGGTAAGACCCTTCTCCTTCCACCTTGCGACAGCCTTCTGATAACGCATCTTTGCCAACAGGCTAGCGTCTTCAACCTCTACTTCGACCTTCTTGGTCAACTTTACAGCCTCAAAAGAAAGGGCAAGTTTATCCTTCTCGTGCTCCTCTGTGGACAGGTTGTGAGTAAGTTCGGCAATCGTGGCTTCTTCATTAAAGCCTAGTTCAAGCAGTCTCTTTTTAACCCAACCCTGTAACTTCTTCTGCTCTTCTGCGGTAACAGACCAAGCCTTTTCTCTTACGGCAGAATAATTTGCAGGAGTTAGTTCATGCGGAACAAGGCCAAGAGCCGTGTCTCCTCTTACTAGTCTTGCATACAAAGCCTTAGCATTTTCAGCAGGGCTAGGCTGTCTTTTGCCAGTATCGTCAACTTTTCTTTCTCCACCAACATCAAACACCAACTCGGGGGCAAGGCCTCCAAGTTTGTCCATGAAACTCTTTCTAACACTTGAAATGTGCTGTTCGGTTGCCGCAACCTTTTCAGCGTTCAAAGGAAGACCAAATCGTTCAGCCAACTGTTTGGCATCAACGCTAGCCGCCCACTTGAAGGTGTCCTTGTCAAAAATCTCTCCAGTCCAAGGGTCAATTCCCATGTTAACAAGGTCAAACTCTTCAACCTTGTTACCAAGTGCGTTTACATTCTTAACACCAACAGCGTACTCAACATCCTTAGTTACGGTAGGAGGCTTAACATCGGCACCTTGAGCCTCAAGAAGGAACTGACGCATTGCTTCTGCTTCTGTTTCAGCCTTCTTAGCGGCGGCAACATTGTACACCGCCTGTGCGGCCTGTGCACGATGGGCTTCAGCGGAAGCCTTTTCGTTATCAATCTTCTGCTTAAAGGCGGTCTCGTCTTGGACGGTCTTATGCGTCATCAAGAACTTGTTAATCTCATCGGTAGCCAACTGACCAACGCCACCGCTAGACTCAGCCTTCTTAAGGAACTTGTGAATGTACGAGGGGGCTTTATCACCCTGCGGACCGTACTCGGAAGCAAGACCTTCAGCGACACCGATAACGGTCTTACGCTGTTCAAGCAGTTTCTCATAATTGAGACGCTTGTCCTTTAGTTCTTGCGAGTGCTGTCTAAAGCCCTCACCAGAAGATTCAGCATTAGACCTCTGCCATGCCAGCAGATTAGGGTCGCTGTAAGACTCAGCCATTAGGCAAAGCCTCCAGTCCAAGCACTGATACCATCATCAACCATATCTCCAGCAGTGCTCCACATGTCCTGCTTCCACTTCTGCTTGGCAAGTCTGTTGGCAATGTCAGCCTTATAGCGAGCGGCATCCTGCGAGAAGCCACGCTCAGACTCGGGATTAAAGATACCAGTGTTGTACTGACCAAGCATCTTGTTGGCACTGCCATAAAGACCAGCAGACATGTCCATCTGCTTGCCACCACTAAGGGTAAGGTTAGCAATGTTGTCAGCCACTCCAGATTCGTTGTTATAAACGCCTTGGAGCATCTTCTGACCCATCATCATTCTGTCCTGCGAGAGGTTGTAATTGCCAAGCACATTGGCGGCAACCGCCTGTCTGCCACTAAGACCCTGCATGCCAATCTGTCGATTAGCGTTCTGGGTAGCCATAAACCTGTCTTGGGGACTCAGTTGACCAGAGGCGTACTGCATGCCTTGATTGTACATCTGATTCTGGGCAGACTGCATGAGCGGTGTCATGTAGGCGTTTCGAGCCGCACCTTGCAGTCGGCTCATCATTCCCAACTGAGCACCACCAAAGTCTTCCTGCATGCCAATGCTCTGGTTCTTGGTCTGCTGAAGCATATCAAGATAACCAGCATTGCCATTTCCACCAAACAACTGACCGCCTAGGGTGGACTCGTTGAGTCCCTGCCACTTAGGTCTCCACTGGGCTTCTGCATTCAGATAGTTCTGTTGCCAGCCCTCCTGCATGTCGATGTTCTGATTGCCGACCTCGCCATAAGTCTTCGGCAACGGCATGTCCTTCGGCTTGGACATGAAACCAGCAACAAGTTTTCCTACGCTCATTTTAGAATTTGATAATGTAATTTAGTGCCACATTTCTGGGGCGGGTTTCAGTGCCAATCTTGGCAGTGTTGGTGTCGTGTTGACCGTCACCAGAAAGCGGGGCTGAACCCATGCCAGCCCACTCAGAATCGCACCAGTAATTAAGCCATCCAGTTGCATATCCGTAGCCGCCATTATAATCACGACAATCTGAGTTGGGAGTAATGTGCTTGTGTGCTTCAAGTTGCATGTTCTGCTTAGAGGCAAACACACGACCACTATCAACAGCAACAGCAGGAGTACCTTCAGTTTTACCATTAGACCAACCTCTGATGAATTCACCACGAAGGTCGGGCACCTTAAAGTCAGCCTTTCCAGTACCACCAAAAGTAAGACCAATCAGAGTCCAAAGCGTTTCGTACTGGGTATTGGTAACTGCGTTCAAAGACTGACCATCGCAAATAAGCCAACCAACAGGAGGGTTGAGAGCAATGTAAGCAAGAATGCTACCAGCAGGAGTAAGGCTATCTCCAGAAATCGCTTTTCCACCAACAGTAAGCGTATCAGCAGTAATAGTGTTTGCATCAAGGGTGTCGGTTACAATGTCAATTGCGTTAATGGTTTTGGTAAACTGACCCTTAGTCTGCTTAAACAATGAACCACCCTTTGTAATAAGGATGTTGTCGGTATCTGCGGTAATCGAGTTAGTGTCCTGCTCGTCAATAGCCCCAGCAGTAAGTTCAGCGTTATTTACATGAGCGTTAAGGTTTTCAGCCGTAACTTCAGATTTAACGCCACTAGGTTCGTATGTCCAACCGCTATTAATTTGTCCCATGTTAGATTTCGCTCTTTAGGTCTCTACCAGAAGCAGTGGCTTCGGCAGTGATTGAGAAAATAGTTGGTCTACCTTGAAGTGAAGTCAATTCAAATTCAACAGAAGTACCCTGTTTTCTGAGCGGGAACGCACGAGTAAGTTCTTCACCGTTTGAAGCCGTAGAGATATCAGCCAAAAGGGTGGTATCGGGGTTTACGGTGTGTGCGGTAACGGCAATAGCCCCCTCAAGTCCATAGTTTGCATACATTTCGCATGAAACAAAACGCTTGGTTTGAAGGGTTTCAAAGTTGTACTGCCTAGTTTTGGCGTACATTTGAATGTTGCTGTAATCAAACTCGTACTCGTTTAGGTAAAATGTAACCCACTGGGGCAGTTTCTTGGCACCCCTCGTCTTTCCAAACTGGTCAACATCAAGTTCTTCTGCAAGGAATAGACCGTTCTTATTATCAAGGAAAAACAGTTTCTTCTGGCTACCAAATCTGGCTACAAGAATGTTATCGATGGTAAACCCAATAGGGTAGGTATCAACGGACTCCCAGTTGCGATTGTTAAGGTTGTAAACGAATACGCTAATACGCTGAACGCCATCTAGGACAATCGGAACGGACAGGTAGTATCTGCCAGCAAAGATTTGGCCTACAGCCTTGTAAGAGTTGTTTACATCAATAAGGTCAACATACTTCTGGACGGTCTTAGACAGCGGGAATGTGTTGGCGATAAGTTGGACATCCAGTTGAGGCTCAAGGGCAAATACGCCAGAGCCAGAC
>Ga0207941_1000056_pt1 | contig 33399 bp, 23 predicted proteins | sample LakMenEpi13Sep12_FD_150695 | JGI IMG/M metagenome (GOLD analysis project Ga0207941, IMG submission 150695) | Freshwater microbial communities from Lake Mendota, WI - 13SEP2012 deep hole epilimnion (SPAdes) | ecosystem: Environmental > Aquatic > Freshwater > Lake > Epilimnion/Euphotic zone ...
TTGCAGCAATCGTCAATTGCTCTGTACGTGGCCAGTTTAGCGGGTCTTGATCGCTGAAACCAGTTGCGCCGCAGCCGATCTGGCTTTTTCAGGAGTCCCCAGCTAAGGCTGGCACCACGTTTTTGTCGACTCAGTGGTGCCAACAACTCACCCCTGCGGTGATTTGGACTGCCGCGACGGCGAACGCTGGTGACGCTGACCATCGTCGATCGATCTCGACACCAGCGTGGTGGTGGTTCTGCTGACCCGGAAGAGAAGAGCGGAGTCCCCAGGTTTTGAACTGATTGGAGCAGGGACGCGAGAGCCGGATAAGCAGTGACTGGCTGATCACCGAGGCCCACCACGACCTGGGCATCAATCAGCGCCACCATGGCCTCAGCTTCCCAGGCCCGCAAGGCCGCCGGGGAATAGTTCAAGCTATAGCTGAGTACTAATCCATCTCAGAACCCCCGAGTTCCAAATCAGCTCGGAGATCCTTTGCAATCGATGCAGCCAGCTCGGCGAAAGATTCCAGGCGGGAGATTTGATCAGACACCATAGTGCTATGACGAGCTTTATCTTCAGCCCGTTCATAATAAACACCTCGGACAAAGTTTACAATCTCGTGCTCAATACCACCATCTGCTCCTGCCTGAAGTGCAAGTTCAATCCACGGCTCAGCTTGTTCGCTTGCACTCTGTGCAGCGGCGCGCAAGAAAGCCTTGATAAGAATGCGTGCAGAATAGTCAAGCCCGACTGCGAGTTCAAGCCACTCTTGAACTTCTTTATCTGCGGCCGTACGTGCTACTTCGCGGAGAATCGCTGGGTAGTAGCGGTAGTCAGTCTCCTCTGTATCAAACGAGGCAAGTGCCCGCTGAATCGGCTCCAGCTTATCGAACGGCCGAAGATGAGCCGGCAAAAAATTACGGTTATTCCATAGCTCCAAAATAGCCCTCGCTGCGGATTCCTCGGCAGCAACCTTGGCATCACCAGAAGCATCTTCTGCTTCTCCAATTCGCTCCGCAATATAGTGCGCCATCCACGAAGCTAATAGGTCATCCTCGGCTTCAAGCTGTTCAACCAGTGCCTTGCCCAATTGTAGAACACTTCTAGAGCGCATGAGCGACACCATCAGCCTCCATCAGGTAATAGCGAGCATACGGCTGTAGATAGGCAGCAATCTCATCCTGGTCACCTCGATTTCGCCGGCTTGGGCATTTGATTTCTACGCTCAAAATTATACAATCATCGGGGTTGGCAATCAGCAGTTGCTTAACGAAGCCTTTGCTTCCGCTGAGCCTCCATCCTGAGATTGATTCTCTCTCTTGCCCATAGCCATGCGTTTGAGTCCAAGTCTCGCTGCGTACGAAAATCTCAGGGTCGGAAGCCCAAACACGCCCATCCTCTAATTCTGTGAGCCCAAGTTGATTAATCATTGCTGCTGAAGGTTCTGGAGCTGGATAAGACATTCCGTCTGCCCAAGGGTCACCTTCATCAAGCCTGGCATCGTTTGGATGAAACTTTACCCAACCTTTCATGCTCATAGTAGCAAAGTTAAGTTCATCATCTTCGGCACAGGGTAGCTGAACACGCCCTAGTGATGGCGCTGTCTGCAGAGCCGCAATAAGTGCCTTTGCACCGGACCTGGTAACGAGAGCACTATTAATAGTAACAGACTCCACATAATCGCTTTTTCCGCCACTCCAATAGCCCCAGAGTACAAGTGATTCCTTGTCGCAAATGAGCATCTGGTCAAGGTATTGTGATGTAACACCCCAGCGCCAAATCTTGTCGCCATAGCCACTGGGTGTTAGTGGATTAGAAACTAGTTTGGGATCTCGCCTGTCGGAAATCCATTTGCCATCGGCCCGGGTCAGCTGATAACTCGATAGCCACTCTCTGAATTCATCTAGTACTTCATTACGATTAATCTGCGGTTTCTGCTCTTTAAGAAGGTCTGCCGCAACCAGCATCATTGCGTGATAGCCATGGTAAGCGCATAGATTATCTGTCCTCGGAAGACTGTAATGGGAATGCCTGGTTTCATTGTCGTCGAAGATTCCTCGCAGGATCCGAGCGTCCTCCTTCCATCCGCTGCGCCCATTCCATCCCATTCGCTGCCGCATGACTCTGAGAGCATGTTGCACTATCTCTTGTTCGGACAAATTGAAAACACGGCCTAACGGCCCAAGCCAATACGATTCAATATCATAGCCAAAATAATGTTTGGCTTCTTCAGGAAGCTTTTCAGTCGGGGTGCATTCACCTTCAACACGAAGCTGTTTACCTTTATCTGTCTGCTCTAACAGTTCTGAGCAATTGATAGACACGAAATCGCCCTCATGGTCATACGTGAATTCGCCTGGGGCCCCCAATACTCGCAGTGCCTGCGCAGAAAGTTCCTGGATCAATACGTGTTCTACACAAAGGAGTCGTTTTAGTAGTGGTGCGGTGGCTAGCAATGCCTCAGGATTTACGAGGCCAACACGAGCTAGGCCAATGAGTAGCCATTGGCGTGCGTGCCATAGGTAGAACTCGAATTGGCGATCGCAATAGGCACCTGGCATATCAGTCTCAGCCCAGGAGCTGAGCGCCTGAAGTAAGTCTGTCCAACCAAGCTCAACCACGGCTCTCACAACATGGGCATACTGCCAGCGATCGGCGCGGACTGGAGAGCCCAATCCAACCCAGATGTATCCTGCCAGGGAGGAAATCAGCGACACCGGCGGCTGCAGCTCTTCGAGCCAGGGTCCATCGCCATCCTCTGGTCGCAACAGGTCTTCTAGCAGGGCTAGGCCAAAACTGAGCGCTTCTTCTGCCTCCGCCGGTGATAAACATGCGGCTAAAACTCCGACAAACTTGAATAATCCGTCTGTACCCAGCGTTTCCAGCTGTTCTGTAAATCCCGTAATCGACGCCGTTACAACGTCAGCATCGGACACAATCTGTTCTTCAACGAGCTTTTCAAACGGAATCAGCTCATCCCATCCACGTCTTAGTACGTAAACGTATTCAGGCGTGCGACGGCATGCTGCAAGCACAGCGTCACGGATAGCTCGGCGTAATGAGATTAGACTGGAGATTGGTGATGGAAGCGCGAGAAGCAGTTCTCTCAGTTCAAAGATTCCAAAATCTGGCCACGTTGAAATTGCTTCTACGAACACAGGTTGATCGCCAACAGTTACTCTCTTGAGTGCCTCCTTGATAAAATCTCCAAAGCCGTGCTGCAGATTAGAAGATTGCATAAACAAATAGGCTGTATGCAGGGCATTGGCATCCGACATGCTAGTGCCGAAAAAGACCTCATCCCAATCAGTCGAACATTTAACCGCTTCAAAAGGAGGTAGCGATTTTGCCGAAGTTCTCTCATTATCATCCGAGCAGCGGTCTTGATTGAAAGCAATAAGGCGGCTGATGTCAGCAAAAACTAGACTATAGTTTTGACCAAACTCACTCAACTCGAGGCTATGATCAAGACTGGCTGGCAGCAAACGGATATAGCGATACGCAATTTGTGCAATCAGAGAACGCTTTTTGGGGTCATATTCTGCTATCGCAGCTTGCTTCAAGTCTGCAACTCTGTTCCATTTGGCTTCGACTCCAGCTAAAGCGACGCAGGTTATCGAAGGAAGCTGGCCTTGGCCCTGAAGACGGTAGATCACATGTGGCAGCAAGCGGTATGCATCGCCAAATCGGCGATCACGCCACCTACTTAAAATAGCCAGCACCGATGAGCCGCAGAGGCCAGCTAAGGCATTGACTGTGCGTTCCCATTCGAAATACTTATCACGGGCAACATGCTCATATGTTAGCTCTGCGGAACGTGAAAGACGATAGGCGGATTGCGGTCGCGGTTTTTCTTGCTCGCCAGAAGCCTCCGCCAAGTGCAGGAGTGCATCCCAGCGCATTAGATTCTCCTCTCCGATACGGCTTGCAATTTCGGCTGCACGGTTGAAAAAAATACGAGCCTCCGAACGGCTAACCATGAAGATTGCCTTGGCTAGGTCCGCGTACGCCACGACTTGTGCTTCTGCATCCTCGCGATATGCTTCTAAGCATTTTTGTGTATCATTGGCAATATCTATAGCCATTGCATCGAATCCTTTGGCGCGCGCGGCTAAGTAGCATAAAGTCACTTTTGTGCCGTAACTAATTGGATACTCTTGACTAGATAACCATGCTAAAAAAGTCTTAGTCTCTGCACCGATGCCTAAGCCGGCGTCCCGTAGAATCGCAAGCCATTCAAGTGAAGCTAGTTGCCAGAGACTATTGCCGCCTTCACGATAGTACCGAGTATCTGCGGATATAGTTGTCTTGATGGCCGCCTTTAAATCTTTCTCAAGATTTGGAACTTCACGGCCACAAGATATCTTTGCGGAGAGCACTGCCCAGGGAAGGAGTCCACCGCACTCCCTGAGGAAGACTTTTGCATTATCGGAACGTCCATATTGGTGAGATTTCTCCATCTCTTCGCGGATTTGAGAAGGTGCTATTTCAATTAAGGTTAATTGTTGCCCGATTAATGCAGCTTCAAGGGCATAGGCTTTTAAAAGAGCGACCCGATTAGACCCATATTGGAAATAAAGCTCCGCCGGTGGTGTTGCCGGTAGGTATCGGCTTAGAATTTCAGCCCATGCCTCCATGTCCATTGGCAGAACACGTAAGGCATGTTCAATTACAGACCGAACGGCACTTAGCACATTCCAAGTCGAATTCCATTCATGTGTTTCCGTTAGTTGAATACGTTTATCGCTAAGTAGGCGTAGCGTACGTTCGAGCGGCTCAAAAGGTAGGTGGTGTCCAACTTCCCTTGCTTCCACCGCAAGAGCCAACATCAACCAAACGTCGTTTCCTGCAGCCCCGGCCATTTCATCGAGTTGCTCGTATTGGCCAAGATCAATAAACCGCCTAGCAAGAAGCTTACCAACTTTGAGGCCAAGTTTGCGTGTATGCAAGCCTCTCAAAAATCCTGCCGCTTTATCTGGTCCGCGCAGCCGAAAAATAGCCATAGCTAACTCCATCCAGTCCTCGTCGCTTATCTCCTCATTCCGTTGCTCCTCAAATGGAAGATGGATCCAATTTCTAAGCCAGTCCATTGCCATACGCAGGTAGCTTGAGGCCTCCGCGTAGCTTTCCTCGTGACCCGAAAGAAGGCCTGCGTTATACGCGTAATGAGAGCCCATCCAACTGGAAGAAAAAAGCCGGCGTGAGACGATTTCTTCAACACGCTCCGCCATGAGGTCCGCTGCCAGATGCGTATTGGCCTGAATCAGATTGTTCTGACGCTGCAACCCTGCAACCTCACCACCCGCTTTAAGGGCAAGTTTCGCAGCATTCATATAGCGTTTTTGCTGGAGACAGGCTTTTAATGCGTAAGATAAGCGCTGCAATTCAACGTCTCGTCTCTCCAGTGGATTGTTCGTCGGAAGCCCATCTCCGGAAATAGCCAGCCGCACCAATTCATCCAGGCAACCAGCCTGCAGCAGAAGTTGCGGTAGGATGCCAGCGGCGTACGAACTCTGGGCAGTGAGTGGTCGTAAATGGCTTATAAATCTGTCCAAGGCCGCTTCGTCTGGCTGAAAATTCTCGTGAAACCATGTTTCGGTTGGCTCATCCAAAAAGTGAAGACTGTTCCCTTTCACTAGAATTCCGCGCCCTAGTTCTAATGCGAAGCTTCGCACTGCGCTTTCAGATGTCTGGGAAAGCTGCGCAAGCATTGAGATCGGGATCAGAGGGCGAAGAACAGCAAGCGCGTTGCAGATAAGGTCGATCTGTGCGGACTCAGCAGCTCCTGCTTCCTTGCGGAATTCTGCAACTGCACGATCCAAGAGCTTTCCAATAGCGCTATCAACGGTCGTGGGCTCAGGGCCAAGCTGCCGTAACATCTCCTGGAGAACCAACCCTCTAGAAAGCGCCAAGCTCTGTACGCGTGGGTTGGAGCTGCTCAGGTACGCGAACTCACTTACATCTTCATTGCTAGCTGATGGATAAACACTTCGTAGATGCAATGCTGTTTCGTTGTTGTCAAAGGGGAGAAGCTGTATAAATTGTGATTCTGAAGGCGCCTTGAGTCGATACGCGCGATGTGTACGGCAGGTTAGCGCCAAACATACGCCCTCAGGGATCGGTATGTTTACAAGATCTCGCACAAAGCTACAATGCTCGCCCTTTTCTTCGGCCGCCATTTCTGCATTATCGGCTGCGTCGATGATTAGACACAGGACCGCCCCAGGATCTCGCGCCCTCAAAATCCCCACAGCTTGATTAACTCGGCCTAAAAAAGCCCTCATGTACTGCATAGCATCCGCATTTGCTGTGGGTATCAGCGGGTGACAAAGGCCTCTTCCGGCGAGCTCGGTCGCCATTTGGACAAGTGCTTCTCTATGGCCATGTCTACATCCAACAAGAGTCCGATAGTAACCGTCTCCGAAGCAGTCATAGAGCACTGCCTCAGAGCCTTCCGGCATGGATGCCGCCAGGCGTGCAGCAAGGATTGATTTTCCGACACCACCATCCGCATGAATGACGACTGGGCTTTTGGATGCGAGAAGCGCTCTGCGGATTTCACTCTCCTGCTGACGAGGCAAAGTGTCTGAGGCGTCAGGAATAAGGCAAATTGCCGGCTGCAGATCTTGTTCCGTCGTTTTAAGTGCTCGCAAAACATCGTGCCGACGAATCGAGGGATTAGATTTGAATTGGGTTGTAGCTTTTCTGGCAACCAGCTCTTTCAGCTGAACCGATGCATCATAGTCTGCATCAGGAAGATAGTCAGTTGTAGCTTGATGTAGCATATTTTTTTGTTCCCACAGATCCTTTTCTTCGCCAACGGCAGCAAACAAGCGGAAAAAATCTGTAGCGAAGCTATTTTCGAGGTCGGCATACTTCATGACTAATTCATGAATTCTCGGTTCGCTTGGCGCTCTTCCCTGTGCAATATCTTGAAAAGTATCTTGCAATTTGGAGTTGATCGGCCTGTTGGTAGTGAACTCAAATCGGAACCTATGTGCCACATCTTCGGCAGAAAACTGGTCGCGGAGACCCTTGTAGCGTTCAGCAAAACCTTGGATTGTTTTTTCCAAGCCGCTGGCTGTCCAGGGTTCGTTAGAGCGAAGTGTCGAATGTTTAAGCTGAATATAGCGAATAAGCCGTGCATCGTCACGAGATTCATTTCCAAAATAGAGCCCTACATCGATCAGCTCCTCGCCATGCTCAATATGGCTGTTTTCAGCTTCTTCCATCGAGGGCCCCTCGATGGTTACGGCAACGAGGTCTGATGTGCCCGGCAACAGCTTCAGGCATTGGCGCGCGGCCCAGTGATAGTGGAATTGGTCTCCGTCGCGGCTCGCCCGCACTGATCCTGAAGGATTCATCTGCGCAACGTTCTCCTTATCTTGCATGCTACCCGAATAAATGTTATTTGATAATGCTGGCGACTTGACCGCAGCAGTGTGTGAAATTGGCTTGCGGTGAGAGGTGTCCTCCACCACCTCCCTGGCCAAGCCATTGAGAAAAGTGGGTCCTTAGTTCCCGCACAGTCCATCCACATTAGCTCGATTGGCGTGGTTTGGGATGCTCTTTGGCCGCAACCTCGTTCTTCACCAGAAGGCTTGTTAGTGTTGACGGGCCGGTGTTGGGATTCTGCTGGGGCCCCAGTTCTCCCAGATCTCCAACTCGCTGATCAGGGCGAACATTCTTAGCCGCTTCGATCTCGTGGGCTTCATCGGTGGGGAACTCCAGGGGCACCGCCTAGACGTCGTCCACCATCTGGCAATGATCATCGCCTTTCCAGCGCCAAGGACACGTTGTGCCCAGCCTGCCGGACCTGCTCCTAACCTCGCTCCATCTCGGCGAGGCGAGTTCATGGCGAGCGTGCAGGAGATCCGCCAGCGGCTGCGCGGCCAACGGATCGAAACGTTGCGCAGCTCCATCGAGCCCCTGCTGGCCGGAAAGGCCGGAGCCGAGGTGTGGCTGTTCGGCTCCTTGGCCCGTGGCGACTGGGATGCCCGCTCGGATGTGGATCTGCTGGCGGTGGCGCCCGATCAGAGCGCTGCTGACCAGCTGGCCGAGGCTCTGCTGGGCGCATGCCTGGCCGACGATGTGATCGGCATCAGCCAGGGCAGCTGGCTGGAGCGCCAGCGGGGCGATGATCCCTGGTGGCGGGGCATTTGCCGCGATGCGATTCGTCTTCAGCCGCTGCAGAGGCCATGACAGTTCGTCTGCACGCCTGGCTGCGTCAGGCACATAGCGATCTCGCCATGGCGGCCTACGCCAGCGAGGGAGGGTTCTATGCCCAGGGCTGCTACCACTGCTCCCAGGCTGCCGAAAAGGCACTCAAGGCGGTGTTGCTGGCTCTGGGGCAAGAGCCGGAGCGAACCCACTCGATCGAGCGGTTGCTCTTGTCCCTGGAGCTGCTTGGCATCGAGACAGACTCGTTGCGCCACCTGCCGCTGAAACCCCTGCAGCGGATGACCACCGCCAGCCGCTACCCGGATGGCGATGAGGCTCCGGTGGATCTGTTCGACGAACGCGATGGGGCGCTGGCCCTGGAGGTGGCGAAGGCCGTGGTGGGCTTTGCGGATCAGCAGCTTGGGGACCTCGCTCAGCCAAGATCCACCTGAGGCGCCTCACTTAGTGCGACTGGCGATGAGGATGGCGCCCTCGATCCGCTGCTTGTGGCGGTGGACGGGCTGAGCGTCATGGGGTCAGGTAGGGCGCTCGAGGCGCTGCAGGCGCAGCACACTCACCGCGGCGAAGGCCTCGAAGTCGGCGTCGAAACTCACCAGCACCGCGTTGTGGTGCAGAGCCACGGCGGCCACCAGGAGGTCGAGGCTCACGACCGTCCGGACGCTGCCAGGGTCCCCCCTCCGTGCCGGGCGTAGCTAAGGCGCATAGGCTGCCGGGCAGTGGATCAGCCCTTAGCGCAATGGCTTCCTTTTCCTTCGATGTGGTGAGCGACTTCGATCGCCAGGAGCTGGTGAACACCCTCGATCAGGTGCGCCGCGATGTGGCACAGCGCTACGACCTCAAGGATTCGGGCACCGAGATCGAGCTGGAGGAGGGCAGCCTCACGATCACCACCGCCAGCGACATGACCCTCGATGCGGTGGTAGATGTGCTGCGTCAGAAGGCCACCAAGCGGGATCTCTCGCTCAAGATCTTTGATTTCCAGCCCGCCGAGGCGGTGGGGGGCAACAAGGTGAAGCAGCAGGTGGTGCTGCGCAAGGGGCTCAGCCAGGAACTGGCCAAGCAGCTCTCGAAAACCGTGCGCGACGAGCTCAAGAAGGTGACCGTGGCGATCCAGGGCGACAGCCTGCGCATCACCGGCAAAAGCAAGGACGACCTCCAGCAGGCGATCCAGCTGCTCAAGGCCCAGGACGTGGAGGTGCCGCTGCAGTTCGAGAACTACCGCTGAGGCGACCGAAGTTCAAACTGTTGGCAACCAGGGGTTACAGACCACCTGCGCGATGATCGCCCCCACATCGCTCGCCACCCTCACGACCGCCATGGCGTCATCGGGTTCGGAGGGTGGCCCTGGGGGCTGGCGGTTCTGGATCGACCGGGGCGGCACCTTCACCGACCTCGTGGGCCAGGCCCCGGATGGCGCCCTGGTGGTGCGCAAGGTGCTCTCGGAGCGTGGCCCATCGGCACGGGCCGCTCCCTTTGCCGAGCGGCCTGGTCTCCCTGGAGCGGAGCCCCCCCGCGATTCAAATGATCGCCGCGATCCCGCCCAACCCATCGATCCCGCGGTGGACGCCATCCGCGAGGTGCTCGGCCTTCGGGCAGGCCAGCCCCTGCCCGAAGGCCTGGTGGCGGAGGTGCGGCTCGGCACCACCGTGGCCACCAATGCCCTGTTGGAGCGGCGGGTGGAGCCGGTGCTGCTGCTGGTGAATCGGGGTTTCGCCGATCTGGCCGCCATCGGCGAGCAGCACCGCCCCGACATCTTCGCCCTGCAGGTGGAGCGCCCTCCCCTGCTCCCCTATCGGGTGCTGGAAGTGCCGGGCCGCCTGGCCGCCGGTGGGGGCGAAGTGGAACCCTTCCAGCGCGATTCCGCGCTGGAGCATCGCTTGCGACAGGCCCGGGCCGAGGGGCTGAGCAGCTGCGCCGTTGCCCTGCTCCACGCCGTGGCCGATCCCTCCCATGAGCTGGCGATGGGGGCCTGGCTCGAGGAATTGGGCTTCGCTCCGGCGCTGCTCTCCCACCGGGTGGGCGGCCTGCCGCGGCTTCTGCCCCGCCTGCACACCACCCTGGTGGAGGCTGCCGTGTGGCCGGTGCTGCAGGCCTACCTCGCCCAGGTGCGGCAGGCCCTTGGGCCCAGTACAAGGCTGCGGGTGATGACCTCCGCTGGAGTGCTCCAGCCCCCCGATCAGCTGCTCGCCAAGGACACGGTGCTTTCAGGACCCGCCGGGGGCCTGGGGGGCGCCGTGGCGGTTGCTCACGCCGCCGGCCTGGCTGGGCGGCCGATCCTCGGCTTCGACATGGGCGGCACCTCCACCGATGTTTTCCATCTGGAGGAGGGCGCTGGCATCGAGCTCAGCCCTGAAACCGCCGTGGCGGGCCTCCGTTTGCAGGCCCCCACCCTGCCGATCCACACGGTGGCGGCCGGTGGGGGTTCGGTGGTGCGGCTGGAGGGCGGTCGGTTGCAGGTGGGGCCTGAGTCGGCCGGAGCGGTTCCTGGGCCGGCCTGCTACCGCCGTGGCGGGCCGCTCACCATCACCGACGCGAACCTGCTGCTGGGGCGTCTGCCGGAGGGGGCCTTGCCGCCGGTGTTCGGGCCCGGTGGCGATCGACCCCCCGACGCCGCGATCGTGCGTCGCGGCTTCGAGGCGCTGGCCGCCGAGCTGGTTCAGGGGTCTGTAGGCCCAACGGCGGCGACTGGGGCGGCGACTGGGGCGGAGCACTCCGCCGTCCAGTACCTGGACCAGACGGCGTGGGATGCATCGGAGGCCTCCATCGCCTCGTCGGAAAGCCTTGCGGCCGGTGGGTGTGATCTGGCCGAGGGGGGGCTCCAGCCCCATGCTCGGCCCGAAGGACCTGAGGCGATAGTCCCCGGGGGGGAGCCGAGGACTGTCCTCGGGCCAGAGCCGATGGCTCTCTCTGGGGTGCCATCGCTTCTCACGCCGGAGGCCCTTGCCCAGGGCGCCCGCAGCATCGCCCTCGAGCGGATGGCCGATGCGATCCGACGCATCTCGATCCAGCGCGGCCACGACATCCGCACCGCCGTGCTCGTGAGCTATGGCGGCGCCGGCGGCCAGCACGCCTGCTCCTTGGCCGAGCGGCTCGGCGTGGAGCGGGTGTTGCTCCATTCCCTGGCCGGGGTGCTCTCGGCCTATGGCCTCGGGCTCTCGCGGCAGGAGGCGCTGCGCAACGAGGCGGTGCAGCTGGGCCTGGAGCCAGCACTGCTGAGCGAGCTGCGCAGGCGTCGCGATGGCCTGCTGGCCGAGGCCAGCCAGGCCCTGGAGCAGGCCGGCGATGGCTCCGGCGACCGTGCGTCCGCCCTGGTGAGCCTGGAGCTGCGGCCCGCGGGCGGCGAGCGGGGCCTGGAGGTGCCCTGGAGCGACGCGGACAGCACGGGCGATCTGCGCACCGCCTTCGAAACGCGTCATCGCCAGCGCTACGGCTACGTGGTGGAGGGTGAGGCGTTGGTGGTGGAGCGGCTGCAGGTGCTGCTGCCGGCTGGCGGGGGTGGACCGGGGGACGCGGGTTCGGGGGGGGTGCCATCGCTGCGGCAGGAGTGGGCTGGGGTGGAGGAGTGGGCTGGTGCGGAGGAGGGGGCCGCTGGTAGCGGCGCCGTTGCCTTGGGAGCAGAGCGTCGTGATGCCGGCATGGGGCGGGCGGGGCGCCGCGGCAGCCAGGCCCCGGCGGCGGAATTCAATGGGCGTGTTGGGGCTGCTGCTTCCCCACCGGAGCCCTCCCACTGGGTGCCCCTCTGCCTGCCGGATGCCAATGCCGGCCAGGGCTCGGTGGGCGGTTTGGCCTGGCGTCCGGTGCCCTGTTGGCGCCGCGAGGAGCTGCGTGCAGGCCAGCGGCTGGTGGGGCCCGCCGTGGTGCTGGAGGCCACGGGCACCACCGTGCTGGAGCCTGGCTGGGGCGGCCGGGTGCTGCCCGATGGCGCGCTGCTGCTGGAGCCGCTGGCCCAGGGGGTGCCTGGGGGCGATGTGGGGGCTGCGCTTCAGGTGTCGAGCCATCCTTACGCCCAGGACGGGGCCGGGCCTTACGCCCAGAACGGGGCCGGCGGGCGGGTCGCTCAGAGCCCCGATCCTGCCGAGGTTGTTGATGGCGGGGCCTATGTCGCTCCTGGAGGCAGCGGCAGGCCTTTTGCAGCTCCAGATTCCCTGGAACCCGAAGTCCATTCCGGCTACGACCCTTCCGGCGGCCAATCCGGCCAATCCGGCCAGTCCAGCCAGCCCGATCCGGGCCAGCCCGATCCGGTGCGGCTGGAGCTCTACAACCACCGCTTTTCGGCGATCGCCGAGCAGATGGGGGTGCGGCTGCAGCAGAGCAGCCGTTCGGTGAACATCCGCGAGCGGCTCGATTTCTCCTGCGCCCTCTTCGATGGGGATGGCCGGCTGGTGGCCAATGCGCCCCACATCCCGGTGCATCTGGGCTCGATGGGGGAGAGCGTGGCGGCCCTGCTGGCCTCGATCTTCCGGGGGGAGCGCGCCCCCCTGGCCCCCGGCGACGCGGTGGCTTCCAACGACCCCTACGGCGGCGGCACCCACCTGCCCGACATCACCGTGATCTCGCCGGTGTTCGCGCCGCAGGCCGCGGCAGCCCCTGTGCCAGCTGGTGCGGGAGGCTCGGAGGCGGTGAATCCCGGCAGCGACACCGCGGCTTCAACCCCCCTCTTCTATGTCGCCTGCCGGGGGCACCACGCCGATGTGGGCGGCATCACGCCCGGTTCGATGCCGCCCTTCAGCCGCTCGATTCTGGAGGAGGGCCTCCGGCTCGACAACGTGCCCCTGATTCAAGCTGGCCACCTCGATCTCGAGGCATGGCGGGAACGCCTGTCCGAAGGCCACCACCCGGTGCGGGATCCGGAGCGGCTGCTGGCTGATCTACAGGCCCAGGTGGCCGCCAACCGGCTTGGAGAGGCTGAGCTCCATCGCCTCATGGCCCAGCAGGGAGCCGCCGATGTGGTGGCCGCGATGGGGGATGTGCAGCGCAACGCCGCCGAGGCAGTGCGGTCGGTGATCGATCGGCTCCGTCCCGGTCGCCATGCCGTGGAACTCGACGACGGCTCGTGCATTGTGGTGGCGATCGAGCCCGACCACAGGCAGAGGCGGGTGCGGGTGGACTTCAGCGGCACCTCCCCCCAGCAGGGCGGTAATCTCAACGCCCCGCTGGCGATCACCAAGGCGGTGGTGCTCTACGTGTTTCGGGTGCTGGTGGCGCAGCCGATCCCGCTCAATGCCGGCTGCTTCGAGCCGATCGACCTGGTGGTGCCGCTCGGTTGCTTGCTGCATCCCACCTTCCCCGCGGCGGTGGTGGGCGGCAATGTGGAGACTTCGCAGGCGGTGGCCAATGCCCTGTTCGGCGCCCTGGGGGTGCTGGCGGCGGGCCAGGGCACGATGAACAACCTCAGCTTCGGTAATGACCGCTGCCAGTACTACGAGACCGTGGCCGGGGGCAGCGGCGCCGGGGTGTTCGCCGATGGCAGCGGTTTCGCCGGCTGCAGCGCTGTGCAGAGCCACATGACCAATTCGCGCCTCACCGATCCGGAGATCTTGGAGGCCCGCTTCCCGGTGCGGCTGGAGCGCTTCGCCCGCCGGCGCGGCAGCGGTGGGATCGGGCGCTGGCGGGGCGGTGATGGGGTGGTGCGGGTGTTGCGGGCGCTGGAGCCGATCACCTTGGCGATCCTCTCCGGCTCGCGGCGGGTGGCGCCCTTCGGCCTGGCCGGCGGCGGCGAGGGCCGGTGCGGCCGCAATGCGCTGCTGCGCTCCGATGGCGGCTGCGAGGAGCTGGGGGGCTCGGCCCAGGTGGCGATGAAGCCGGGCGATGTCTTTGTGCTGGAGACCCCCGGGGGTGGGGGCTGGGGGGTGGAACCCGCGCCAGCCGCTACCGCTGCCGATGGGGAGCAGGGCTTGGAGCGGCTGAACAGCGGATCCGAGCCCAGCACGAGCACTGTTGTCCTGCAGTCAGTTTCGCCGCAGGCAGGAGCGCACCATTGAGTCGCCTCCCTGCTTCCTCCCGGGGGCCGGTGCGGCTGGCGGGCCTCCAGTTGATGGCGGTGCCACTGATCGTCGACCCGTTTCACGCCGCTCCGCTACACGCCGCTCAGTTTCAGGCCGCTCCGCTACACGCCGCCCCGCTACACGCCGCGCCGTTTCAGGCATCACCGTTTCATGCTGTTTCGTTGACACCGCTAACGCCGCAGTCACCGCTAACGCCGCAGTCACCGCGGGGCGCGCCGCTCAGGCCGTTGGCCCCTAGCAACGCATCGCACCTTTGGCCGTTCAGCGTGGGTGGTCAGGATTCTGGCTTCCAGTTGGCTCGTTCCCCGTTGCCTGGCCACCGTGATCAAGCTTCTGTCGCTGGAACGACTCGGTCAGAGCCCCAAAGGCCTCTGGTGGCCAGTGCCTTGTCCACGGCCGCCGCCCGTCCCGCCGCTCCGACCCCAGCACCAGCCCCCAATGAACTTCAGGAGGCCGGCCAGCGCTTCCAGCCGCTCTGGTCGGCGCGAGGGATGGTGGCCAGCCAGGAGGGGCGGGCTTCAGCGGCTGGGGCGGCGATCATGCGGCAGGGCGGCAATGCGGTGGATGGGGCCGTGGCCACAGCCTTCGCCCTGGCGGTGACCCTGCCCCAGGCCGGCAATCTGGGAGGAGGGGGCTTCCTGCTGCTGTGGCTGCCGGGCGAGTCGCCGGCCCGCGGCAGGGGCTGCCTGGAGGCGATTCGGGCTGAATCGGCGACACCGGCGAATGAAAGCTCAGCTGTGACTGGGTCCGGAGTCCTCCCACTGCCCAGGGAAGACCTTCGCGCCGGCGACGGCCCTGAGCGGCCGATCGGCCCAGGCTTTGCCGTGGCCGTGAATTTCCGCGAGACCGCGCCCGCCGCCGCCCGGGCCGACCTGTTCCTGCGGGGCGATGGCAGCGTCGACCGGCAGCGAGCCACCCGCAGCCTGCAGAGCACGGCGGTGCCCGGCAGCGTGGCGGGTCTGCTGCTCGCCCAGCGCTGCTACGGCCGCCTACCGCTGCAGGCGGTGATGGCGCCGGCCATCGCCCTGGCCGAGCGGGGCGTACCGGTGGACCGGGAACTGGCCGATTCGCTCACGGCCGCCCTGCCCCTGCTGGGGGCCGATCCCACTTCGCGGGCGCTTTATCTGAGGCCGGCGGGGCGGGGCGCTGAGCCGGCCGCGAGCCCTGGCGCGGCTGAAGCCTTTGGCCGATCCCGATCTCCTGCACCACAGTCTTCCAGCGGCCTTGATGCCCTGCTCCACCCCGTGACGCCAGCAGCCTCTACCAGCACTGGATTCCCTCGTCCAGTGCCGTCGCCGGCAACTGGGCAGCCACCGGCAAGCCTCGAACCTCCTGGCCCTCGTGGTGCATCGGCTCCACCTGCCGCCGCTGGAACCCCTCCTTCAGCCATTGCCACGGCAACCCCGCAGCCCCGCGGACCCGGTTCAGCCCCGCATGCTCTGCGGGCCTTGCAACCGGGCGAAACGCTCCGACAGCCTGAGCTCGCCGCCACCCTCCGGGGCATCGCCCGCCAGGGGGAGGCCGGCTTCTACCGGGGGCCGGTGGCCGCCGCCCTGGTGAACCTGATGCGCCAGCGGGGCGGTCTGATCCGTAGCTCCGACCTCTCTGCCTACCGGGCCGAACTGGTGCGACCTCTGGCCGGCCGCTTCCGCGACCATCCCGTGCTCTCCATGCCGCCCCCCGGCGGCGGCCTCACCCTGGTGCAGCTGCTGGGGCTGCTCGATCCCGCCGATCTGGCCGCCAGCGGTGCCGGCAGCGCCGCCAGCCTGCACCAGCTCACCGAGGCGATGAACCTCGCCTACCGCGATCGCAACACCTGGCTCGGCGATCCGGCCTCCATGGCGAGCCCGCCGCCCGATCTGCTCGATCCCGCCTATCTCGATCAGCTGCGCCAGAGCATCGACCCTCGCCGTCATCGCCCGGCTGCGGCGATCGCTGCCCCGCCGCCGCCGCGGCGCGAGAGCATGAACACCACCCATCTCTCGGTGGCCGATCGCCACGGCGGCCTGGTGGCCCTCACCACCACCCTCAACTTCGCCTACGGCAACGGGGTCACCGTGCCGGGGGCCGGCTTCCTGCTCAACAACGAGATGGACGACTTCAGCGCCGCTCCGGGCCGTCCCAACAGCTTCGGTCTGGTGCAGGGCGAGGCCAACACGATCACGCCCGGCCGCCGGCCGCTCAGCTCCATGGCTCCCACGCTGGTGTTCCGTCCCGACGGCACCCCCTGGTTGGCGACCGGGAGCCCGGGCGGCAGCCGCATCATCACCACCGTGGCCCAGGTGTTGCTGCAGCGGATCCTCTGGGGCGCCAATCTGGCCACCGCCTTGGCGGCGCCCCGTATCCACAGCCAGCTCTGGCCGGATCGGCTGGTGCTGGAGGAGGGCTTTTCCCCCGACACCCGCTCGCTGCTGGAAGGGATGGGCCATCGCCTCCAGCCCAGCGCGGCGATGGGGGCGGCCAACAGCGTCGAGGTACTGGCGCCGTTGGGCAGCGGCAATCTCGGGGCGGTGGATCCGCGCCGGGGCCGCACGCTGCCGGTGGGGGAGTGACGGCCTTGCGCTCGAGCTGTCGGCTTCAGCCTCGGCCGGCTGTGGTCGGCTGCACTTCCTGCCCCTGCCTGTTCTGGCGCAGCCGCTGCCGCAGGCGGCGGCTCCAGCCCATCGCCGCGAGTCCACCGAAAAACGGCATCGGCGCCGGCACGGGGTCGTAGGCGACGCCGTAGAGCTGTTGGGCGAGGATTTCGTGGGTGCGGGTGGTGGGATGCAAGGTGTCCCAGAAGAGGTAGCTCGAAGGATCGCTGCACAGGCTCGTACTGGTGACGCAGGGCTGGGTCACGTTGGTGAACCCGGAGCCGCTTGGGTCGGCGATCAGGCTGTTGAGCGCGTCGTCGAGCTGGAATAGTTCGATATCGAGCTGCGGTTTGGCGGTGGCGAGTGTGGTGAGTTCGCTATCGAGGGCGGTGTTAAAGCCATCGCTTAAAAGGGTCATCAGCGTCTGATTGCTCGTGCCGCGAAAGGCCGGTGTTGTTCCTAGATCTGGGGAATTCACCACAAGGAAGTTGCGGGCCCCGGCGTCAGCCAGCGTGTTGATCGAGGCGATCAGGTTGTTGACCGCCAGGGTGGGCACAGCGGAGAGATTGGTGGGGGTTGGATCCGCGCCTGCACTGGTACCAACACCGGTACAAGCGCCCGTGACAGGGTTTGTCAAGGTATTGAGACAGTAGAACGCATCATTCGGGAACAACCAGAGCAGAAACAATGAACTTTCTGCATCAAAGCTGGGATTCGCGGTTGTGAACTGACTCAGTTGCCAGGCGTTGCCCTTATCGGTGAAGGCAGCATTAAGCGGAGGACCTGGAACGTTACCAACCTCAAGGTTGTTCTTCTTTCCCGTGGTGGCGCCAAGGATGGAGTAGTTCGTGCCGCCGCTGAGCGAGGGTTGGAAACTGTTGTCGCCGGGGTTGAACATCTTCCAGAGATATTCCACCGCCACCGGGCCGTTGCTGGCGCGGTTGCCCACGTAGGGAAGAGGTGTGAAGTTGCCTCCGGTCAGCACACCAGCGTTGCCGCTGTCGGACAGGCTGTCACCAAAAACGAACAGGTTGCTGAGCGAAGCAACCCCGGCCCGGGCTGCCGTTATGGGTAAGGCGGCCGAGAGCAGGGCGGCCAAAGAGACGGCCTTGAGCATGCGTCCGCAATTACCGAGTCGCTGTGGCGGTCTGGCTGGTGCGTTGGATCTGGCGCTATGGATAGGGGTCTGGAACATCGATGATCAAACAGCAATACGTGCATAATACATAGTCAAATGGCTTCAGCTTCATTGCTCAAGCTGCGGTGGCAATGTCCATAGGGTTGGCGTGGTGCGGGTCGGTCCCTCCCTGCGGACCTGCCCTCTGAGCACCACAATCCAGTCATAATTCTCTTCACTACAGGCATGGCAGGCTCTTCCCACGGCGGCGTGATGGGCTGCTTAGTAACACAGCTAAGCAACACAGCGCCGCATCGATCCGATCGATGCTGGTGAGCGAAGCCAGGTCGATCCCCGCTTGCTCCAGCAGGTCGGAGCCTTGGGCGCGCTTGTTGGCGGCTGAGGCATGGCCGCCGCGCAGGTGCCAGGTGATCGCGTGGGGGAAGCTCTCGAAGCAGCCCGGCCCGGTGATCGGCAACGCGGTGAGGAGTGGATGGCTTGGTTCCAGGTCCTGAAACAGGGCCTCGCCCTGCAGCATCCAGCCGTAGTAGCAGCTGCCGTTCGCAGGGTCGCGGGGGGCCATCGGGGCTCCAGCGGCAGGGGGCATCGATCGCGATGACGCGGGCCCCGACCACCTGACGGCACCAGTGGCCGAGCTCCTTGGCCTCCGGACTGGTGAACTGGCCGGTGTAGCGGCCCTCCTCCCGCAGGGCCACTGCGTGGAAGCCCTTGCGGCGGCCTCCTACATCGATGCCCACCACCGTGAGGGTGTCGGTTAACCCCAATCTGGCCAGCCCCGCTTCAGGCCTGGGTGGTTTCCACAGGCGCCGGCGCCGTGAGCAGGTTCAGCGCCGAAAAGGCCAGGCCGATGCCCAACATGGTGCCGATCGCCCAGGTGCCGCTCAGGGGCCATTCGGCGATCAGCAGGCCGCCGAGTACTGCGGTCACGATGCCATCGGTGAGCACCAGCCAGCGGGCCGGTCCACCGCTGGCAGCGGCCGCCGCCAGCTCCATCACCCCCTCAATCGCCAGCAGGAAGCCGAGGAAGAGGGTGAGGCTCAGGGTGCTCTGGATCGGGAAGGCCAGCAGGCTGATGCCCCCCACCAGATAGAGCAGGGCCGATAGGCCGCGAAACAGCTTGCCGCGCCTCCCTTCCACGCTGGTGAGTCGCAGCAGTTGGGAGATGCCGGCGGCGATCGCCACGCCGCCTAGGGCGATCGTGAGCAGGGTCGATGACATGAAGGGCAGGGCGATCGCCAGGACTGCTGCGATCAGCAGCAGGGCAGCGCTGATCCAGCGGAGCTTGGGGGAGGCTGGAGCGGACACGGGGAATGGACAATGGAGTGGGCCCTCAACGTGGCCGCTGGGGTGGCTGTGGGTGTGGGATTACCCACAGGGCTGTAGTAATCCATCACAAGCCGGACTCGCCTCGCTGCGGATCGGCGAACCTTGTTGTATCTGCTCGCGGGACACCGCCACCTCCTGTGCCGTTGCTGCCACCGCTGAACGAGCACAACCTGCCCTGGATGGACACGATCCATCCGATCGTGGTGCACTTTGTGATCGCCATGGGCCTGGTGGCTTTCCTGTTCGACCTGATCGGCTATTTCGGGCGCCGCCCAGCCCTGTTCGAGGTGAGCTTCTGGAACCTGCTGTTCGCCACGGTGGCGATCTTCGTGGCGATCCTCTTCGGTCAGGTGGAGGCGGGCCTGGCCAATCCCTATGGAGCCTCCCGCGATCTGCTCAATCTGCACAGCACCCTGGGCTGGTCGCTGGCGGGGGTGCTTTCGCTGCTTTCGGGATGGCGCTATGTGATCCGCAGCCGGGATTCCCAGGTGTTGCCGCCGGCCTTCCTGGTGGCCGGCGGTGGCCTGAGCCTGCTGATCGTGCTGCAGACCCTGCTGGGCAACCAGCTGATCTGGATTTACGGCCTCCACACCGTGCAGGTGGTGGCGGCGATGCGGGAGGGCCGGCTGTGAGCCCCGCCTTGAGCAGGTACCCCTCCCAGGCCTGGAGCCTGCTGGCACCCCTGCGGCCCTCCGGCCTCGGTGCCAACGATCTTCCCTACACCCTGCCGATCCACCCCAACCTGGTGCATCTCACGATCGGCCTGTTCGTGATCGCGATCGCCTTTGATCTTGTGGGCGCCCTCTACCCGGTGGAGAAGCGCCTGTTTCGTTTTTTGGCCCTGCCCGTCACCCGCGGCGGCTTCCACGACGTGGGCTGGTACAACCTGCTGCTCTGCGCTGGCATCAGCTTCTTCACGGTGGCGGCCGGCTTCTACGAGATGCTGCTCGCCGATCCAGTGCCCGGCGTGCGCAGCGCCCTGGGACTCGATTCCACCACCACCTTGATCTGGCATGGGGTGGGCGGTGTGCTGCTGCTGCTGGCGATCGTGGCGATGGCCGTGTGGCGCGGCTTCCAGCGTTTCGTCTGGCGCCGCGACTACGGCCGCCAGGTGCAGTGGTCGTACCTGCTGGTGGGGGTGCTGCTGTTTGCGGTCCTCGGTCTGCACGGCACCCTCGGCGCCGAGCTGGCGGCTGAATTCGGCGTCCATGTCACCGCCGACCAGCTGCTGGCTGCTGGCCTCGATCCGCGCCAGGTGTTGCCATGAGCACTTCCGGTTCCACGGCATCGGGGTCCGGCCCGGGCCCGGCTCCGGGCTCCGGGGCGACCGGCCGGGGCGGCCCCGGCATCGACCGGGGCGCGGTGCTGCTGGTGACGCTGGGGGTGGGTCTGGCCCTGCTGGCCAGCCGCTGGCTGATGGCCCAGGTGCCCCGCTGGCTGCCGCCCCAGGCCTCCACCGCCGCCCCCCTGGTCGACGACCTCTTCGCTCTGGAGGCGGGTATCGGCTGCTTCCTGCTGCTGGGCTGCACGGCGGTGATCGCCTGGACCCTGCTGTTCGACCGGGCCGACAAGTACGACCGCGACGACGGCGAGCCGATTGAGGGCAACCTGAAGCTTGAGATCATCTGGACCGTGATCCCCCTGGTGGTGGTGCTGCTGATCGCCGCTCAGGCGATCCGGGTGAATGGCCAGCTGGCCAACCTGGGGGGCAAGGTGCGGGTGGCGGGCGCCGCCGAGGCCCTGCAGCTGGTGGGGGTTGACGGGGTGGAAGGAGTGCCTGGTGTGTTGGCCGCGGGCGGCTCACCGGAGGCGGATGCCGTGGGCTCAGCTCCCGCTCCACCCAACGCCTTGTTCCCCAACGCCTTGTTCCCCGCCGCCGCCGCCACCGCCGCCGCCACCGACCCTGGCGTCGCCCCAGTCACCGAGTTGGGCCCGGTCGTGGTGATCGCCCGCCAGTGGTCGTGGGAGTTTGTCTATCCCGATGGGGTGCGCAGCGCCGAGCTGCATCTGCCGGTGAACCGCCCCGTGCGCTTCCGCCTGGTGTCGCTCGACGTGTTGCACGGCCTGTCGATCCCCGCCTTCCGCCTCCGTCAGGACGTGGTGCCCGGCAGCGTGATCGACTACCGACTCACCCCCAGCCGCGAGGGCCGCTACCGCCTGCGCGATTCCCTGTTCAGCGGCGCCTACTTCGCTTCCAACCAAACCGACGTGGTGGTGGAGAGCCCCGAGGCCTTCGAACAATGGCGCCAGGCCGCCCGCCGCAGCCCCTTGGTGCCGAGCCCCAACGCCGCCGCTGAGCTCTGGAGCCAGCGCCAGGAGCGGGGCAACCGCGGCTGGGCCACGGTGCCGCCCGGGCCGCCGCCGTTGGTGAACGTGCCCCTCGATCTCAATGCTGCCCACGAGGGCTGACCATCCACCCCGACGAGCATCAGCCGATGAGCACCACCCCGATCCCTTTTGATCCTCGTGCCCTGCGCGCCCCCCACCCGGTGCCTGGGGCGCCGGACAACTGGCGGCGTTTCTTCACCTTCAACACCGACGCCAAGGTGATCGGCATTCAGTACATCGCCCTGGCTCTGATCTTCCTGCTGGTGGGCGGTTTACTGGCGATGATCATGCGGGGGGAACTGATCACGCCGCCGGCGGACCTGGTGGACCCGAGCGTTTACAACGGCCTCTACACCATGCATGGCACGGTGATGCTGTTTCTCTTCCTGTTCCCGATCCTCAATGGCTTCAACAACCTGCTGATTCCCCCCATGATCGGTGCGCCGGACATGGCCTTTCCGCGGCTCAATGCCCTGGCCTTCTGGATGTTCCCCGTGTTCGGCGTGGTGCTGATGGCCAGCTTCCTGGTGCCCGGCGGACCCGCCAGCTCGGGCTGGTGGGCTTACCCGCCCCTCAGCACCCAGAACCCCCTGGGCCTGCTGATCAACGGCCAGTTCCTCTGGATCCTGGCGGTGGCGATCTCGGGGGTGAGCTCGATCCTGGGGGCGGTGAATTTCTGCACCACGATCATCCGCATGCGGGCCCCGGGCATGGGCTGGTTTCGGATGCCGATCTTCTGCTGGACGGCCCTCGCCGCCCAGACGATTCAGCTGGCGGGACTGCCGGTGCTCACCGCTGGGGCGGTGATGCTGCTGTTTGATCTGAGCTTCGGCACCAGCTTCTTCAAGCCCGAGGGCGGTGGCGATCCGATGCTCTATCAGCACTTCTTCTGGTTCTATTCCCATCCGGCTGTCTATGTGATGGTGCTGCCGGTGTTTGGCTTTTTCTCCGAGATCTTTCCCGTCTATGCCCGTAAACCGCTGTTTGGCTACCACGTGGTGGCCATCGCCTCCTTCGGCATCGTGCTGCTCAGCCTGATCGTGTGGGTGCACCACATGTTCACCAGCGGCACCCCGCAATGGATGCGCCATGTCTTCATGGTCACCACCATGCTGATCGCTGTGCCCACCGGCATCAAGGTGTTCGCCTGGCTGGCCACCCTCTGGCGCGGCAAGCTCTGGCTCACCACGGCGATGCTGTTCGCGATGGGTGGTGTGTTCAACTTCATCTTCGCCGGCATCACCGGCATCATGTTGGCCACGGTGCCGGTGGATGTGCACGTGGGCAATACCTATTTCGTGGTGGGCCATTTCCACACGGTGATCTTCTCCACGATCACCTTCGGTGTGTATGCGGCTATTTATCACTGGTTTGCCAAGTTCACCGGCCGCATGCTCTACGAGGGCCTCGGCAAGGTGCATTTCGCCCTCACCTTCGTGGGCGCTCAGCTCAACTTCCTGCCGATGCACTGGGCCGGCCTGATGGGCATGCCGCGCCGAGTCGCCTCCTACGACCCCGAGTTCGCCCTGGCCAACGTGCTCGCCAGCCTCGGCGCCTTCCTGCTCGGGGTGGCCATGATCCCTTTCCTGCTCAACCTGGTGAGCTCCTGGGTGCGGGGGGCGCCGGCCCCGGCCAACCCCTGGCAGGCGATCGGCCTGGAGTGGCTGCTGCCCTCGCCGCCGCCGGCAGAGAACTTCGAGCACGATGTGCCCACGGTGATCAGCGGCCCCTACGGCTACGGCCTCGGCCATCCCCTGGTAGCCGACCAGGCGCGTTATGAATCGCGCTTGAAGGAGGCTTGAGGCGATGGCGGAATCCTTGTTCGGTGCCGCTGGCGCCCTTGAACCTTCCGGTGGGCCCCAAAACAGCCGACCGGCCGGCACCCCCGGCCCAGAGCATGAGCCTGGCCATGGGTCTGCTGAGCACGCCCACGGCGGCTACAACCTCACCGGCTTTGTGATCTTCCTGGCCTCCGAGAGCCTGATCTTCGCGGCCCTGTTTGCCGCCTACATCGTGCTCAAGGGCTCGGCGCCGCTCTGGCTGCCAGCGGGCGTGGAGGGCCTGGAGGTGCGCGAACCCCTGATCAACACGGTCGTGCTGGTGAGCTCCAGCGGCGTGGCCTGGCTGGCGGAGCGGGCCCTGCACCGCCGCCAGCTCGTGCGTTTCCGCCTCTGGTGGCTGCTCACCATGGCGATGGGTACCTGGTTCGTGGTGGGGCAGGCCCGCGAATGGTTGGGGCTGCCCTTCGGCCTGGGCGATGGTGTGTTCGGCGCCAGCTTCTACCTGCTCACCGGCTTCCACGGTCTGCACGTGATCACTGGCGTGCTGTTGATGGCCTTGATGCTTTGGCGCTCCTTCCGCCCCGGCAACTACGACGGCGGCGAAGCGGGTGTGACGTCGGTGGGTCTGTTCTGGCACTTCGTGGATGTGATCTGGATCGTGCTGTTCGCCCTCCTCTACCTGTGGCAGGGCCGATGAGCGGATCCCCTGCCGCAGTTGACACGGGCACCGTGCAGCCCCAAGACGTGCAGGGTGCGGCGGTACCCGGTTCGCGCCTGCCAGCTACCGCGTTGGCGGGCCGTGCTGCTTCAGGCACGGCGCCGTTGGGCGCTGGCGGCGCTCTGCTGATCGAGGAGCGCGAGTTCGATGTGCTCGTGGTGGGGAGCGGCGCCGGCGGCGGCACCCTGGCTGGCGAGTTAGCCGAGGCGGGCCTTGCGGTGCTGCTGCTGGAGCGGGGAACGACCCTGCCGCTAGTGGATCAGAACGTGGCCAACATCGATCTGTTCCGCCGCCGCCGCTACCACCCGAGCGAGGAGTGGATCGGCACTGATGGCGACCCCTTCGCCCCCCAGATGGTGATGGCCCCGGGGGGGAACACCAAGATCTGGGGCGGGGTGCTGGAGCGGATGCGCGAGCAGGAGTTCTGCCACCTGCCGATGCAGGAGGGCCCCGGCCCCGACTGGGAGCTCCGCTACGCCGACCTCGAACCCTGGTATCAACGCGCCGAGGCCCTCTATCGGGTGCACGGCGAGGCCGGCTCCGATGCCACCGAACCACGCCGCTCCGCCCCCTATCCCCTGGCGCCACGCCCCCTGGAGCCGTTTCAGGAGTTGCTGCGCGATGACCTGCGCCGCCAGGGGCTCCATCCCTACCGGTTGCCCTTGAGCGTTGGCGAATCCGCCGAGGATCCCAGCGGCGATGCTGAGGGTTTCGGCCTGGAGCGGGCCCGCCGCTTTCCGGGGTTCGAGCTGCGCAGCGGCGCCGAGGTGCTCGCCCTGCATGGCTCCGCCAGCGGCCGCGAGGTGCGCGCCGTCGAGGCCCGCATCGATGGCCAGCGCTGGTTGTTCCGCGCCCACCATGTGGTGCTGGCCGCCGGCGCCGTCGCCAGTGCCGTGATCCTGCTGCGCTCCGCCACGGAACGGCACCCCCGCGGCATGGCCAACGGCTCTGATCAGGTGGGCCGCAACCTGATGCGCCCCCAGCTCACGGCGATGCTGCAGCGCTCCGCCATCGTGCATTCGGGCCGCTACGGGCCGGGCCTGGGCCTCACCGATTTCCACGACGGTGATCGCAACGTCGACTATGCCCTCGGTGTGGTGCGCGGCGGCGGTGGCGTGCTTCAGGATCCGCTGTTCGCCGAATCGCCGCCGGTGCTCTCGCTGGTGAGCCGGCTGCTGCCCGATCCAGCCCTGGAGTGGCTGGCCGACCGCTCGGTGAGCTGGTGGGTGGCCAGCGCCGTGCGGCCCGATCCGGAGAACCGGGTGAGCCTGCGGGGCGAGCGGGTGGTGGTGAACGACCTGCCCAACAACCGCGAGGCCCACGACCGGCTGGTGTATCGCTGGCTGGCGGTGATGCAGCAGGTGGAGCGCGATCCGGCCACCACCGTGGTGCAGCGGGCGCCGATCTATCCCCGCGGCGAGGCGCCGCAGAGCGTGATGGGCTTTGCCTGTGGCACCTGCCGCCTGGGCAGCGATCCGGCCCGCTCGGTGGTGAACCTGGAGGGTCGCTGCCACGAAGTGGCGAATCTCTGGATCGCCGACGGCTCGATCCTGCCCGGCTGTCCCTCGGTGGGCCCGGGGCTCACGATCGTGGCCAACGCCCTGCGGATCGCCGCTGCGATTCGGGAGGAGCTGGGGCGGTAACTGAAGCGAGGGCCCTGGCCTACAGGACCTCAGAGTCCGTGGAGGAGGGCCATTTCGCTAGCTGCGCGAAACACCAGCCCATGCCGTTCCACCAGCTGGGTGAGGTCGTCGTAGCCGCCGCCGATCACCGTGGCCACCGGGATGCGGCGGCCCAGGCAGGCCTCCAGCACCAGCCGGTCGCGTTGCAGCAGACCGATGTCGCTGAGGCAGAGCCGTCCCAGGCGATCGCCGCGGTGGGGATCCACGCCGGCGTTGTAGAGCACCAAGTCGGGCTGCACCTGCTCGATCAGATCAGGCAGCACGGCACCGATCGCCGCCAGATAGGCCTCGTCCTCCAGGCCATCGGCGAGGGGTAGGTCGAGGTCGCTGGCTTGCTTGCGCAGCGGGAAGTTGGAGGCGGCGTGGGCCGAGAAGGTGAACACGCGCGGATCGTCCGCGAAGATCGCCGCCGTGCCGTCGCCCTGGTGCACGTCGAGGTCCACCACCAGCAGTTGGCGCACCAGGCCTTCGGCCAGCAACACCCGGGCGGCGATGGCCACGTCGTTGAAGATGCAGAAGCCGCTGCCGTAGTCGGGGAAGGCGTGGTGGGTGCCGCCGGCCAGGTGGCAGGCCAGGCCGTGCTCCAGCGCCAAGCGGGCCGTGAGCACGGTGCCGCCCACCGCCAGCCAGCTGCGCTGCACCAGGGGCGTGGTGGCCGGCAGGCCGATGCGGCGCTCCTCCGCCACCGTGAGTTCACCCCGGGCAAAGGCCTGGTGGTAGGCGCGCCCATGCACCAACTCCAGCCAGCGGCGCGGCACCGGCAGGGGCTGATGCACCTGCTCCGGCCGCAGCAGATCCAGCCGGCTGAGGTGCTCCGTCAGCAGCTGGAATTTGGCCATCGGGAAGCGGTGGCTGCTGGGCAGCGGCGCCGAGTAGGCCGGGTGGTAGACGAGCGGGGGGCGCACGGGTTGAGGCTAGGGCGGCTGCGTTCTGTTCCGAGTTGATCGGCTCTTGGGCGTCGGCGGTGCTCGGCGATCGCTGATGGGTCTGGGGGGAGTTGCGTTTTCTGCGGGCTGGTTTGCGCTGATCTTCTGTTCCGGGCTGAGGCGGGCGTCGGATTTGGAAAATAAGTTAAAGAGTCTGCCTGCCGCAACAGTTCCTCTCGCTTCTTCTTTCCTCGCTCTGGCGCTGCCTTCCGGGTGGGAAGCGGCGCTGGTACGCGCCGATTGCCCTGATTAGCTTGTTTTAAGGCCTGCAACTTTCGCACCCTCGATGCTGCGTCACCTTCCTGCCCTGCCCTTGGTGATGGGGCTGGGTCTCGCCCTAGCCCCGATCAGCGGCATCGCCGCTCCTGGCGGGGCGGCCCCAGCGCCCGCCGGCGGCACGGCCACCACCAGTGTGACCACCCGCCTGGGCGCCCTGGAGCTGCAGAACGGCTACCCCACCAAGGCCACCGCCGCGAAGCTCTACGACGAACTCGACCTGCAGCGCGCCACCCAGGCCTACCTCTGGGCCCTGCCGGCGGTGGGCTTCAAGGCCCTCTACGACGCCCAGGCCAAAACCATGGGCGTGCGCAATGGCGACGTGCTGCTGTATCGCACCCTCAAGGACAAGGCGGGGATGCTCACCCCCAACATCACCACCCTCTACGCCTTCAGTTTCTGGGATCTGGCCGCCCAGGGGCCGCTGGTGGTGGAGGTGCCGGCCGGGCTCACCGCCGGCGGCGTGCTCGACATCTGGCAGCAGCCGGTCACCGACCTTGGCCAGACCGGGCCCGACAAGGGCGCCGGCGGCAAGTACCTGATCCTTCCCCCCGGTGGGCCCGAGGTGGTGGCGCCCGGCTACCGGATCTTCCGTTCGCCCAGCAACCAGGTGTGGTTCGGCACGCGCGGCCTGGCGCCGGATAAGGCCGTGGCCGAGGCCACCGTGCGCCAGCACCGCCTCTACGGCTGGAACCAGCGGGCGAATCCGCCGGCTACCGGGTACAGCGAAGTGGGTGGTCGCCCCTGGCAATCGGCCCAGCCCACCGACCTCAACTACTGGCGCCTGCTCAGTGAGCTCTATGCCAATGAGCCCGTTGCCCCCCGCGACCGCATGATCTTCGGGATGCTGTCGCCGCTGGGGATTGCGCCGGGCCAGGCCTTCAAGCCCGATGCCCGCCAGGCTCGGATCCTCGGCGAGGCGGCCCAGTTGGGCGACCTGATGGCCCGCACGATCGCCTACGACAAGCGCACCCCCGGCGCCACGGTGTATCCGGGCAAGCAGTGGGAGTATGCGGTGCTGTTCGACCTTGACCAGGAATCGCCCGACAAACGCCGCGTGCAGTTCGACGAGCGCAGCTCCTGGTTCTACGAGGCGATCGCCATGTCGGTGGGGATGCAGGGCCGGGTCGTCGGCTTTGGCCAGGTGTACCTGGAGGCCTCGAAGGATGCCCGCGGCCAGTGGCTTGATGGGGGCAGGAGCTACCGCATGCGGGTGCCGGCCGGCGCGCCGGTGAAGCAGTTCTGGTCGATCACCCTCTACGACAACCTCAGCCGCGGGCCGTTGATCACCGGCCAGGGCGCCGCCGACCTCAGCTCCCGCAAACCCGACCTGGTGACCAACGCCGATGGCTCGGTGGATGTGTTCTTCGGGCCGGTGAAGCCCGCCGGCGCCACCAACTGGATCCAAACCACTCCCGGGAAGGGCTGGTTCGCCTACTTCCGCTTCTACGGCCCCACCGAGGCCTACTTCGCCAAGACCTGGCAGCTCAACGACATCACCCTGATTCAGCCTTGAAGCCTTCGTTCCGCCTGGGCGGCGTACTCCCAGGCGGATGATCCGCAGCTGGCTTCGGATCGCAAATCTGCATCGGATTCCAAATCTGCATCGGATCGCCTCATTTTCCCTGACAGCCCCAGTCTGTTGTTTGTTTTAACGGATACAACTTTTAGCCTGGGGAAGCTGTTTTGTCGGTTCTTTCCATTGTGCTGGTTATTCCATGACCCGGCTGAACTGGCTGAATTGGCTGACCCGGCTGAACAGGCTGACCCGGCTGAACAGGCTGAACTGCCAGCGTCTTGCTGCTCCCCTGAGTGTGCTCGCGCTGAGTGTGAGCGGACTTCTGCCGGGCTTTGGCGGGTCGAGCCGGGCCGATGTGATCCTGCACGCCTTCGACTGGTCCTATGCGGACATCGCGAAACAAGCGGATGCCATCGCTGCGGCTGGCTACAAGGCGGTGTTGATGACACCACCGATCAAATCGCCGAAATCGAGCGGTTGCGAATGGTGGCTTCGCTATCAGCCTCAGGATTGGCGCGTTATCGATAACTGCAACGGTAATAAGCAATCCTTCGTTGCAGCGATAGAGGCACTCAAATCCAGAGGTGTCAGGACCTACGCGGATGTGGTGGTCAATCACATGGCCAACGAACGCAATGCGGCCACCAGTTTCCCGGGCGTTGCCACACTGGCCCAATACCGATCCAATCGTGGCTACTGGCAACGTCAGATCCTTTATGGCGATCGCGATGCTAACGGCGTGCTGGACAACGGCATGCTGCCTGATGATGGTCAACCCGATGGTCTGTTCAGCGCGCAGGACTTTCACCCTCCAGCCTGCATCCTTGATTACACCAATAAGACATCAGTTCTTCGCGATCGCATCTGTGGAAATGCTCCAGATCCCGGCCTTCCCGATCTGAATGACACCGACCCTGGTCGCAGCTGGGTGAATGATCAGAGAAAACAGTATATTCAAGCGCTTTATGATCTAGGGGTTCGGGGGTTTCGCATCGATGCCGCCAAACACATGCCCAATCAGGCAATCAAGTCTTTTGTGCCAGAAGCAGTCGCCCAGAATTCCCATGTGTTCGCTGAAATCATCACCTCAGGAGGAGTGGGGTCAGCTGATTATCAGACGTTTCTTGAGCCCTATCTTCGCGAATTACCAGCCTCCTTCGCAGCCTATGACTTCCCGCTTCTGAATCAAATCAAGCAGGCTTTCGCCTTTGGCAGTCCGCTTTCCAATCTCGCTTTCCCCTATTCCACCGGTAACGCTTTGGCAAACAATCGGGCTGTCACGGTTGTGGTGACCCATGACATTCCTTACAACGATGGATTTCGGTATTTGATTTTCGATCAGAATGCATCCAGTTCCGTGGACGAAGACCTTGCCTATGCCTACATCCTGGCTAGAGATGGTGGCACCCCGCTTGTGTTTGACGATCGCTCCGCAGGGCGCTCTAATCAAGGGCGCTGGCGCAACGTTTGGAATCGTGAATCCATGAAGAGGATGATCACCTTCCATAACCGCATGCAAGGCAAGCCCATGGAGATGTTGGCCGCTGATTCCTGCGTCCTGCTATGGCGGCGTCTCGAGGATGGAATCGTCGGCATCAATAAATGTGCCGAGCCACGTTCGGTCAGCGTGGATACGCGCTTCCGCTTCAAATGGAATCACCCCTACCGCGAAAGTCTCACCGGCAGCATGCTTCCTGAAATCAAGGGCCCGATCTACACCTTCCAGCTGCCGGCACGCACGGCCAGCCTGTGGATGGCCCAGTGATCTGATGCGCTCAGGGCCGCTCCGCCAGGGGGATCTCTGCCGCCTGTAGGGCCTCCACCAGCCGCAGCAGCAGTTCCCGCTCCAGCGGCCCCTGGCGTCCTGCCCGGGTCACCACCACCAGGGCCACCTCCAGCCCCTGGGGGCTCACCTGCCGCAGGCCGAGCAGCCGGGGCGCCTCCAGCAGGTCGGCGCTCCAGGCCGGGTCGGCGGCGAAGGCTTCGCTGGCCTGGCTGATCACGGCCAAGGCCCGGCGGGGATCGGCGCCCCTGTGGGCGAGGGTGAGCCTCACCTCCTGGCCGGAGCGCAACTTGGTGGCGTTCACCACCTGCTTGCATTGACTGTTGGGCATGATCACCACCCGCTGGTCGGCGCTGCGTAGTTGGGTGCTGAGCAGGCCTACATCAATCACTTCGCCGCTGAGCCCGTCGATGGTGATTGCATCCCCAATGGCGTAGCGGTCTTCCAAGAGCAGCACCAGGCCGGCCACGAAATCGCGCAGCAGGTCCTGGAACACCAGGGCCAGGGCACCGAGCAGGGCACCGCTGGCCAGCAGGGCGTGGTTGGAGAGGTCGCGCACGCCGGGGATGTCGACCACCACCCAGAGGGTCACCAGCGCGATGCAGGCCAGATGTACAAGGCGGTTCACCACCCGTCTGAGGCTGCGGTAGCGCTGGTTGCGGCGGGCGCGGAGCTCCGGCGCCAACGAAGGATTGCCATTCCACTGGCTCAGCAGGGCCGCCAGCACCGCCTGCAGCAGCTGGGCCAGCAGCCAGCCGAGCACCAGCTTGCCCACCACCGAGAAGGGCTGCAGCAGCAGTTCGATCGCCAGGGGGATCTGTCCCGGCACCGCCAGCACCGCCACCCCCACCATCAGGGGCAATAGCAGCAGCACAGCCGCCAGCAGGGTGCGGCTCAGCAGGTGCAGCGCCGGGATCAGCAGGTTGCGGTTGCGGCGGTGGTGGTCAGCGATGGCGAGGGAGCGCCGTGGGCCGGAGGCCGCCAGGGGTGGTCTCTCGGCGCCGGAGGTCACCGTTGGGACGCCGGCTGCACCGGCCAGCGCCTGGGCGGTGCGATTGCTCAGGCCAGCCGGCTTCCCCGCTATCACCGCCGAGGCTGGTGCTGGCAGGGAACCCGGCTGGAGGGCGGCAAGGGCCTGGGCCTCTTGGAGCTCCAGCCGGCCCAGCCGGCGCTTCACCAGGCTCCAAAGGCCAAGGCCCACGAAGAGCAGCCCCCCCAGCACCAGCTCCAGCACCGCCATCGTGCGAAAGCGGCGCCTCAGCACCCCCGATTCCAGCAGGTGGCGGGCGAAGCGCAGCCGCTGCTCAAGCAGGGGCCGCCAGCGTTCTGCCAGGCGTTCGGAGGTGGTGCCGTTGAGCCGGGCGTCGTCATCGGTGACGCTCAGCAGCGGCAGGGGCAGATCCCTTCCCGGCACCCGCGCCTGCAGCACGGGCGGGCCGCCAGTGCCGGTGGCCACCTCCACCTTCAGGCCGCTGGGATCCCCCAGCAGACCCAGCTGGTTGCTGTCGCAAGCGCGCTGGCCGGTGCGCAGGAAAAAATGATCCAGGATGAATTCCCCGAGGCCTTCCGCCTCCGTGCACACCTCCTGGGCTCGGTACAGCAGTTCGAGGTTGCCCTCAATCACCCGGGCTCGCTGCCGCGCATCCGGCCCGGCCGAACCCGTCACCACCGGTGAGGCCACGGTGAGCACCGGGATGCCGAGGATGCGCACCTTGGCGCGGTGGAAGCTGCCGCTGTCGCGCACTTCTCCAGCCTCCTGGGGCCGTGGCGCCGAGGCCTGGGGGGCGGCCGTGGTCGTCGGGGCGGCCGCTAGGGGGGGCTGGCTCAACAGCCCAGTCAGCAGCACCCCCAGCAGCAGCACCGCGAGCAGCACCCTCCTCAGCAGTCCGCGCTGGAGTGGTCGCCCCGCGACCGCCATTGCGAGGGTGGAGAACGCCCCGATCCACCCTGGCGGGGCCTTGGCGCGCTTAGAGGCCCAGGGAGCCTGTTCCCACCCTCCTTCTCCTTTGCCTTGATGCTGGCGGCGGCTGGGCGGCGGCAAGGACATGGGAGGGGCTGGCACGGCCCAGTCTGCGGGGGATGGAGGGCTCTGCCCATCCCGAAAGCCGCGCTGTCGCCCCGACCTCCTTACCATCACCCCATACTTGGACACCACCCTGGCCATGGCCGTCACCTATCCCCGCAAGCTCGTCAACAACATGGGACCTCGCCAGGTGATGGCCGAGGTGGTGAAGGAGCGCAAAGTGCAGATGCTGTTTCTCAACAGCTACCGCTTCAACGAGCAGCGTTCCTGCCAGGAGCTCACCGTCCTGCTTGAGGCTCTCGATGGCCAGCCCCGCGACCTCTGCCGCGAGATCTCCCACCACATCAGCGACGAGGCCCGCCACGCCGTGTGGCTCACCGACCTGCTCTTCGACCTCGGTGAGGAGATCGGTAATCCCCCTACCGGTTCCTACATCGATGAGCTCAACCGCCTGTTCGATAAGAGCGGCGACCAGATTCAGCAGGAGGATGGCCTGATCGCGGTGCTGGCTTCGATCAACTCCACCGAGAAGCGCGGCTGCCAGGCCTTCTCGGCCCATATCCATGCCCTGCGCCACGCTCCCGCCACGGAGGAGAACATCCGCATCCGCGAGACCCTCGAGAAGATCCTTCCCGAGGAGGCGACCCATGTGAGCTGGGGCAGCCGCTGGCTCGGCAAGATCGCCAGCCGCAGCGCCGAGCATCGCGCCCGCGTCAACGCGGCCAAGAACAAGTATTCGTTGATTGAGCACGCTGCCTTCGAGGCCGGCATGGACATCACCGCCGGTGCCGAGCTGCGCCGCCTGGCGAATCTGGTCGAGATCACCAATACCCTGCCGGTCTGGGAGCGGCCCGCCTACCTGATGGAGCGCCTGCCCCAGGCCCTGCTCGCTCCGGATCTGCAGAAATCGCGCTTCCTGGCGGTGCAGCGGGTGTGGCAGGACAAGCCCGAGAAGCTGGTGGAGCAGTTCATCCCGATGTTCCTCAGCGGGCTGCAGCACCTGCCCCCGTCCGTCGCTACGGGCAACTGAGGGCGGTTGGGCAGCTGAAGGCGCGTTGATGGCGGCCAGCGAGGAGATCATCGGCCAGGAGTGGAAGGAGCGCTGCCGCGAACTGGTCGACTGGGCCATGGAGCGCCTGGTGAACCGCCGCCGCC
>Ga0207941_1000057_pt1 | contig 33354 bp, 29 predicted proteins | sample LakMenEpi13Sep12_FD_150695 | JGI IMG/M metagenome (GOLD analysis project Ga0207941, IMG submission 150695) | Freshwater microbial communities from Lake Mendota, WI - 13SEP2012 deep hole epilimnion (SPAdes) | ecosystem: Environmental > Aquatic > Freshwater > Lake > Epilimnion/Euphotic zone ...
AACCATTGTACAAGGCGCAGTCGTTCATATTCACCATAGCCCAGCGAGTTGATGCAGGCCAAGCAGAATGACCAGTTGACAGCAAATGCTTAGTAGGTATCAAGAATTCCATAATTTTACCAGCTGTGCTCTCCAAGCCCGTGCGGCAGGGTACGCGAGCCCCAACAGTGGCTGCTGGGACCATGCCAACAGCAAGCAGATCAGATCTGCCCACACCCCACCATTACGGGAGGACGACACAGTCTGAGCTCTCAACATTGCTGGAAAGCGCCAGAGTATAGGGGACAACTCCCGACTAGGATCTCGTGGTGGTGAAGGGAAGCAGCTGCAATTTTCATATCCGTTAAATCAGCGTCAAGCTGGCAGCTCATGTCCCCGCCGATTGAGAAAACCTTTGGCCATCAGAACATAGATGGGCTGGAGCGTTAGATGAGTCGCAACTACGGCGATTGCAACGCCAAGGATACCCCACTGAGTGCCAACCAAGATGGCAATAGTCAATGCAATGGTAAAGCCGATATTCCAATTCAGATCAACCTGCGGCAGCCCAACTGCACGGAAGAGCATCGATGACGCAACGGCAAAGGGACGCGACAATGCCGACATACAGATCAGGATGAGTATTGGTATGGCGCCTTCATCGACCCACTTGGGTCCGAAGATAATCGGAACATAAAAGGGTGCCAGGCTGCACTGAAGAAAGACCAATGGCACCATCACTTTGGCAATTGTGAAAAGGTTTTTATTGAATCTCTGCCTCAACAGTTGCGGCACAGTTCGAACATCACAGAAATCTGAATAGAGAGAGATAGAAAGAGCACTAATCACACTGATGCTAAGGCCGAGGCCAGCATTAAAGGCAAAATAATAGACTCCAAGTGCCTTCAGGCCGATCATGCGTCCAATCAAAAGGTAGTCCACATTTTCGCGAAAGGTATTGAGCAACTCCACACCTAGGATCCGACTTCCAAAGCTTATGACGTTAGACCAGCGCTTCAATGTGAACCTACGGGCTGGGCGCCATGCTTCGAACTTCAGCATCATGGCGACCCAGACTGGAGCCACCAGAAGTTTTGGCAGCACAATCGACCACATCCCCCAGCCCAGCAGAGCCAGCGCACCAGTTAACAGATTATCGCTAACAACTGAGACAAGATAGGTGAGACTAAAGATTTTGAGTCTATTCTCACGACGGATCAATGCTGTCTGGACCATCGCAAACGGGTAGATCAGATAGCTGAAACTCACCAATATGATGGGCAGAATCAAGCTGGAATCATTGTAGATTCTGCCGATCACGAAGGAAGCAGCAATCTGAATCAGGCAAAGACTGGCCCCGATGACCCAGTTCAGGCTCCATGCTGTTTGGCATACCTCGCTGAGTTCCTCGGCATCAGCCTGAACAATCTTGTCGCCGATACCATTGCGTGTAAACACCCGAACGAACTCATTGGTCATCAAGACAATGGCCGCCAGTCCATAGTCTTTCGGGCTCAGGAGCCGAGCCAGGATTACAGTAGCCAATAGGCGGGAGACACGAATGCCCAATTCGCCCACTCCCATCCATCCCATGTTGCGGATGAAGCGGTCTTTGGGAATCAGATTGCTGAGAAAACCCATCAAGAATCTCCTGAGCGACGGGATGGGCGCAGTTTGTGAACATGCAGAGGGTGTATCGCACTCATGTAGAGAAATGAAGTCCAATGGAAATCTCCACCACCCTGCAGCAGCGGCTGATCTCTTGTCATCATGCCGGTCGGAGATGCCATCGATGCCCGCACGCAGCTCTGCATGACCCGGGAGAGTCTCATCGTTGCTTCAGCCATCCCATGAAGATAGATGTCCATTTCTGCTGTGCAACCATTTGCAATCGTAGTGGTAAGGACATGACTTGATCATCAGAAGGTTGGAGCGAATCCATGGTCCTGCAAGCAGCGATTGGTGCGATCTGGGCCAATCCGCAGCCTGAAGGGTTAGATGCAAAGCTCTTCAGCGAGCATGTAAACCCAGGAATCTCTGATTGTGCATACAAGCATGGATCCTGAAAACCAGATGCCGGCTTCCCCATGCAGAAGCAAATCCACCCGAGCTGCTTGCACCACAAAGCTACTACCTTCAGGTCATCAACGCAAAAGAGCCACCTTTCGCCGAAGATTTGAGGCAGCTGTGGAAGCCTCACGCCTTGCCACCTGCAATCGTATCCCCCATCAACCTTCCAGGAAGCTGATCAAGGCACCACCTAAAATCACGTGAGACTTGCTCCCGGATCGGTGATGGATTGAACGTGCGCCCAGACGTTGCCATTATTGCAGACAGATCAGAGATAGGGTTGAATTGGCTCAAGTCACATCCAGGGAGTTCAAGCCGTTTACAGAGGTCGCGGCCCTTGTTTGAGTAGTGGAGTTGGAAAGGCACACGGCCAGCAGCCAGTGACAGGACAGCTGTATGAAATCGAACGGCTATAACGAGATCTACTAGAGTAAAAAGTGCCATAGCAAGCTGCCAACTTGGGACACTTCGGTCCTCCAGAAATGGATCAAAAATTTCTGTTCCCGGAGCAGCGCTCTGGATTGTCTTGGCAACATCAAGGTCGTTATCCGCTCCGTAGGCACGAGACTGGATCAGAATGAGTGGCTGATAACCGTTGTGCTGTAGGCTTAGACAGAGATGTGACATTCTCTCGACAAACTGGTCATTACTGTGGCTGTACATGCTATCAAAGCCACGAACAGAAAGGACTGCTGCTTTCGCCTGATCGATACCTTTCTGGCTGAGAATAGCATGGGCTTTCTGAACTGCTGGGACTGAAGACTCTAAAACAAAAGCAGTATCGTAGGAGAGGCGCGCTTCAACACCAGCCTGGCTTAATCGCTGATGGCTCTCTGAATCTCTTACGCAGACAGCAGGCAGCCTCAGAAGACATTGGCTTAGAAGGAGGAAGCTGAGGCCGTGGCAAGAGCGAGGTATTGATTGTCCGAAGAGAATGGTGTGGCGAGGGTTCCTACGCAGTTCAGCCAGATTCTGCAGAAAAGCTTTTGTAACGAGCCACTCCCGTGAGTTGTTAAAGATGTCTCCGCCCACGCTGATGTAGGATGAGCAGTCACTGGGGCGTTGAGATCGAAAGTCAATTCCTAGTGTTGGATCTGGATGCTTGTCTCGCACGCAGGCAACCAGATCACCCTGTGGCAAGAGCTTTCGAAATGCGCTATAGATCGCAGCATCCCCAAGGTTGAGAGTGCTGTAGGCGTTGATCAAGCCGATTTGGACCATAAACCTTCGAAAACGAGGAGTGTTCAGTGAGCTCACAGCTCACTTTAAACGTCAGCCTGCCATGATTCTGGAAACGTTGCTTGAGTGAGAGACATCTCCTCCCATTCCGCCAGGGGGTTGAGGCGCCAGTCGTATTGCCGGCTGCATGCCACATTGGAAAGCCAGGTCTGGCTCCAGCAGACGTTGAACATCACAATCAAGCAGTGTGGTCTCTCGCAGGTCTTGCGCAGCAACCAAACCTCTGGATGCGTGTCGCGGATCGATCAGAACCCCGGTTCTCCAGAAACGGGCAGTGGTCGAGGCCTTCACGGGTGACCCCATGCCAGCATCTGGACCGCAGAGGCGGATGGTGCGAGAACTGAGCATCACGGCCGGCTAGGCGAATGACGAGTGGTCAGTGATGGTCACCACCTACAGCCTGCTCAGGTTGTTCCGACCATGGCTGACCATGGCCCGATGGAGCGGGACTTCAAGGCCAGTGCCCTGCAAGCATGGAGGTTGCGCCCGCAAACTTCAGATGCGCTAGGATTGCTGAGAATGGCTTTCAAAGCAACACTCAGATCGATACATATGTCGAAATTCCTGTTATGCCTTGCAGGAATAGCCTGCTTGCTAGGCACTGCCGGAGCGTGTATGGCTTTGCCGATATCGCCAGGGGATCGGGTTAAGATTACAATTCCAGAAGGGGAAGAGTTTAGCGGCATTTTTGAAATCAATTTCAGCGGAGAGCTTGAGCTTCCCATTGCTAAGCGAATTTACGCTGTTGGCCTTGAGCCTGAAGAGCTGCAGCAGCGTGTCTACCAAGCCCTCGTAAAGCAAGGCTTTTTTCAACCATCTTTTCTCAGGGTTAGTTTAAGTGTCATCCAGTGGGCACCTATTCCCGTTTTTGTTTCAGGATCCATCTTTCAGCCCGGCCGAGTTTTGATTAGTGAACTGAGTGACGCCGAGCAACTCCAGACACCCGTTCAACTTTCTGGGCATGCTCCGCTGAATCGGATGCTGACTACGGCACTGAAACGTGCCGGCGGCATCACGCCCACAGCAGATGTCACAGCTGTGGAACTAAAACGCGGATCACGCAAGCGAGTCGTTGATTTGACCGGTGTCTTCACCGGACAACCCTTTAACGACATTCCACTGATTGCAGGCGACCAGGTGACTATTCCCGACACTGGCACCGTGAATCCACTTCTAGTCCGCCCTTCGAACATCACGCCATCGGACATAATGATTAATATCTCTAATCTTACAGTTCCAGGTCGCGCAGTCGGCACTGAAGCCCAGAAGTTTCCTTATGGTTCCCGGTTCTCTCATGCAGTTGTCTCGGCCAACTGTGCTGGTGGAACGATGATTACCAACGCACGTCGCCGAGCCGTTTTAGTGAGAACACAAACAGCCACCGGGAAGACCACTGTTTTTGATCGGGGAGTTGAACAAGCACTCCGCAATTCCACCAATAGCGCCAACAACCCTTATCTTATGGACGATGATGGGTTTGCTTGTTATGATTCTGGTGTAACAAACTTCCAGTCCGTTTTGGGCATTATCACTCAATTCCTGGCTCCGAGCATTTTGATCTACAATCGGTTTGTTCCATAAGCTCTAGTGACAAAACCAGAACAGTTTATTAAACGAATAAGGCCTCGAATGCCGGCTGTGCCTGAGCCCTTGTTGAAGACGGCTCGTTTATTCACTGAGCAGGCACGAAATATTCCAGGTCTCAAGGTTCCCGATCCAAAAGGATGGTGGCAACGACTGAGTCGAACCGATAAACTTCGCTGGAGCCGTTATCTCTTTGTAAGCACATGCACCAATGGTCTGATATGGGGTTCCAGTATTCTATACCTTCTGCTTGCTAAGCCTGTCTATACCAGTTCTTGGGCCTTGGTTCTGCCTGGAAGTGCTAATGCTGTAAACCTGAGCTTACCCGGTGTTGGTGAAGCCACGGCAACAAATGAATCCCTTGGCTTGGCGACTTTTGATCCGCGCGCTAACTACGAATACATCTTCAGAAGTGAGCAGGTTCTGGCTCGCGCCGCTAAGCTAACAAGGATTCCTAAGGAACAGTTTGCAAAGCCCCGCATCAAGAATATTGATAATACAACACTGATGCAGATCGATGTCACTGGACCTTCGCCTGAGGATGCAAGGAAGCGGGCCCATGCATTATATGACGCTATGGTGGAGCGCCTAAATGAGCTGCGTGTCAGTGAGATTGAGCAACGGCAAGATCCAGCACAGCAGATTCTGCTTGAAACGCAGAGGAAGCTTGAGGAGGCACAGAAAAAAGTTTCTGCATATAAGCAGAAATCAGGACTTACTTCTATAGAACAGGTTGAATCACTGTCTTCGAATATTGAACAACTTCGCAAGCAGCGGGCTGAACTTGCAGCTCAGCAAGCACAGGCTGAGAGTCGACTGCAGAAATTGAGCCGCAGCCTAGGTCTTTCTCCATCCGAGGCTGCTGATGCCTTTAAGCTGCAAGTCGATCAGATTTTTCAGCAGACCTTAAAAGACTATAGCGAAGCTACCGCAGTCCTAGACGTTCAGCTCTCAAAGTTTGGCCGCAACAATCCCCGAATCCTTAAAGAAATCAAGCGGCAAGAGGCTGCCAAGCAAGCGGTGAATCAACGAGCGATAGCTTTACTTGGGCGTCCTGCATCTGCCAGTACCCTGATACGTCTTGCTCTGACAGGGAATAGTTCGGGGCGAGATTCTCTCTTTCAAAACCTGGTTAACTACCAATCAGAAGCTTCAGGTGCAGCATCTCAGGTTGGCAAGCTTGATCAACAGATTAGTTCCCTGGAGGGTCGGCTCAAATGGATGACACAGAGGCAGTCTACCTTGGAAAACCTGAAGCGAAATGAACAGATAGCAGAGGCAGTCTTTGCATCCACATTGGCCAAGCTAGATCTTGGTCAAGCGAATATCTTTGCTGCTTTTCCGCTGATCCAGGTTGCTGTTGAGCCTAGCCTTCCTGAAAAAGCTACTTCGCCAAAGCGAACGTTGGTTCTTGCTGGCTCGGCAATCGGTTCCATCCTGACGACAGCAGGTTTCTGGATCCTGTGGATTCGTAAGCCCTGGATCAAGCGGGTCTCAAAATGGATTTCTACTTAGTCGGGAGACTGCCTTGGGACTGAAATCACTTCTTTCGAAGGTTTTTGACTCTGAAGACAATCTTCAGCCCCAGAATGTGCCTGAGCGCTTAGTCTGGTGGTCCATTATTCTTACTTATCCAATTTGGATCATTGGCGGCCTGTATGTGGTTGGATCTCTTCTCTGCTGGCTACTACTGGTTTGCTTGCTCATCAAGATCCTCGCCCGCATGGATCACCCAGAGGAGAACGAGGAGATTTCCATATCGCCTGTGATCTGGCTATGGATCATTGGGATGATCATTATGCAAGTTGCCTTGATTGCTGGGCATGTAAATTTTAATCTTGGCACTGGGATTATCATCAAGTCCTCAATCGGGTGGGCCAAGGGATGGGCGGCTCTCGCACTTTATCCACTGGCAGGAGCCCTGCCGATCCGTAGCAGTATCCCAACGCGAGCAATCTGCATCGTGGGTTTTCATACTCTCCTAATTATGCCATTGCTGCTGCTTACCCCTAATCTAGGTCTGCCAGAAGTGCTCTATGTTTCGCCATTAAGAGCTGTAGGCGGTCCCGGGAATGAGTTCTTTGATGTTCCTCTCTACGAGATTGATGGCAGCACTGGTGATCTTCGTTGGCGGCTCTTCGCCCCTTGGGGACCGGCTCTGGGTTTTGTTGGCAACATCAACTTCATGATTTGCCTGCAGGAAAAAGATCGTAAATGGAAGATTCTTGGCATCATTGGATCCATTCTGATGTGTTTTGTGTGTAAGTCCCGTCTTGCCCAGCTCAGCATCATTCTGATTCCGTTGACCACCGCGATCATTGCAAGGCTCCGACAGCCATTTATGCTGATTACTCTTGGAGTTGTATCCTATCTTGGCGGCATCTTCGCCACTTCGATTCTCACTGCCGTCAGCGATTACTGGGAAGGATTCAAGGGAGCAAGGGCTGGCTCTACGCGTGTTCGCTTTGCCTTAAAGCGAATCGCTTTCCATCGCTGGGAGACAGAAGCACCGATTTGGGGGCATGGTGTAGTGGAGGGTGGACCACATCTGGTGGAGTACATGGCCATTGGCTCTCATCACACCTGGGCTGGCGTTCTTTTCGTGAAAGGACTTGTTGGCTTTGTTGCTCTGGCTGTTCCCATGTTGGTCACGCTACTTGATCTGTTGCGCCGGGCTGCAAGTGCCAGCTATCGACTCGGCTCAACGGGACTAGGAGTGATCATCATTCTGTTTATGTATACTTTTGGCGAGAACCTTGAGATACTCGTCTACCTCTATTGGCCAGGAATGCTTGTCATGGGCATGGCGCTCCAGGAGAAGCCCTTGCCTCGCCCCCCGGTGGTACCCTGACTTCGAACTCCTCGGTGTGCTGGATGGGCTCCGGATGGAGTGCCCGCCGCTGGCTGCGGCTGCCGCTGCGTCGTTCCGACAGTGCCCTTGGACCGCCCTGGCCTGGAGTGTCAGCCAGCAGGCCGAGGCCGTGCTCCAGAAGCTTGGTTCAGAAGCCGGAGCCCGGCCCCACCGGGCCAGGCGGGCATGGGGTGGCTAGGCATGGGGCCTGAGGCCGGGGTTGGTGGGTCGCCCCTCAACCCGTAGCGGTCTCTGATCTCCTTTTCGCTGACCAGCCTGCTGAGACAGCACATCTAGTTGACGATACCCATTTGTTGCTCCAGTCCTTATGAGAGCTATTTGGGTGATCAGGCTGCTTTCCATTGCTGGAGAGCCTAATGCGGTTTATAGAAGTTGTACTCGATTCGGTGCTGCTCTGCCAACAGCTTGGCCTCAGCCAATGATGCGAACAGCTCAATATTCAGGAATTTATCTCTGAACCTGCCGTTGAATGACTCCACAAATGGATTCTCCCAAGGTGAGCCTGGGGGGATGTATGCCGTGCCCGATTTATTGCTCATGCACCACTCTTGCAATGCATGAGCAATGAACTCAGGGCCGTTGTCCATCCGTAGATGGGTGGGGACTGGATATTGCCCAAGGAGTTCTTCAATGGCAGCAATCACATCCACCGCCTTGCACGTCCTGCTAACACGAATCGCCAAGCAGACGCGGCTTTATTCATCGATAATATTCAGGAAGTTTAGTCTTTGGCCATCCCTTGTCTGATCAAATTGTAAATCAATCGCCCATACATGGTGCGGGTACTCGGCTCTCAACAGCGTTCTGGAGCCGTCCGATGGCCGAGCGCGTTTCCGCTTGCGCGGCAGGGACGCTGCAGCTCTTCCTCACGCCAGATCCGTTGCACCCGCTTGTGATTGACCTCCCAGCCCTCCACTCGCAGGCGCCTGTAGACCAGCCGTCGGCCCCAGCGCAAATGACTCCGGGCCAGCTCCCGGATGCGACTGCGCAGCTTCTGCTCCTCGATGTCTGCCAGCGGCACGGGGCGTCGTTGGGTATTGCGGTTCTGACCCGCTAAACGGCATGCACGGCGTTGGGAAACCCGGAATCGGTCCAGCAGAACCTTGACAGCTCTGCGGCGACGTTCCGGGCTCAGAAGTTTCCCTCGGCAAGCTCCTTGAGCATGGCCTTGTCGAGTTCTGCATCGGCGAGTAGACGCTTGAGCCGAGAGTTTTCCTGCTCCAGCTCCTTCAGGCGATTGGCCTCGGTGGCTTTCTTCCCCCCGTATAGCTGCTGCCAGCGGTGATAGGTGGCAGCGGAAACCTCCAGGGCTCGGCATACATCGGCAACTGTTTGGCCTTGATTGAGCAACTGCTTAGCACTGCGCAGCTTTCGGATGATCTGCTCGGGGCTGTGGCGTTTGCGCTTCATGGGGCATCTCCTGGCCGATAGGGAAACTCTCATGTGGGGTGGTTCAGTTTTTGGGGTCCACGTCATAGAGTGGACGCAGCCCCATCCCCACGGCTTCCCAGGCCTACTTCATCTCACCGGAGACGGACGTCTCAGGCATCCGACCCTGCAACTTGTCCCCTATGAGTGATCCGAACAGCAGCGGAACGGTGCACCTTCCGGCAGCTGGGATTGCACGCCTGTTTCCCTTCCACATCCTCCTGGATGCTGAGCTGCGGATCGAGGCTCTTGGAGCTTCGCTTGAACGGCTTCTCGGGCGCATGGAAACGATCGGTCACCAACTGCAGGATGTCTTCGAGCTGCTCAGTCCCACCTGTTTGCTCTCCCTTACCAACCTGAGCGAGCAACAACACAACCTGATTCGCCTGCGCTGCCGGCGACGGAATCTGCTGATGGATGGCCAGCTTTGCGTTCTGGAGGATGACCCCCATCTGCTGGTCGTGGTCACGCCATGGCTGAGCGCCACAGATGAGCTCGCTAGCCAGGGTCTGACGCACTCCCCTCTGCCACTGCGGCATGCGCTGCCCGATCCCCCCGTCCTCCACCCTTTACCCACACGGGCGCTGGCGGAAAAGGAGGAGCGGCTGCAGCTGGCGCTCGACGCGTTTGAAGAGGGCCTCTGGGACTGGAATCTCTCCAGCGGCCATGTGGAGCGAAGTGAACGCTGGTTCCAGCTGATCGGCTACGCGCCGGAGGATCTGCCCGGTGACGGTGGCCTGCGGGATCAGCTGATTCATCCTGAGGATCTCGACCGGATGCATGCCGGCCTCCAGGCTCACCTGCAGGGCGAAACCCCCTTTTATGCCTGTGAGTTGAGGTGGCGAACCCGTGAGGGTTCCTGGCGATGGATGTTCGATCGCGGCAGGGTGGTGGAGCGCGATACCACCGGGCGGGCCTTGCGCATGGTGGGCACCCTGCAGGACATCAACCAGCGACGGCGGCGTGAGGACGGTCTCGAGCAGCAGCTCCGCCGCCTGACGGTCGTGAAGGAGATCGGCGAGATGATCCGCGGCAGCGGCCCCCTAGAGGAGCGCATCGCCGCGACCTGTCCGCGGATCCGCGATCTGCTGAATGCCGAGCGGATCATGATCCTGCGGTTCGATCACTCTCCCACCGAACCGTCCGTCGTCGCCACGGTGGTGGAGGACATCCCCTGCGGCAACGCGCCCCGGCTCCATGGTCAGAAACTTGGGGAGCCGGGCCTGACCCCGAGCCTGGTGGACACCCTGGCCGATGGCCAGGTTCGGAAGATTCTCAAGGACCCGGGACCTGCAGAAGAGGAGGAGCCCGGCCTTCGTTTCGCCCTGCTCTGGGAGCCTCAACCCTTCGAAGCGGTGGTGGCACCGATCGTGACCGGTGCGAAGGCCTGGGGTTGCCTGATCCTCCACCCCTGGGTTGGCGTCAAGAACTGGGAGGAGGAGGATGGCGAATTGCTGGGCAGTCTTGCCGCCAAATTCGCCATCGCCCTCACCCAGGCGGCGATCCTGGAGAAGGAAATCCAGGACGCCCAGCTGCTGACATGGCGCAATGAAGTACTGCTGGCCGCCAAACAGGCCGCGGAGCAGGCCAACGAAGCCAAGGACACCTTCTTAGCCACCATGAGCCATGAGATCCGCACACCGATGAACGCCATCATGGGCATGAGCGGACTTCTGGCGAATACCGAACTCGACCCAATCCAGAAAGACTATGTCAACATCATCACAACCAGCACCGATTCCCTGCTAAGGATCATCAACGACATCCTTGACTTCTCCAAGATCGAATCGGGCAATCTGGAGTTGGTGGAAGAGATCTTCGATCTGCGGGTCTGCATTGAGGAGGCCCTCGATCTGATGGCCCCGCAGGCGCTCGAGAAAGATCTTGATCTCTACTACCTCTTCCCCACAAGCCTTCCCACCCATGTGGTTGGCGATCGCACGCGCCTGCAGCAGATCTTATGGAACCTGCTCAGCAATGCGGTGAAGTTCACGCCAGCCGGCTCGGTGGTGGTAGCGGTGAGCGGTCAGCCGCTGCCCACCTCCCCTAGCGAGCGCGAAACCATCCTTCTCGATTTCGAGGTGCGCGACAGCGGCATCGGCATCCCTGCCGATCGCCTTCACCTGCTTTTCCGTCCCTTCAGCCAGACCGACTCCTCGATGGCCCGTCGCTACGGAGGCACCGGACTTGGACTGGCGATCTGCCGCAGTCTCTGCCTGCGCATGGAGGGGGACATCGGCTTGACATCCCGGGAGGGTGTCGGCTCCACCTTCACGTTCCAGGTACGGCTGGGGGTGGACCACGCTTCCCGAGAGGACTGCTGCCTGCCGATGGCGGAGCTGCGGGGCCACAGGGCGTTGGTGATGGTGGCTGACGCGGGGTACGGCGAATGCATCGCCCAGCGGCTGGAGGACCTGGGCCTGGCCGTGGTTGGCTCCTGTGACAAGGGCGGACCGCCCGGAGAGGCGGAAGGCGGGATCTCCCTGGTGGTGATCGACGACCAGCTGCTGACGCCCGACAGGAGAGAGGCCACGGGGCGACGGCTGCGGGATGCCGGTGCGGCGACGACACCTTCGATCCTGCTGGCCGCCCGGGGCGTTCGTCCCGAAGAGGTTTCCGCCCTCGGACTGGTTGATCCGGTGCTGGTGGGCAAGCCGGTCCGTCAGGTGCAGCTCGCCGGTGCCGTCGTGCGGCAACTGCTCCCGGAGCAGGCTCCCCGCTCACCCGAAGCCCCAGTCCCCCCGCCACCCGGCGTACCTCCCTGGAGCGGGGAAGCAAGCAGAGACGCGACTCCCGTGCCACTGGCCCAGCACCTTCCCCTGAGCATCCTGGTGGTGGAGGACATCCCAGTGAACCGCCGGCTGGCGCTGCAGCTGCTGCACCAGCTGGGGTATCGGGGCGGCGATGTGGCGGCCGGTGGCCAGGAGGCCCTCGAAGCCCTGAGCCAACGCAGCTACGACGTGGTCTTCATGGACATCCAGATGCCGGGGATTGATGGTTTCGAGGCCACCCAGCGCATCCGCAGCCTGGACGGTCGCCAGCCCTGGATCATCGCCATGACCGCCCATGCCCGCGCCAAGGACCGCCAGGCCTGCCTGTCCGCCGGCATGGATGACTTCGTGAGCAAACCCATCTCCCTGGAGGCTCTGCGCCAGGCCCTCGAGCATTACCAGCCCCATCAGGAGCCCCGGGCGGCCGTCGATGCGCGGCCCTCTGCCCGGGAAGGCAGGGAAGCTCCTCCGGGAGAGGAGCCCATCGATCCAGCTGTCTGGCGGGAGTTGGTTGACCTGGTGGGCAGCGAGGGGGAAGCCGCTGTGGCCGAACTGGTCGACCTTTACCTCGAGGATGCGATGCAGCAGGTGGGCGCGATCGTGAGGGCCCTGCCCACCGGCGATGCCGCGAAGATCGGAACGGCCGCTCATGCCCTGCGCTCGCCCAGCGCCAGCCTCGGGGCCCTGAGGCTGGCAGCCTTCTGCCGGGACGTGGAGGATGCGCTGCGCGACACCGCGGCCCCCTGGCCGCACGAGTCGATCGACCAGTTGCTGCAGGAATCCGGAAGGGTGACGGAGGCCTTGCGACGACGTCGCCCCTCTGGCGTCCTCGGCTGAGAGGCCCCATTCCCTGTTCCGCTCCAATCGCCCCGCATGGACGTCTCTGCCGCCGACTCGCCCTCGATCCTGCTGGTGGATGACGACCGCATCCATACCCGAATCCTGCGCACCCGGCTGGAGCAGCAGGGCTACCGCGTCCACGAGGCCCCTAGCGGGAATGAGGGTCTGGATCTCGCCCGCTCGCTTCACCCGGAGGTGATCCTCTGCGACTGGTTGATGGAGGGGATGGACGGGCTGGAAGTGTGCCGGCGCGTCAGGGAGGATCCCCAACTGGCCAATGCCTACTTCATCCTGCTCACCTCACGCTCCCAGGTTCAGGACCGGGTGCGGGGTCTAGACGCAGGTGCCGACGATTTCCTCAGCAAGCCCGCCGATCCCGAGGAGCTGCTGGCCCGGGTGCGCTCCGGGCTGCGGCTCCACAATGCCAATGAGCAACTGCGTGTGCTCTCCCAGGATCTGCAGCAGCAGAAGGCCCGCCTGGATGGCGAACTGGCCGAAGCGGCCCGGTATGTGGCCGACCTGCTGCCAAAACCCCTGGAGTCGCCCTCCGTCCGGATTGATTCGCTGTTCTGTCCCTCCAGCCAGCTCGGTGGCGACGGCTTCGATTTCCTCTGGCTCGACGACGACCACCTACTTCTCTATCTGCTGGATGTCTCAGGCCATGGACTGGCGGCCGCCCTGCCATCGATCTCGATCCTGAATCTGCTGCGCAGCGGCGGAATCGATCTCGATCCGGAACGCCCCGAAACCCTGGCCCTCGCGCTCAACCGTTTGTTCCAGATGGAAGGGCAGGAGGATCGCTACCTCACCTTGTGGTGCGGCATCTATCAGCCCTCCCGAAGGGAACTGCGGTACGCGAGCGGTGGCCATCCACCCGCCCTGCTGTTCCCGATGCCCGGAATGGCTGGGGAGCTGCTCCAGCTCTCCACCCGTGGGATGGCCGTGGGTCTGTTCGATGACTCCATCTACCGCCAGGCGAGCGTGGCAGTACCCCCGGGCACCACGCTGCTGGTCTACAGCGACGGCATCTATGAAGTGAGCCGGCCCAATGGCGAGATCTGGAACCTGCCGGCCTTCATCGACGGGATGGATGCGAACGAGATCGCCGCCGGCGATGGACTGGAGCGGTTGGTGCAGCGGGTACGGCGGCTCAGTGGTTGCATCTGTTTCACCGACGATTACGCCCTGGTGCGGGCCCGTTTTTTGTGAGGCAACGGTCGCTTCAGCAAGCCGCCTCGGAGCCAGAGGCAACGATCTCGAACACCCGATCCGTACCGGTGAGTTCCAGCACGAGCCGCACCTGGGGGTTCACATCCTGCAATACCAGCCGGCACCCGGCTTCCCGGGCCTTCTTGAGGGCCATCACCAGGGCTCCGAAACCGCTGCTGTCCATGAAGGTCAGCCCCTTCATGTTGATCACGATCGAGGTTGACCCGGCCGCGATTGCCTGGATCACCTCGCCCCTCAGTGCATGGCCGCTCGCCGCGTCGAGGAGTCCTGCAGGCTCGATCACCCGAACGGGCAGCGACATAGAGGGGGTCTGGAGGAGGGACCGATTTCGATCATAGGGCGGATGTCGTTTTGGGCCTTCTGGCCTCAGGCCGTGGAGGGGGCGGGCCCGGTGGGTCGCTCGGGATACAGGCCTAGGTTGCAAGCAGAGCGTCCCTGGGACCCGAGTCCCGCCCTGCGTTCCGTTCCTTGCCTTCCGATCCGCCGCAGAAGAGACGATGAGGCTCTCCACCGCAGGTTCACGGCTCCGCGAAGCGGCTCTCACCGGACTTTCGATCTTCGCGGTGGCGGCCGCCGGATTGGTCTTCACCTACCGGACTGCACAGGAGGCGCTGCTGGACCAGATTCGCAGCCAGATCCGCCAAAACGCATCGCTGGTTGCCAGTCAGATTGAGCCCCGGCTGCACGCCTCTCTCACCCGGCTGGAGCAGATGGACGGTGCGGATTATCGCCGGACCGCCGCCCCGCTGCTGCAGATGCGTCAGTCAGTGCCAGATATACACTACGCCTACACCCTGATCCCCGGGCCCAAGGGTCCGCGCTTCGTCCTCGACAGCAGCCGCTTCGTGCGCAATCCCGGGGACACCAGCAGCGTGGCGGGGATCGGTGAGCTCTACGACGACGCCCCCGCAGCGGCAAGGGAGGCCCTTGGCAGCGGAGAAGCCACCGTCAGCCGGGACCCCTACACCGATCGCTGGGGGACCTTCCTCAGCAGTTTCGCTCCCTTCCGCGATGGATCCGGCCGCATCGCCGGGGTCGTCGGCATCGACATCTCCCTGGCGCGCCTGCACGGATACCTGCAGCCGCTGCGCCTCAGCCTGGCCCTGGCCCTGGGGGGCAGCGCGCTGCTGGCCGCCCTGTCGGCCCAGCATCGCTGGCGATCCCTGCAGACCCAGGCCCGCGCGATCGAGGAATTCACCCGTTCCCGGGAACTGGCGGAGCAGGCCGCCGCCGAGGCCGCTAGCCGGGCCAGGAGCACCTTCCTGGCAACCGTGAGCCATGAGATTCGCACGCCCCTCAACGCCGTGATCGGACTCACTACCATAGTGCTGGCTAGCCCGCTCTCCGAGCGGCAGCGGGAATGCCTGGACACCGTTCGAACCTCGGCCCAGTCCCTGCTGACCATCCTCAACGACATCCTCGATTTCTCGGCGATCGATGCTGGCTCCCTGCGGCTCTGCCAGGAGACCTCAACCCTGCGGCCCCTGCTCGAAGAGGTGATCGATCTGTGCGCTCCCCAGGCCCATGAACGCGCACTCGAACTGACGCTGATAATCGCCGACGGGGTGCCCGAGAGAATCGAAACCGATGCCCTGCGGCTGCGCCAGATCCTGCTCAATCTGGTGAACAACGCCGTGAAGTTCACCCAGCAGGGCGAGGTGGAGCTTTCGGTGATCGGTGTGCACAAGCCTACGGATCAGGCACGGCTGGAGTTCGCCGTGCGCGACACCGGCCCCGGAATCCCGCCCGCCGAACGTGAGCGGCTGTTTCTGCCCTTCGACCGGCTGGAGACCAGCGACTCACCCCAGCCCTCCGGCAGCGGGCTGGAGCTAGCCATCAGCCAGCGGCTGGCCCAGGCACTGGGCGGTGCGCTCGAGGTGGACAGCGAAGCGGGAGAGGGCAGACGCTTGGTGCTCTCGCTCCCCTTGATCCTGCCGAAGGAAGGGGCGCCAAGCGACGTTTCTCTCCGGGAGCTTTCTCAGCCTGTGGCGGAGGGGATTCAGTTCCTGGCTCGGCGGAACCTGCTGGTGGTGAGCGCCAGTGAGCCGAACCGGCGGGTGCTTCGCACCGAGATCGAACGCGAAGGCGGCACGGCCAGGCTCGCCTCGAACCGCTCGGAGCTCGAGACCCTGCTCGACGGCAACCGCTTCGACCTGGCGATCATCGATCGGCCAGTGGCGCCCTCGCCGGGGGGCTTCCCCGGAGACGACGCCAATGGGGTGATCCTGGGCCATCGCCATGGCGCCGATCTGCCGCTGGTGGTGTGCGATTCGCTCCAGGGGGAGCCCCCCACCTCCTCTGGGGGAATTCTCCTGCGCAAGCCGATCAAGCAGGCTTCCCTCCGCAAGGCCCTGCGTACGGCCCTGTGCCGACAGACGGACACCACCACCACCCTTCCCGTGGCCGTGGCGGCCCGGGACGAGGTGCCGGCCCCAGGAGATGACTTCGCGCGCCTGCACCCCCTGCGGATCCTGGTGGCCGAGGACAACATCGTGAATCGCCGGGTCTGCGACCTGATGCTGCGGCGCCTCGGCTACAGCGCCGAGTTCGTGGGCGACGGGATCGAGGTGGTGGAGGTCCAGCGCCGCCTGGATCCCGACGTGATCCTGATGGACCTGAGCATGCCCGGGCTCGATGGCCTGACGGCCACCCGCCGAATCCGCAGCCACCAGCCGAAGCCGCACCGGCCCTGGATCGTGGCCGTCACCGCCCATGCCATGCCCGGAGACCGCAGCCTCGCCTTCGAGAGCGGCATGGACGACTTCCTGAGCAAACCGATTGACGAATCCGCCCTCGTCCAGGCCCTGAAGCGGGGCCATGCCGCCCTCTCGCGCTGATCGCGAGTCAGGCCAGAGCTGCCGGCGTCAGGGCGGTGATGCTTCGGTTGCGGCCCTCCAGCTTCGCCCGGGCCAGGGCTTCGTTGGTGCGCTGAAACAGGTCAGAGAAGCTGCCATCCGCGGCGGACAGCTCGGCGACGCCGAAACTGACGCTGAGGGGGTGCAGGGATCCGTCGATCCGGACCCCGGTGGCAACGATCTCGCTGCCGATGGACTCGGCCACCGTCATGGCCCCCAGTTGATCAGAAGCGGGGAGCACCGCCGCAAACTCATCCCCGGCGACCCGCGCCAGCACATCGGTGCGGCGCAGCTTCGCGGCGATCATCCCGGCCACCTGGACCAGGGCCCGCTCCGACTGCTCCCGGCTGAACCGTTCGCTGATCGAGCGGAAATGGTCGATGTCGAACAGCAGGATCGACAAGGGGCTGTCCTGGCCCCAGCTACGGTGAAACCCCTGTTCTCCGGCCTCGAAGAATGGCCTGCGGTTGGGCAGGCCGGTGAGGGGGGCAGAGGTGAGGGGGGCAGAGGTAAGTGAGGCGCCGCATCTCGATCTGATGCATGGCCAGGGAGGCCAGTGCGTGGAGCAGGCCAGCCTCCTGCTCCGACAGCCCCCGGGGTTCGGTACCGATTACGCAGCGCGTGCCGATGTTGCGGCCCTGGCCCGTGTGCAGTGGCGCTACCGCGTAGAAGCGGATGTGGGGATGCCCCGTGACCAGAGGGTTGGGACGGAAGCGCTCATCGTTTTGGGCGCCAGCCACCACAATTACCTCATCGCCGCAGATGGCGTGGGCGCAGAAGGCCACCTCACGCCCCGTCTGGGTCACATCGACGCCGACCTGGAGAGGAACCACTGGCGATCCTCATCGACCAGCGAGATCAGGGCGACCGGGAGGCCCAGCATCTGGCTCGCCAGCCGGGTGATCCGGTCGAAGATCTCGTCGGACTGGCTATCGAGGATGAAGAAACTCCTCAGATTTTCCATACGGGCAGACTCATCGGCCGGAAGGGGGCAGTCGGCAATTGAACGTTGCCCCCACAGCTATTCATTCAGAAGTTTGAACGAGAGCGGACCCAGAAACCGAACCCGAAAGTACAGAGATCAACCTCAGTAGAGCCTACCCAGCACGTATTCCGGCAGGGCCCGCAGTGCACTGCGAGGATCGGAAGGGGAGAGCCAGTCGATCGCCTGGTGCGCTTCGCGGGCAAAACCCTCGGCTAGCGCCCGGGAGCGGGGGATGGCCTCGCAGCCCCGTACCAAGGCCAGGGCCTGCTCCAGATCGTCGGGTTCGCAGAACTCCCTCTCGATAAGGCCGGCGAGGGCCGGACGCTCCTCAAGGGCATACAAGGCGGGCGCCGTGAGGTAGCCGGAGGCCAGATCACTGGCGGCCGGCTTGCCGAGCTGCTGGTCGCTGCCGGTGAAATCGAGGATGTCATCCACAACTTGGAAGGCCAGCCCGAACTGACGGCCGAAGTGGTGAAGAGCCTCAAGCCTCTCCTGGGGGAGACCAGTGAGAACGCCAGCGGCCCTGGCGCTATTCGCGATCAGCGAGGCGGTTTTGCAATAACTTTTCTCGAGGTAGGTCTCGAAGCTCTGGCCGGTGTCATAGCGATAAAGGCCCTGGCGGATCTCTCCATCAGCCAGATCCATGATCACCCGCGAGAGCAGCTTCACCACCTCGAGGTCGTCGAGGTTGGCGAGGTGCCAGCTGGCCTGGGCGAAGAGAAAATCACCGGCCAGCACGGCCACGCGATGGTTGAAGCGGCTATGCACCGTGGCCACTCCACGGCGGGTGGCGGCCTCGTCGACCACGTCGTCGTGCACCAGGGAGGCGGTGTGGATCATCTCGGTGATCTCCGCCAGGCGCCGGTGGCGCGAACTGAGCTGGCCGTCGGCGGCGATCGCCCGGGAGATCAACAGCACAATGCCGGGGCGTAGACGCTTTCCCCCAGCGGCGAACAGATGCTCGGCGGCTGCCTGAAGAATTGGATGCCCGGCGCCGATCAGGGCGCGCAAATCCGCCAGCAGGACATCGAGGTCGGTCTCGACCGGCTGAAGCAGCTCTGCAACGGTCGTCACGGGACCTCCTCAGTGCTGTGATCCTAGGAGGCCCGACTCATCAGATGCGGGCCGGGGACTGCAAATTGACCCCATGCACAGTGGGTCGCTGTCCCAGCCAGGTGGTGGCTGCCGTGGCGAAGGCCTCGGCCGACCCGGTGACGCAGTAGGTGGTGCGCTCCGGAATGGACAGCACCGGCTCCGCTGCCCGCTCGGCCTCGGGGGATTCGCCCAGGCTGGCCAGCAACGGTCCGAGTCGGTGGCCCGTGGCGACGGCGGGATCCACCAGCTGCACGTCCGGGGGCAGCAACGAGGCGAGTAGCGGCCTCAGCAGGGGGTAGTGGGTGCAGCCCAGCACGATCGTGTCGACCCCGTCCTCCAGCAGCGGAGCCAGGTAGCCGGATGCCGCCTGCCGCAGTTCCGGCACCTCCAGGTTCCCCGCCTCGATCAGGGGCACAAAGTCGGGACAACCCACCTCCCTCACCTGGGCGGAGGGACGGCAGGCGTGAATGGCGCGGCGGTAGGCCCCGCTGGCGGCGGTGGCCGGGGTGGCCAGGATGCCGACCCGGTCGCTATCGATGGCGGCGGCCACGCTATCGATCAGGCCCAGCACCGGCACACCCGCCTCTGCCACCGCCACATCGAGGGCGAGGGCGTTGGAGGTGTTGCAAGCCATCAGCAACACATCAACGCCCTGCTGCCGCAGCCAGTGCACCACCTCGGCGGCTATCGCTCGGATCTCCTGGGTAGATCGCTGGCCGTAGGGCACCCGCGCCGTGTCGCCCAGGTAGAGGCAGGGGGTGTGGGGGTAGAGGGCCTGCACCTGCCGCAGCACGGTGAGGCCGCCTAGGCCGCTATCGAACAATCCAACAAGGAGACTCAAGAGGCTTGCTGCAGGTAGGTGAGGATCGCGCCGGAAATGGCCTGGGCCAGGCGTCTCCGGAAGCTTGCATCGCTGAGGCGGGGTGCGTCGATCTCACCAGTGACGAATCCCATTTCGGCTAGCACCGAAGGCATCACCGTGCGGCGGATCACGAAGAAGCGGCCAGGCCGGGCCCCCCGGTCCGGCGTGCCAGGGGACACGGCCAGCAGATACTGCTGCACCAATTGGGCCAACCGGGTGGAGGCACCCCCCTCGACATAGAAGGTTTCGATGCCGTTCACATCGGGGCGATCAAGGCTGAGGGCATTGGCATGCAGGCTCACAAACAGCTGGGCGCCGCTGGCATTGGCCAGGGCCACGCGGGGCGGCAGGTCCAGATCCACTTCGGTGGTTCGGGTCAGCAGCACCTGCACCCCCCGTGCCTGCAGCAACTGGGCCACCTGCAGGGCAACATCGAGCACCACATCGGTCTCGCGCAGGCCCTCGATGCCCACGGCGCCTGGATCCGGACCACCATGGCCGGGATCGATCACCACCCGGTAGCGGCCGCGGGGCACCACCGGCAGGCCCTCCGGGGAGAGGGGGCGCCGGGGCAGCAGGGACCAGCGGGGTCGTTCGGCACGGGGCCGCACCGCCAGCGCGCGGGGAACCGCCTCGAAATCACCCTCGCCGGCCGCAACCCCCAGGCGCGTGGCCCTGGGGGGCAGATCCATCCGCCAGCGATCCCGGGCGGTGCCCAGCAGGCGCAGCTGGCGGGGATCGAGCACCGTGCCGGGTCGAAACTCCAGCACCAGGCGCGTGGTGCCGTCATCGGGCCTGCCGATGCGCACCTCTTGGAGGTTGTAGCCGAGCCAGAGCGAACGGGCCCGCAGGGGGGCACCCGGCAGGTCGAACCAGATTCGGGGGCCCCTACCGCCGAGACCCTCCTCATAGAAGGCACGCACCTGGATGCCCGGACTGGTGCGCAGCTCAAGCACCCCCTCGCGGCTCACCCGCCAGGCCGAAAGGCTGCTGGCCGCCCTGGCCGGCAGGCCGCTGAACACCGCTCCGAACAGGAGGGCCAGGCCCAGCCAGGGGCGCCATCCGCCCCTGGCAAGGGCTGGCAGCGTGGGCCGGATCCCCATCAACCGATCAGAACAATGCCGGTTGCCGGTGCTGCAGGCTCGGCATCTGGGCCCGAACCCGCGCGCCGTGACCTCCATCGACCGGGGCAACGGCCAGACCGGGGGCTAGGCCGGCATCGGCGAGCACGGTGCCCCAGGGATCGATCACCAAGGCATGGCCATGGGTCTGGCGGCGGCCGTAATGAACACCGGTCTGGGCCGGTGCCACCACGTAAGCCGTGTTTTCGATCGCCCGGGCCTGCAGCAGCACCTGCCAGTGGTCCTTGCCGGTGTAGGCAGTGAAGGCGGCCGGCACCATCAGCAGCTCTGCCCCCGCTGAAGACAGGTAGCGATAGAGCTCCGGGAAGCGCACGTCGTAACAGATCGAGAGGCCGATGCGGCACAGACCGGGCACATCCACCACGGGGGGAAGCGCATCACCGGGTTTCACCGTGGCGGATTCGCAGTAGGTGATGCCATCGGGGATATCAACATCGAATAGATGAATCTTGTCGTAGCGAGCCAGCAGCTGGCCCTCGGTGCCCACCAGTTCCGCGCGGTTGTAGGTGAGGTTCTCCCCGGCCGGAACCGGAAAGCCACCGCCGAGCAGGGTCACCTGATAGCGGCGCGCCATCGTGACCAGAAAGCGGCTGCAACGCTCCGCCAGGGCCGGCGCCAGCTCCAGACGACGCTGGTCGTCACCCATGAAGGCGAAGTTCTCGGGCAGCCCCACCAGGTCGGCGCCGCGGCGGGCCGCCAGCTCGATCTGCTCCTCGGCTGCGGCGAAGTTGGCATCCGGATCGGAGCCGCTGGTGAGTTGCAGGGCTGCTGCAAGGAAACTGCCCACCGGTGCTCCAATAGTCGGCCGAACTGTAAGGGGCCGCACCCGAGCGAGCCAGGCGAGGTGAGCTCAGCTGGCGCGCAACACACCCGCTTCCGCCTGAATCGGCACGATCTGCAGGCTGTCCACGGCGGCACAGCAGGCGAAGTCGGAATCATGGTTGCCGAGGCGGATCAGGCGCTGGCCATGGCTGGCGGCCCGCAGGCAGGTTTCGGTGTCGTGGCGCCACTGCTGCCACAGAGCCAGGGCGGCGAGCATCTCGTCGTTGGCGCAGGTGACCCCCCGGTGGGGGGCCACCGCCAGCTCGATCGCAGCCGAGGCCACGGCCCCGGCCGCCAGGCTGTCCTCCAGGGAGTAATCGCCCTCCCAGCCACTGCCCACAATCCACACCTGCTGGGCATCCCGTTCGATCAGGCGGCGCGCCACGGCGGTGCGGTTGGGCAGACAGGCGGTGAGCAGCAACGGCACCTCCCGCACGGCCGCCAGGGAGCGGGTGCCGTTGGTGGTGCTCATGAAGATCCGTTTGCCCCCCACCAGCTCCGGCGTCACCGCCAGTGGGGAATTGCCCAGGTCGTAGCCCTCCACCCGCTGGCCGCCGCGCTCACCGGCCCGCAGCCGTTGCTCGGCTGGCCAGGCGGCGGCGGCGGTCTCCAGCTCAGCGAGGCCGGCGAAGGCCTGGATCGCCTCGGCACCGTTCTCCAGCGACCAGGCGATGGTGGTGGTGGCGCGAAGCACGTCGATCACCACGGCCGCATCCGGTCCGCCCTCGGCGGTGGGCAACACCGCGGGCACCGCCTCGGAGGTATGGAAGTAAGAGATGTTCATCGGCAGAAACGACCTGAAGTCAGCCTGGCTAACCCAGTGTGTCAGTCAGGTGATTCAGGCTGGTGTTTCAAGCTGGTGGGCGGGATCGGGGCGAACGGCTCAGGCAAGGGCTCTCGGGAGAGGGTCTTGGCCGCTGAAGCACGAGGCGCTCAGGGATGTTCAAGCACGATGACCAAAGGCAATGACCAAGGGCACTGACCAAAGGCACTGTTGCAGCCGTCACCCTGGAGCATTGGCAGATTGCACTCACGACGGGCTTGCAATCATCAGATTCATTTCCACTCTAGTTGCCGACTTCACTGCTCATCCAGCAAAACCCGGCTCGCCTTTGCAGGGTCACGGAGAGGCCTTGATCACAGCAATTGGTGTAGCCACAATCAGTCTTATTGTCTCGTATTCACCATTCGGAGCTACCGTTGAACGCTTAAAAGCCAGGCCTTGATGACATAAGTTTGGGCTTCAGATCAACACAACTTTTAATTTTAGCTTCCCATCTGGCCAACGTCGTCGGTTTCGCTGCCAACAAGTCCACAGCAGCGCCCGCAGCAGCGGCGCTGCTGCTGCAGAGTGAAAGGCCGATCACCAGATTCCTTTGGCCGGCGTAATCGCTCAGCAAGGTCGCGATCTGCGCGGCTTCCTACAGCTGCTTGAACGTCGCGGCCAACTGCGGCGCATTAGCGCCCCGGTGGATCCCGACCTTGAGCTCACCGCCATCGCCGATCGGGTGCTGGCGATGGGCGGCCCGGCGCTGCTGTTCGAGAACGTGATCGGCTCCTCGATGCCGGTGGCCGTGAACCTGCTCGGCACCGTGGAGCGGGTTGTGTGGAGCATGGGGATGGAGCGGGCCGAGGAGCTCGAAGTCCTCGGCGCCAAGCTGGCCCTGCTGCAGCAGCCCCGGCCCCCCAAGGGTCTGGGGGAGCTCAAGAGCTACGGCAGCCTGGCCTGGGACCTGCTGCGCGCCTTTCCCGACCTGGACCTCACCCCCCCCTGCCACCAGCAGGTGTTTCGCGGCGAGGCGGTGAACCTCGACGCCCTGCCGCTGCTGCGCCCCTGGCCCGGTGATGCCGGCCGGATCATCACCCTTGGCCTGGTGATCACCAAGGACCCCGAGACCGGCACCCCCAACGTGGGGGTGTACCGACTGCAGCAGCAGTCGATCAACACGATGACCGTGCATTGGCTGAGCGTGCGGGGCGGCGCCCGTCATCTCCGCAAGGCGGCGGCGCTGGGTCAACCGCTGGAGATCGCGATCGCCATCGGCGTGCATCCGCTGCTGGTGATGGCGGCGGCCACCCCGATCCCGGTGCAATTGAGCGAATGGTTGTTCGCCGGGCTTTACGGCGGCGAGGGGGTGCGGCTGGCGAAGTGCAAGACCGTGAACCTCAAGGTGCCCAGCCACAGCGAGGTGGTGCTGGAGGGCACGATCACCCCGGGCGAGGAACTGGCCGATGGCCGCTTCGGCGATCACATGGGCTTCTATGGCGGCGTGGAGGATTCACCCCTGGTGCGGATTCAGTGCATCACCCAGCGCCGTAATCCGATCTACTTCACCACCTTCAGCGGTCGGCCGCCCAAGGAGGACGCGATGCTGGCGATCGCCCTCAACCGCATCTACACCCCGATCCTGCGGCAGCAGATCCCGGAGATCGTGGATTTCTTCCTACCGATGGAGGGGCTCAGCTACAAGCTGGCCGTGATCGCCATCGACAAGGCCTATCCCGGCCAGGCCAAACGGGCGGCGATGGCCTTCTGGACAGCGCTGCCCCAGTTCACCTACACCAAGTTCGTGGTGGTGGTGGACAAGGCAATCAACATCCGCGATCCGCGCCAGGTGATCTGGGCGATCAGCGCCCTGGTGGATCCGCAGCGCGATCTGTTCGTGCTGGAGGACACCCCCTTCGACACGCTCGATTTCGCCAGCGAGCGACTAGGCCTGGGCGGCCGCCTGGCGATCGATGCCACCACCAAGGTGGGCCCGGAGAAACGCCACGGCTGGGGTGAGCCGTTGCGGCGCAGCCCCGAGCTGGAGGCCCGGGTGGATGGGCGCTGGGCCGAACTGGGTCTGGCGGATCTGGGCGGATCCGAACCGGATCCCTCCCTGTTCGGCTACAGCTTCGAGCACCTCCTCAGCAGGCTTGCCGCCCTGAGCGGTCGCGTCGCCTGACCCGGACCCTTGAGTGCCCTGCTCGGCCGCCAGGCGATCCATGCCCTCAAGGCCCTGCTGGAGCTGGCGGGTGATCCTGGGCGCTGGCGCTCGGTGAACGATCTGGCCGCCGCCCAGCACCTGCCGGCGCCGATGCTGGAGCAGTTGCTCTTGCAGCTGCGGCGGGCCGCCCTGCTGGAGGCGCGGCGCGGTCGGCGGGGGGGCTACCGGCTGGCCCGGCCAGCGGGCGCCATTCCCCTGGCCGATGTGCTGGCTGCCCTGGGCCTTGGCCTGGGCAGTGAAGCGGCCGGAGCGGGCCGCGAGCTGGTGGGCGGGGCTGCCGACCGGGTGGCGGCTCTGATGGAGCAGCGGCTTCGCGCCGCCCTGGAGCGGGAGCTGGCCCGCTGCACCCTGGCCGAGCTGCTCTACGACCTGCGCAGCGTCAGCGCCGAACTGAGCGACGAGGGGGGTCTGCTGCTCGGCTGAAGCGCTGGCCTGCGGGTCGGATCTCACGCCAGCGGCCGAAACCGCGCCGGCCGCGGACTTTCTAGGGTTACCCCATGGTTGCTGAGCTTCCCTCCCCCGAGTCCGCCGGCGAGCTCCTGGAGCAGGTGCTGGCCCCCCTGCTGGACGACTTCCAGCAGAGCTTCTCCCGGGGTCAGGTGCTGCTCGCGCACTGCCCGGATCGGGTGCTGACAGAAGCGGAGCGGGCCGTTCTGAAGGCCCGACTCGATCAGGCCCAGGCGGAACTGGCCGCGGCCCGCGCCCTGCGTCAGGCGGCTCCAACGCCCATGGCCCTGGAGATGGCCACGATCGCCCCCTGGCACCAGCTGGTGCTGGAGGTGTGGTCGCTCTCGGCGGCGCTACGGGCGGCGGGCGTGACCCTGCCCTGACCCTCTGCTGGTCTTCAACCACCGAGCTGGACTCGGCCAAGACCAGACAAACCAGGAGCCGGAAGCGAAACGGGCGCGGGCGTGGAAGCCTCCATAGGATCCTGCGATTCCGTCCCGCCGGTGTGACCCTCGCCCCCTCCGACCTCCAGGCACCCCTGCGGCTTCCGGGTGCCCCGGGAAGCCTGGCGGGGCAGGTGCGGGTGCCCGGCGACAAGTCGATCTCCCATCGCGCCCTGCTCTTCGGCGCCATTGCCGAAGGCGAAACCCGCATCGAGGGTCTGCTGCCCGCCGAGGATCCACTCAGCACCGCCGCCTGCCTGCGGGCGATGGGCGTGGCGGTGAGCCCGATCGAGGCGGGCCCTGAGGTTGTGGTGCAGGGGGTTGGCCTCGATGGCTTCCGCGAACCGGAGAGCGTGCTCGATTGCGGCAACTCCGGCACCACGATGCGGCTGATGCTGGGGCTGCTGGCCGGCCGGGCCGGCCGCCATTTCGTGCTCACGGGCGATGCCTCCCTGCGGCGCCGACCGATGCGACGGGTGGGCGGCCCGCTGGCGGAGATGGGCGCCACCATCGCCGGCCGCGAAGGCGGCAACCTGGCACCCCTGGCGATCGCCGGCAGGCAGCTTCACGGCGCCACGATCCGCACGCCGGTGGCCTCGGCCCAGGTGAAGAGCGCCCTCCTGCTGGCGGCGCTCACCGCCGAGGGCCCCACCACGGTGATCGAGCCAGCCCTCTCGCGTGACCACAGCGAGAGGATGCTGCGGGCCTTCGGCGCCGATCTGGTGGTGGCCGGCCCCGGCGGCACCGAGGTGAGCGTGAGCCCCGGCAACAGCCTGCGAGGCCAGCAGGTGGTGGTGCCAGGCGACATCAGCTCGGCGGCCTTCTGGCTGGTGGCCGGCGCCATCACCCCCGGCGCCGCGCTCACGGTGGAGAACGTGGGCCTCAACCCCAGCCGCACCGGCATCCTGGAGGTGCTCGAGCAGATGGGCGCCAGGATCACGGTGATGAACCGCCGCGATGTGGCCGGCGAACCGGTGGGCGACCTGGCCGTGGAGCATGGCCCGCTGCAGGCGTTCGATATCGGCGGCGAGTTGATCCCGCGGCTGGTGGATGAAATCCCGGTGCTGGCGGTGGCGGCCTGCTGCGCCGAGGGCGTGAGCACAATTCGCGGCGCCGAGGAGCTGCGGGTGAAGGAAACCGACCGGCTGGCCGTGATGGCCAGGCAGCTCGGCGCCATGGGCGCCCGCCTGGAGGAACACGCCGATGGCCTCACGATCCAAGGCACCACCGATCTGCATGGCGCTGAAGTGGACAGCGAGACCGACCACCGGGTGGCGATGAGCCTGGCGGTGGCCTCCTTGGTGGCCCGCGGCGACACCCGCCTGCATGACAGCGCCGCCGCCGCCGTGTCCTATCCCGGCTTCTGGGATGACCTGGCTCGCCTGCGGCGCTGAGGGCCCACGGGGCCCTGCGTCGTTAGCTACGGGAGCTGGGGCGCAGGAACCGAACGCTCACAAGGAAGCGGCGACGGCGGAACTCACGATCCGCCAGGGCGCTGATGGCAGCTTCAGCCTCTGGAGCCCCCGCTTCGGCGAGGGCTTCCACAGTCGCCGCGGCGCCCTGCGAGAAGCGCGCGAAACCTTCCTGGCGCCCTCGCAGTTGGAGCGATTCAGCCCGGGCCAGCGGCTGACGGTGGTGGAGGTGTGCGTGGGCACGGGCACCAACCTGGCACTGCTGCTGGAGGGCTGCGTGGAGCTGGGGCTGGAGCTGGAGTGGTGGGGGCTGGAGCTCGATCCGGCGCCCTTGCAGCTGGCTCTGGCCGAACCGGCGTTCCGCAGCCAGTGGCATCCGCAGACCCTGCAAACCCTGGAGACCCTCAGCGAGCGGGGCTGCTGGCAGCAGGGCTGCTGGCAGCAGAGCTCCGGGCAGCAGAGCTGCTGGCAGCAGGGGGCTGGATCGGGGCGCATGCTCTGGGGAGATGCGCGGCAGACGCTGCCGCAGCTGCTGGAGCAGCGCCGGGGGCAGGTGGATCTGATCTGGCACGACGCCTTCTCCCCCCAGCACTGCCCCCAGCTCTGGACGGTGGAGTTCCTGGGATCGCTGGCAGAGCTTCTGGCCGATGGGGGCCGCTGGATCAGCTTCTGCTCGGCAGCGGCGGTGAGAGAAGGATTGCGGCTGGCCAATCTCAACGTGGTCGCCCTTGCCGCAGAAGCCGAGAGCGTGGAAGGAACAGAAGAGGGTGTGGAGAGAGCCGACGACTGCCTCAAACCGGATCCGAGTGCGGATCAGCGCAGGGCCTGGAGCAGTGGCACGTTGGCCAGCCGCGCTCCGCTGGCGGCTTCAGCCGTCTGGCGCCGACTCACCGCCATGGAACGGGAGCACCTGGCATGCAGCGCAGGTGAACCCTATCGCGACCCCACCGCTACAGCGAATACCGCTGATATCTTGCACCAACACCGTATAGCCCAGGCAAAGGCCCTTGCCCTCGGTGAACGCAGCAGCAGCAGCGCTTGGCGGAAGCGCTGGGGATTACAACAGGGCTGCTGAAGGAGAACAAAGTGGATAGACAGCTACTCCATAACCAAGAAAGACGCATAATTGCTGCTCCCGGCTCCGAGCAGATCTTGATTGTTGAATGTTCATACGAAAAGCCTGCCTATTAAAGGGAACCTCCAGCAATGACCCATTCGACTCGCCTGAACAACGGTCAAACTAGTTGCCGCATCGCTTCTCGCATCGCAACATCAATAGATTATGGCAATGTTCGAGGTGCCTTCGAGGCCTTTCATCGCCTACTACTTAATAGCGAAGCTGCCATAAATCGACTTGCGGTATTAACCGCAGGGCCTCATCAGAAGCCCCCTTTCCATAGCCCCCTTTCCATGTTTTGACCAACCTCTATCCTGAGGCGCAGCCGGCGACTCCAGGCCAGGGCAGCAGCAGCCCCGGCGAACGGTAAAGGGCCTGGAGCGGCGGGAGCCGAAATCGTCACCGGACCGTCAGCGAAGGTTCCGCCAAGGGGGACTTGCGCCACCACCGGAGCTGCTCCGAGCAGAGCATTCAGCGAGCCGGAGTTGCCGGCCGTGATCGTCAGGCCGCCTCCAAAACGGAAATCGATCGCCCAGATCACTTGGCGAGCTCGGATGTCGCCAGAGGGATCGGGGCTCCACCAATCAGCGATGAATCCCCCTGGCCAGGACACGGGGGGCCCCGCATGGCTCCCTGTCGCCGTGAACAAGGGAGAGCTGTCGTTGCTCACGTTGTCGCCACTGAAGACCAGGGATAGATCGGCATCGAACGTGGCGGGGATCCCCAAGGCGCCCATGGCAGCGGCGATCGCTGGGGAACTGGTGGCAAAATCCAGTTGAAAATTATCAATCCCGTTGCCGGCGATTGCATCGAAGTCTTCGGCATCGCTCTTTGCGGTGATCACCCCGATTTGTGAATTCACCACGGGCCCCAGCGTGATGCTGCCGAGGCTGGCATTGCCACAAGCCACACTCCGGATGATGATCTGGGCCTCGGTAGGCCCTGGGGTCGAACCGAAACCACCAAATCCGTAGCGAGCCCCATAGCCTGCGGGTAATAACGGCATCAGGGCCGACCGGTCAACCGTTGTCACCCCGATTGACTCATGGCATGAACCCGAGTAACCGATCTGCAGATTTCCTGCCGCTCTTGCCTGTCGCGCCGATCCAATCAGGCTGGTGGCCAGGATCAGGCAACCGCCCCATAAAACGGACCTAAGGGGTTTATTCAATCGCAGTCTCATCAGAGATTAAATTTTATCGATCTTTCATAGTGTACAAGCACATCAATATAGTCGACTCACAGCCGTTCTGATTCCATGACACCGCTGCTCCGGGGTTCCTGGTTCCAGTTGAGGATCACCAGTACCTCGGGCTCGCCGGCCTGGGCCCAGTCCTTGGGGTCATTGCCCCGCTCAATCACGGCTCCAGCGCCCTGCTGGCAGTGCCCGCGGGGCCGAGCCTCGGCGGCAGCCGTTTACGACCCTGCGGCCAATCCGACCACGCCATCCTGCTCGCTGCCTGATACCCCGAGAAGGGTGCGAGACCGGCAACTAGATTCCGCCGCAGTAGCCCAAGCCCCATGCTCGCCGTTGCCGTTCTGGCCGCCGGAAAGGGCACCCGCATGAAGAGCGACCTACCCAAGGTGCTGCAGCCCCTGGCCGGCGCCACCCTGGTGGAGCGGGTGCTGGCCAACTGTCGCCACCTGGTCCCGCAGCGCCAGCTGTTGATCGTCGGCCACCAGGCCGAACGGGTTGAGCGTTCGTTGAGCAGCGTGCCGGGCCTGGAGTTCGTGCTGCAACAACCCCAGAACGGCACCGGCCACGCGGTGCAGCAACTGCTGGAACCCCTCGCCGGCTTCCAGGGCGAGCTGCTGGTGCTCAACGGCGATGTGCCCCTGCTGCGTCCCGGCACCCTGGAGGAGCTGCTGGCCAAGCACCGCAGCAGCGGCGCCGCCGTGACCCTGCTCACGGCCCGCCTGGCCGACCCCACCGGCTACGGCCGGGTCTTCGCCGACGAGCAGGGGCGGGTGAGCGGCATCGTGGAGCACCGCGACTGCAGTGAGGAGCAGCGCCGCAACACCCTCACCAATGCCGGCATCTACTGCTTCGACTGGGCGAAGCTGGCGACGGTGCTGCCCCTGCTCTCCACCGACAACGACCAGGGCGAGCTCTACCTCACCGACACCGTGGCGATGCTGAGCCCGGCGGTGCACCTGGAGGTGGCCGACCCCGACGAGATCAACGGCATCAACGACCGCCTGCAGCTGGCCCAGTGCGAGGCCGTGCTGCAGGAGCGGCTGCGGCGCCACTGGATGGCCGAGGGGGTGAGCTTCACCGATCCGGCCAGCTGCACCCTCAGCGAGGGCACCCGCTTCGGCCGCGATGTGCTGGTGGAACCCCAGTGCCACTTCCGCGGCGCCACCCAGATCGGCAACGGCTGCCGCATCGGGCCGGGCTGCCTGATCGAGAACAGCAGCCTCGGCGATGGGGTGGAGGTGCTCTATTCCGTGCTACGCGATAGCAGCGTCGAAACGAACTGCGTGGTGGGTCCCTATGCCCAGCTGAGAAACGGCGCCCACCTGGAGGCCGGCTGCCGGATCGGCAACTTCGTGGAGGTGAAGAACAGCTGCCTTGGAGCCGGTGTGAAGGCCAACCACCTCAGCTACCTGGGCGATGCCGACCTGGGTGCCAAGGTGAACGTGGGCGCCGGCACCATCACCGCCAACTTCGATGGCGTTCACAAGCACCGCACCGTGATCGGCGCCGGCAGCAAGACCGGCGCCAATTCCGTGCTGGTGGCTCCGATCACCCTGGGAGCAGAGGTGACCGTGGCGGCCGGCTCCACCCTCACCCAGAACGTGCCCGACGGCGCCCTGGCTTTTGGGCGAGCGCGGCAGGTGGTGAAGGAACGGCGCCAGACTTCCAGCCCAGCAAGCTGAAGGGGCTCCACTATTCGCATGCCGCAGACCAGGCACTCTGATCGCCGCAGACCTCGCCACTGGCGCCAAAACCTTCGGGCCATCGGCCTGCTCGCCCTGGTGGCTCCCCTGATCCCCACGGCTCCGGCTCTGGCCCTGGAGGAGGTGGTGATCGAGCTCCCCCTGCTGAAGACCCAGCTCACGGTGAAGCTGCGGGAGCTGAAGTCGGCGGAAGCCCTCCGCCAGGGCAACAGCGACCTGGCGGAGCTCGATCGCGCCAGCAACGGCGCCGTGGGCCGCCAGGTGATCGAGCTGCTGCGTCAGCCGGTGCCCCTGAGCGTGAAACAGGTGGCCGACGGCTCGGTGGGGTCGCCGCTGGTGGAGCAGGCCATGCTCGTGGTCTCCTCGATCGGATTCGTGGAGGGCCGGAGCGCCGATCTCAGCGGCCGCACCCTGACTGCGGCCCTGCGCCAGGCCGCGAGCGACGGTGAGCCCACACTGCTGAGCCTGTTGAAGGCGATACCCGGCCAGCGGCTCACGCTCGATCTCGGCCGCGCCCGGCAGCTGTTCAACCGGATGCTGCGGCAACGCCAGCAGGCCGAGTCCCTTCTGGCTGTTACACCCGCCGTCTCGCCACCCGACTCGCCACCCGGCTCGCCACCCCTCTCGCCACCGCTTGCCCCAGCCGTCTCTGCAGCGACCACGGCCAGTCCCATTGCGGGGAGTGCCGTGGGCCGTCGCAGCGTGACCCTGCCGGTGCCGCACCGCCCCGATCCCCTGGAGATCGTGCTGGTGGAGCCGGCGAGCGCGTCCAACGGCAGGCTCGTGTTGATCTCCCATGGCCTCTGGGATAGCCCCGCCGCCTTCGAGGGCTGGGGGATCCTGCTCGCCTCTCGGGGTTACAGCGTGGCGCTGCCCCGCCATCCCGGCAGTGACAGCAGCCAGCAGCGGGCCGTTCTGGCGGGAGCCTCGCCGCCGCCGGACCCTGAGGAGCTGGCCCGCCGTCCTAAGGATCTGATCGCCGTGCTCGATGCAATCGGCAATGGCCGCCTCCGCTTGGCCCAGCAGGTGGATGCCGGGCGGGTGGTGGTGCTGGGCCACTCCTGGGGGGCCACCACCGCACTCCAGCTGGCGGGGCTCCAGCCGAGCAAGGAAACGCTGCTCCAACGCTGTTCGGACCTGGACGATCCGGATCGCAACCTCAGCTGGACCCTGCAGTGCAGCTGGCTGCGCGGCGTCCGCTACGCCGGCCTCGCCGATCCGCGGGTTGTGGCGGTGGGGGCCGTGAGTCCGCCGATGTCGCTGCTGTTCGCCAGGGGATTCACCAGCGAGCAGGGTGGTCGGGTGCTGCTGGTGAGCGGCAACCGCGACTGGGTGGTGCCTCCCGATCCCGAAGCGATCGCGCCGATGCGCTGGGGGAGAGCAATCGGCAATCAGCTCGTGTTGGTGCAGGGCGGCGACCATTTCAATCTGCGGCCGCAGGGCGCGGCCGATGGCGGCGTGCTCGGTCCGTTGCTGTTCGCCTGGACCGAGGCCGCCTTTGCGGCCGGACCGGCCGTGCGCCCGGCCCCAGGAGCCTCCCCACTCCTGCCCGCTCAGGGGTGGGGGAACGGGGATCTGCCGATGGCCGATGTCACCGGCCGTTTGGGGAACCCCTGAGAATCCGGCCTGGCCTTGCCGCCCCACGCCGGTTCGCCGGGGGCATGGGCCCTCCTCCACGCCCCATCGCTGCGCCTCTCGATCCGCCAAGCCGCTCGCCCGCCCATTGATCTTCCGATCAGCCCAGCCGCTCCTGCAGCAGCGGAAGCAACCGCTCCAGCGCCACGCCGCGGCTCGCCTTGAGCAACAGGGCATCGCCGGGCCGTAGCCAGCCCAACAGGGGCTCGAGCGCCTCCTCGGGCCGCGCCACCCGCAGCAGCCGCTCCAGACCAGCGGCCGCCTCCAGCATCGCCGCCCCTTCGCCCCCCCCATCCACGATCACCAGACCATCCAGGCCCAGGTTGCGGGCGCGCTCGGCCACCCGGCGATGCAGCGCCAGGCTGCTCTCCCCGAGCTCAAGCATCGTGCCCAGCACCGCATAGCGGGCCGCACCAACCGCCAGGGGCTGGACCGCCAGCAGGTCGAGAGCCGCCAGCATCGCCTCCGGAGAGGCGTTGTAGGTCTCATCCAGCACGGTCACCCCGCCCAGCTGCAGCCTCCGGTTGCGGCCCCCCGGCACCTCCACCGCCAGGTCGCTCAGGGCGGCGGGCGCCACCCCCAGCTCCAGGGCAACCGCCAGAGCCAGCAGCAGATTGCGGGCGTTGTGGCGGCCC
>Ga0207941_1000058_pt1 | contig 32917 bp, 31 predicted proteins | sample LakMenEpi13Sep12_FD_150695 | JGI IMG/M metagenome (GOLD analysis project Ga0207941, IMG submission 150695) | Freshwater microbial communities from Lake Mendota, WI - 13SEP2012 deep hole epilimnion (SPAdes) | ecosystem: Environmental > Aquatic > Freshwater > Lake > Epilimnion/Euphotic zone ...
GGGAGTTGGGGGGGGGGGATGCGGCGGACAAGGGATCGATCGGCGGCTTGACCAAGATGGCAAGCCGGGCTCTAAGGCTGCCAGAAAGAGGGAGCAGCGACCAAGCTCACCGGGGTCGCGGTTGGGGCCTGCCTGCCACCTCAAAGCCAGCAGAGCGTGAGCACGACCAGTGGCGAAGTCGCCGGCGCAGGGTTGCTGGCGCTGGCGAGCCACTCTGCTCCACAAGGCCTTCTCCCAAGCCCATCCACAAAAAAAGCCACCCCTCGGGGTGGCTGAAATGAATGATGGAAGCGGCGAATGCCGGGCTCAGTAGAGCTCTTCCTCAGCGTGGGTCTTGATGGTCACGTCGGAGGTGGGGTAGGCGACGCAGGTGAGCACGAAGCCGGCCTCGATCTGGTCGTCGTCGAGGAAGCTCTGGTCGGATTGGTCCACGGTTCCCGCGGTCAGCTTGCCGGCGCAGGTCGAGCAGGCACCAGCACGACAGGAGTAGGGCAGGTCGATGCCCTGCTCTTCAGCCGCGTCGAGGATGTACTGATCATCGGGAACCTCGATGGTCTTGTTGAGGCCCTCGCTCTCGTTGATGAGGGTGACCTTGTAGGAAGCCATGGAAGGGATTGAAGCTCACAGGCGGCGGGAAGCCAGAACCTGTAGGACCCGCCCTTCCTACATCCTCCCGGGGCCGATCCTGGCCTTCTGGCCTCTGCATGCCGGGAAGGCCAATCAAATCCTGGGCACGCATCAGCGTGACTTATGCAACATCAGCCTGTGCCCGGATCACCATCAGCCCCCAGCGCTCCTGGCGGGCGGCCAGTTCGGCCCGCCACCCCTGGGCCGCCAGCGCATCCTCCAGGGCCGCTGCCTGGTCCACCAGCAGGCCGCTCAGCAGTCCCACCCCTCCTGGGGCCAGCACCGTGTCGAAGGCGGGGCAGAGCGCGGTGATCACCGGGGCCAGGATGTTGCAGAGCAGCAGGTCGGCGGGCTGGCCCTCGAGCAGCTCCGCCAGCACCTCCACGCTGCCCTGAGCCACCCGCACGGCGTCCGAGAGACCATTGAGGGCGGCGTTTTCGCCGGTGGCCATCACCGCCAGTGAGTCGGTGTCCACGGCCACCACCGAGGCCGCTCCGAGCCGCAGGGCTCCCAGACCCAGGATGCCGCTGCCGCAGCCCAGGTCCGCCACCCGCAGTCCCGCCAGACCCGCCGCTCCTGCTGTCGCCGCCATCGCTTCCAGGGCTTCAAGACAGAGGCGGGTGGTGGGGTGGCTGCCGGTGCCGAAGGCGCTGCCCGGGTCCATGTGGATCACCATCCGCTCGGCGTGCTCCTCGGGGAGGTGCAGCCAGGCGGGCAGGATCAGCAGCCGTTCCCCCACCGGATCGGCCTGCCAGTGCTGCTTCCAGCTGAGGCTCCAGTCCTCGTCGGGCTGACGCACCCAGGTGACGGCGGGCAGAGCCAGGCCAAAGGGTTCTCCGAGGGGCTCCAGGGCCCGCACCAGTTCGGCCCGCTGCTGCTCGGGCCAGTCGGCCTCGGGTAGCCAGGCCAGCAGTTGCCGCTCCTCGGGCGCCTCGGGCCGGTGCCGTACCGCCACCCGGGGGATGCCCAGCTCCGGCAGCTTCCAGAGCAGCGATTCCTCCAGCTCCGCCGCCAGCGTCATCTCCAGGCGCCACCAGGCCGGACCGGGGGTGGCGGTCAGCGACGGTCCGCCGCTATCGGATCCCCCAGGGGCCGCTGTGTCCCCCTGCCCTGGGCCTGGTGCAAAGGGAGCAAGCGGGGGCTGCCCTGGGCCTTCGAAGCGGCCCCCGGCGGCTGGCGTGGGGTTGCCCGTTTCCATCAGAGGCTGACCGGGTGGGCTTCCTGGATGCCGTTGATCTGGTGGATCGTGGCCAGGAGGCTGGGGGGGATCGGGTCGTCGAGGCTGAGCACCATCACGGCGTCGCCCCGCACGATGCGCCGGCCCACCTGCATCGAGGCGATGTTCACGTTGTGCTCGCCCAGCACCGAGCCCAGCTGGCCGATGATGCCGGGCATGTCGCGGTGGCGGGTGAACAGCATGTGGCGGCTGGGCGTCACGTTCACCGGGAACTCATCGATGGTGGTGATCCGCAGTTCGCCGTCGGCGAACACCGCTCCGGTCACGCTGTGGCTGCCCTTGGTGCCGCGGCTGCTCAGTTGCAGCGAGCCTCCGGCAAAGTCGCGGCTGGCGTCGTCCTTCACCTCGAGCACATGGATGCCCCGCTCCTTGGCCTCCAGGCTGGCATTCACATAGTTGATGCTGTCCCCCAGGGCGGTGGAGAGCACCCCCTTCAGGGCCGCCACCACCAGGGGCTGAGCGGGGTGGGAGGCGAAATCGCCCTGCAGCCGCACCTCCAGCTCGCTGATCTGGCCCCCCGCCAGTTGGCTGAGCAGCTGCCCCAGGATTTCCGCCAGCTCCAGGTGGGGCTTGAGCTGCTCCATCACCTCGGCGTTGAGGCCTGGGATGTTCACGGCGCTGCGGGCCGGCAGGCCGAGCAGCACGTCGCGGATCTGCTCGGCCACGTCGATGGCCACATTCTCCTGGGCCTCCTCGGTGGAGGCGCCGAGGTGGGGGGTGAGGATCAGCCGCTCCTTCACGCTGCGCAGCGGTGAATCGGACGCCAGGGGCTCCTTGGAGAACACATCGAGGGCGGCGCCAGCGATCACGCCCTGCTCCACCGCCTCGGCCAGAGCCGCCTCATCCACGATGCCGCCGCGGGCGCAGTTCACCAGCCGCGCCGTGGGCTTCATGGTGCGCAGGAGCTCCGCATTGACCAGGTTCTCGGTTTCGGGGGTGCGGGGCAGGTGCAGGGTGACGTAGTCGGCCTCGGCGAACAGCTGGGGCAGACTCAGGAGCCGCACCTGCAGCTGCTGGGCCCGCTCCGGCGACACGAAGGGGTCGTAGGCGGCCACATCCATTCCCATGGCCCGGGCCACGCGGGCCACATGGGAACCGATCTTGCCGAGGCCCACCACGCCGAGCACCTTCTTGTAGAGCTCGTTGCCCACGTAGGTCTTGCGGTCCCAGCCGCCGGCCATCGTGCTGGCGTGGGCGTGGGGCACATGGCGCGAGAGGGCCAGCATCAGAGCCAGGGCCTGCTCGGCGGCGGCGATGGTGTTGCCCTCGGGGGAATTCACCACCAGCACGCCGCGGCGGGTGGCGGCCTTCACATCCACGTTGTCCACGCCCACGCCGGCGCGGCCGATGATGCGCAGCTTGGTGGCGGCCTCGATCACCTCTTCGGTGACCTGGGTGCCGGAGCGGATCATCAGGCCCTCGTAGTCGCCGATGATCGCCTTGAGCTCCTCGGGTGGCAGACCGGTGCGCACATCCACCTGGGCCACCTGGGCGAGGATGTCGATCCCCGTTTGATCGATGGGATCGGAAACCAGAACCTTCGTCATGACCGGCACGTGATGGGGGGCCCCGGGGGCGCATGGGAGAGCGGCGCCCCGGCGGGGCAGGCCGGAGGTGCAGTGTAGAGATCGGCTCGCGACCGGGTCTGGCCGAGCCCTCGAACCGATCCGTGCCGCCCCAGCTGGGCCCCGGGTTCGGGTCAACCCCGCCTCCGACGGGCCCCGGATGCGAGCCTGAGGAAAAGCAAGCGAGGAAGGCGTGGCCCTGAGCGTGGTGGTGGTGCTGGAGGACCGCAAGCGGCTGGAGGCCCTGCGTCAGAAGCTGGCGGCCCAGGATCCACCGCCTCTGGCGGTCGTGGCGATCGGCAACGGTGAAACGGAGCTGGCCAGCGTCGAGCGGCTCGATCCGGCCGCGGGCCGCCGTCAGCGCCAGAAAACCATGATGCGCTGGCTGTTGCCCTTCGGTTTTCTGGCGGGTTTCACCTTCACCCAGATCACCGATCTGCACACCTTCTCCGCGCTGGGCCCCTGGGCTGAACCCCTGATCGGCGGTCTGCTGGGCCTGGGGTCGGGCTGGATGGGCAGTTTTGCCGCCGCCGCCAGCGTGACCTCCGAGGAGGACGACCGGATCCGCATCCTGCGCAACCGCCTGCAGGAGGGCAACTGGCTGCTGCTGATCGATCCGGCCCCCGGCAGCGAGCCCCCCTGGGGCCTGATTCAGCAGTCCCGACCTAAGGCGGTGGTGCGGCTTGGTGAATCCTGAACTGCCGTCCCCGATGGAGTCCCGCCGAGATCGGCCGGAGGGCGGCCCCCCGGTTGCCGAGCAGGAGCCCGTGCTGGAGGCGGCCGAGCGCTGTCTCCGCACCTGGGAGCCGGTCTGGACCGGTTTTCTCGATGGGGCCCTGAGAGAGGAGGCCGAGGCCCGTCTCGGGGCCCTGAGCGACCTCCGCCTCGAGCCCTGGGGCGGCCACGCTGGCGCCGAGCGCTGCCGGTTGCTGCTGCAGCGCAGCGAGGCGGCCCTGCCCCTGGATCAGGTGGCCGGCGATTTCGTCGGTCTGGAGATCGCCGGCAACTTTCTTTTTGACCCTGCCGAGCCAGCCGACTTCCGGGCTGCCCTGCTCGCCGCCGGCGCGCTCCCCGAGGAGCTGGGCGATCTGTGGGTCCGCGGCGATCGGGGTGCCCAGGCGATCACGGCCCAGGCCCTGGCCGCCCGCCTGCAGGGCCAGGCGGGCCGGGTGCGCACGGTGGAGGTGCACTTTGAGGCCCGCCCCCTGGCGGAGCTGCAGCTGCCGCCGCGGCGGGTCGCCCGCAGTCTCACCACGGTGGAGGCCTCCACCCGGCTGGATGCGGTGGCCTCGGCCGGCTTCGGACTCTCCCGCAGTCGCCTGGCGGCCCTGATCCGCCAGGGGGCGGTGCGGATCGACTGGCGGGTGGTCACCAGTCCGAGCCGGGAGCTGCGCAGCGGTGAGCGGGTGCAGCTGGAGGGGCGCGGCGAGCTGCAGATCGAGGCGGTGGAGATCACCAAGCGGGATCGCTACCGGATCCGTTTGCTGAGGCGCTGAGGGCAGGCCACGAGGCCGGGGCTGCTAAGTTCGATGCCACAGCTGATTCGGCGGATTCCTCCAGGAGATTTCTCCCGGTCTAGTCCCGGAATCAGGTGGGTTTGGTGTCACACCTGCTTCGGCAGTCTTGTGCAGCCAATCTCGGCCCGGCTCAGGCGAAATTCCTGATGGGCTACCAGGGCGATTAGCTCAGAGGTAGAGCACTACCTTGACACGGTAGGAGTCACTGGTTCGATTCCAGTATCGCCCATTCATGATTGACAGACTGATTTGATTAGCTGCACGTTTCCGATCAATCCTGCGGCGTTCTCACTGAAGGGCACATCGAAAAATCGACCTTCCAGGCGCTACTAGGTCCTTGCGGGTCAGGCCAGTTCATGAGTCTTCTGTGCCTCGTCTTCGGGGAACGGGATTGTTTCGAGGCGCCCTGAAGTTGAAGGTCACAGGGATTCACCCACGAGAGGCAGATCGGCACGGGACTTTCGGTACGTTTTACGTACGTTGTTCGAGGTCCATTCGACCACTGTGTCGGCCACGTTCGCAACCGCCTCGATGCCTTGCTCGATGCCTTGCACGATGCCTTGATGGGTGCCTTGATGGATGCCTTGTTCAATTCCTTGATGGATGAGGTGGGGCAATCCCATCAACAGCTGCAGATCCATGGCAAGCGCCTGCCCTGAAGCAGAAGGCCCAGGCTGGACGCCACTGGTCATACATCGCGGCCGTCTAAGGACAGTTTGCTGAATTCTGCTCGGCAGCCTGGTGTCACCGACCTCGGTGGACCTGCGTGTCATCGACGGCCTGGTCTCGGCGACGTCCACCGTGCGGCGAAGTTCATCTTGCGGCGAAGTCCACCTTGCGGCGAAATCCAGCTTGCTGCGAAATCCATCGTGCTGCGAAGTCCACCGTGCTGCGAAATCCATCGTGCGGCGAAGTCCGTCATCGGGTGGCTCGTCCGCTCACCTCGCCAGGATTCCCGAGGCCGCGCTCTCACCTTGGCCTTCCAGGTGTGGCATTCTCTCCAGTATTGGGCGCCTGGGGTAGGCAGCTGGCGCTGGTGTTGCGTTCTGACCCCGAGCCTTGAGACACCGATGCCGCCATCGGCTCCCCATCTCTGTGCTGCTGTTGCTGCCCGCCGGGCTCTCGATGCCCTCCGAGGCCTTGGCCTGGCAATCGGTTGTGCCGCCGCGCTGAACCCCCAGCCCCTCAAGGCCCAGGCCCCCCCCCACAGCGTCCAGGAGTTGGAGGCCTTCACCGCCGCCAAGGAGCTGGAGTCCTTCATCCCCACCACCACCATCCGGGTGCAAGTAAACGCGGTGGTGGGAGCCCTTCGCTACGAAGGCAGCGCTGTGGATGGGGGCGCCAACACAGCTGCGGGCTTCCCCCTCCTCAATGCCCTCACGCTCAACCACGACGCCCGGCTCACCATCGACACGAGCTTCACGGGGCAAGACCTGTTTCGGGTGCGGCTGCGCAGTGGCAACTTTGGCCCCTCTGGATTTTTCTCCAATCCGCCCACGCCGCTCAGCCGGCTGGATTTCGCCTTTGAAGAGCCCCTCTGCCGAGCCGACGTCGCCAGCTGCAGCCGCAACCTGGTGACGGTGAACCGGGCCTACTTTCAAATTCCCCTGGGGCCGGAGATTCGTCTCACTGCGGGCAGCCGCCTGATGCAGGGCGACCTGCTGCCGGTGTGGCCCAGCGTCGCCAATGACTCCCCCATCCTGGAGCTGTTTCAGCGCGCGGGGGCGGCCGGGGCCTACAGCCGGCGGGTGGGCGCTGGCTTTGGGGCCTGGTGGCAGCCCACAGGCCGCTTGAGGGGCCTCTCGATCGCCTATGCCGCCGTGGCTCCCCTGGCAGACAATGGTTCGCCCGGGGAGGGGGGGCTGTTCACGGCCGCAGGCGGCCAGACGAACACCGTGCAGATGGCCTACACCCGTCCCCGGTGGAACCTCACCGCCGCCTACACCCGCAATGGCCAGCGCGCCCTGCTGCGGGGCACCCCCCTGGCCAGCCAGCTCGCCGCTGACTGCCGCGATGGCGCCATTCACTCCTGGTCGTTGGCGGGGTATTGGCAACCTGCCAATGCGGGCTGGATTCCCTCGATCAGCGCCGGCTGGGGCCTCGATCGCTTTGCCTTTTCCACCACCCCGGTGGCGGGGCTCACCGGCGTGCGCACCACCGCCTGGAGCGTTGGCCTCAGCTGGAGCGACGTGTTCAGCTCTGGCAACAGCGTGACGCTGGCGGTCGGCGCCCCAGCCCACGTGAGCCGCCTGCAGGGGGTGGAGGCTGTGGATGACTCCGGCATGGCCCTGGAGGCCTCCAGCCTGATCCCCATCACCGACACCTTCAGCCTTACGCCAGCTGTGTTTTGGCTGAGTCGGCCCCGCGGCGCGATGGGGGCCACCACCAGCCTCACCGAGGCCCTGGGCCCTGGACGCGGACCGGCCGCCTCCCTGGGGGTGTGGGGTGGGCTGGTGCGAGCCACTTTGCGGTTTTGAGGTCGGTTTTGAGGGCGGTTTTGAGCCGGGATTGACTGGAGAGATAAAATAAACTCTTTATGTTTGTTCATCGCACTTTGTGCTGTTGCAAGCAAGTGAACTGAGCCTTAAGCCCACCGGTATTCAGCCCACATGAATGCCCAACCCTAAAAGGACCAACCCCAACAGGACCAACCCGAAATGAGTGCGCCGAAATGAACCTTCTCAACGGACAGATTGAGGTTCGCTCGTTCCTCACGGTCACCCTGGGAATCCTGGTGCTGTTTCTTGGCAAGGCTCTCAACAAACGCTTCGCCTTCTTACGAGAGTTCACCATTCCCGAGCCCGTCAGTGGCGGCCTGCTGGTGGCCTCGGTGATCGCCCTGCTCCATCTCGCCTTTGGCCTGGAGATCAGTTTTGGCATGCGGGCTCGCGATCTGCTGCTGGTGTACTTCTTCACCACGGTGGGCATGAACGCCAGCTTCGCCGACCTCAGGCGGGGTGGCCGCTCCCTGGTGGTGCTACTTGCTCTCACTATCGTGTTGATGCTGGCCCAAAACCTGTTGGGCCTCACCCTGGCTCGCTTGGGCGGCCTGCCGCCCGCCACGGGCCTGCTGATGGGCACGGTGTCGCTGATTGGCGGCCACGGCACCACGATTGCTTGGGCGCCCAAATTCGCTGACGACTACGGGGTGGCCAACGCCATGGAGATCGGCATTGCCGCCGCCACCTTCGGTCTGATCATCGCCAGTGCCAGCGGCGGCCCGATCGCCCGCTACCTGATCCAGCGCCATCGGCTGGAGGCCCCCGGCGCCTCACCTGCGAAGGAGCGAGGCGACCTCACTAGCCGTCCCCCCAACGGCGCTGCTCTCGCATCAGCGCCGGCCGTTCCAGCAGCTGCGGTGTCCTCACCTGGTGGACAACCTCCCCAGGCTTCAGGCGGCGGAGCGTTGATCGATTCCCATGATTTCCTCGGGGCGGTGCTGGCGATCAACATCTGCATCATCCTCGGCTCGCTCCTGCAGGAGCTGCTTCGGGAGCGGGGGCTGTTTCTGCCGCTGTTTGTGCCCTGCCTGATCGTGGGCATCCTGCTCAGCAACCTGCTGCCCAAACCAGGGCCCAAGTTCCCGTTCCGCTGGCCCTCTCGCACCCCCGCCATCGACCTGATCGCCGAGATTTCCCTGGGGGCCTTCCTGGCGATGTCATTAATGACCATTCAGTTCTGGACGCTGGTGGATCTGGCAGGACCTCTGCTGCTGATCCTCATCGCCCAGTTCCTGCTAGCGCTGCTGATCAACCTCTTCCTGGTGTTCCCCCTGCTGGGCGGCACCTACGACGCGGCGGTGATCGCCGCAGGCTTCAGCGGCTTCACCCTCGGCTCCACCCCCACCGCCATGGCCAACATGACCGCCGTGACCCAAAAATTTGGCCCCTCCCCCAAAGCCTTCATCGTGCTGCCCCTGGTGTCAGCGTTTTTCATTGACCTGCTCAACGCGGTGCTCATCCCCTTTTTCCTGCACAGGGTTTGATCCTGGGCCCTCAGGCGGGGCCGGCGGGCATGGAGGCCAACAGGTGGAGGCCCAGCCGCTCGGAGAGAAAAGTCGCCGTGAGCTGGCCCCGCACGCTGTTGCCCGCCCCATCCAGCGGCGGGGAGTATGTGGCCAGCCCGCCCTTGCCTGGCGCCACGGTGATCATTCCGCCCGACACCCCGCTCTTGCCTGGAAGGCCGATGTCGTACATCCAATCACCGGAGGTTTCATAGAGGCCCGCCGTCACCATCACCGCCAGCACGACCTGGCAGATCGGCGGCGCCACCACCTGCTCGCCGCTGAGGGGATGGCGCCCCCCATTGGCCAGGGTGGCGGCCATCAGGGCCAAATCGTGCGTGGTGACACTCAGGGCGCACTGGCGGGTGTAAAGGTCGGTGGTGGCCTCTGGATCAAACCAAATGCCCTCCTGCTCCTCCAGCAGGGTGGCGATGCCCAGATTGCGGCGGTTTGTTGCCACCTCCGAGGCATACACCTCCTCATCCAGCGCCAAGGGGCGGCCCGCGAAGCGGGAGAACCCCTCCTGGATGAAGGTCCATTTGGCCTCAACCGTGTCGCCCGGCGCCAGGCTCGTGGCGGCAATCGCGCCCGCATTCACCATCGGGTTGGAGAGGCCGTCCTCCGCCCTCTCCACTGCCTGCACGGAATTGAAGGGCAGCCCCGTGCTGTTCACCCCCAGTTTTTGGCGGGCGTCCCTTTCCCCAATGGCCTGGCAGATCAGGGCAAAGAGAAAGGGCTTGGAGATGCTCTGGATGCTGAAGGGATGGAGGGCTTCCCCTGCCTCAAAGAGCTGGCCCTCCGTGGAGGCCACGGCGATGCCGAAATCAGCCGGGTTAGCCGAGGCCAGGGCGGGGATATAGCGCGCCACCTTGCCCTCGCGCACGGGGCCAAAGCGCTGATGGGCTTCGGCCACCAGGTGGCGCACCACGGCCTCGGTGGGCAGATGGCCTGTCGAAATCCAGGACGCCACGATTAGTCCCCGTTCTCCTTCTCCCACGGCAGGCGGGGCAGGCGGTAGAGCGCCTCCCGCTGGGCCTCAATCCACACATCGATCATCGTGTCGAGGCTGGGATCATCCGCTTCGACCTTGATCTGGTGGGCGATGCTCAGGCTTCCCGCCGGGATCACCACCAGCTCGAAGGGGGGGCCCACCGAGAGATTCGATCGTTGGGTGAGCACCTCCGACATCAGGCAGAGCTTGGCGGCATCTTCAAGCGAAAGGTTGGCGCGGCCGATGTTGTCGAGCGGGGGCTTGCCGTATTTGCTCTCGCCGATCTGCAGGTAGGGGGTTTCCGGCGTCGCCATGATCGCGTTGCCCTGGGGATAGATCAGATAGAGGCCGTGGGGTTCGCTGCCGATCTGTCCGGCCAGGAGAAATGTGGCCCCGCCGCTGGCCCCCGCCTGCCGCAACGACTCCTCATTTTCCTTCTGCACCGCCACGCTCACCCGCCCCACATAGGCCGCCGCTTCAAACAGATAGTCGCAGTGGCGTAGATCCTTGCCGGCGCCAGCCTCGAGATCCGAGGGGCGATCGAGATCGCGGCGAATCCAGCTGATCACCGCGTGGGTGGTGGCCAGGCTGCCCGCCGCCAGGATCACAAACAGCCGATCGGGAGCGGGCTGGAAGCTATACATCTTGCTGTAGGTGGAGATGTAGTCCACCCCCGCATTGGTGCGGGAATCGGAGGCCAGCACCAGCCCCTTCTCCAGCCAATACCCGATGCAATACGTCATGGTGTTCCCTATGCGGTGTCGCTCCCTTTGAAGCTAGCGCTTCACCCCCGGGGCCGGCCCTGGCCCCCACGCCCCCCGCTCCGGCGGCCCTGCTGATACTCAGGATCGGGGCTTCTCAGCTGCAACTGGCGCACCGCTTCCACAGCCATGCCGGCCACCAGGCCAAAACCGCTCACCAGCACCGTGTCCCAAAACAGGGTGCGCTCGCTCAGCCGCACAGGGGTGTGGGCTACCACCGTGCGCAGAAACTGGGCGATGGCAAAGCCCGCAGCGCCGGTGACCAGGCCTGAGGCCACCACCCGGCCTCCGGAGAGGGGGCGCAGAGTCCGCTCTGGGCCAACGGCAGGAGGGGGGGCCTGGGAGCTTTCGGCTGCTGGCGGGTCGTCCCGATGGGACAGCGGGGCGCCATCGCCTAGCGGGTCGGGGCTCATGGGGCCTGAGGCTCCTCCGAGGGGTCCAGCGCAGGGGGTGGGCCCGCCACCAGTTGCTTCATCACCACGTAAAACACCGGCACCACAAAGAGAGACAGCACGGTGGCAACCGTCAGCCCGCCGAACACCACCGTGCCCAGGGAGGCTTGCCCCCGGGCACCGGCGCCGCTCGCCAGCACCAGCGGCAGGAAGCCAAACAAGGAGGAGATGGCGGTCATCAGGATCGGGCGGAACCGGGAGCGGGCCGAATCGGCTGCCGCCTCCAGGGCGGTGGCCCCCTCCTCCATGCGCTGGTTGGCCATGTCCACAATCAGGATGCCGTTTTTGGCCGCCAAGCCGATCAGCATCACCAGTCCCACCTGGGCAAAGATGTTGAGCACCTCGCCGCGGGCCGCCAGAAACAGCAGCGCTCCCAGCATGGCCGTGGGTACGGTCATCAGGATGATCAAGGGATCGGTGTAGCTCTCGTATTGGGCCGAGAGCACCAGATAGGCCGCCAGGATGCCCAGGCCAAACACCACGATCGCCAGGGCACCGGCCCGAATCTCCTCGCGGGAGATGCCGGTCCAGTCGAAGCTCACGCCATTGATGGAGAGATCTTCAAAGCGGCGGCGGATGTCGTTGATGGCCTGGCCCGAACTGCGGCCTGGAGCCGGACCGCCTTCCACCATGATCGAGCGGAACAGGTTGAAGCGGGGGATCACCGCGGGACCGGTGGCGGGCTCGATGCGGATGAACTCCGAGAGGGGGATGGGCTCGCCGGCGGCGTTTTTGGTGTAAAGCCCGCGCAGCTGCTCCGGGGTGGCGCGGAAGGCCTGATCCGCCTGCACAAACACCCGCCGCACCCGGCCCCCCTCGAAGGTGTCGTTCACATAAAAGGAGCCGATGTTGAAGCTGAAGGCCTGCATGGCGCTCTGGAAATCCACCCCCAAAGCGGCCATGCGATCCCGATCCACCAGGATCTGCAGCTGGGGCGCTTCCGGGGAAAACTGGGTGAACACCCGATCAAAGAGGCCGCTGGCGTTGGCGTTGCCGATCAACTGCTGGGCGCTGGCAAAGAATTGGGAATCGGAAAGGGCGCCGCCACTGCGGTTGAGCATCTGGAATTCGAAGCCGCCGCCGGTGCCGTAGCCGGGAATGGCCGGCGGCTCGATCACGAGGACGCGCGCCTCCTGGATCGCGGCGAACTTCCGGTTGAGCCGCGCCACGATGGCGCTCACCGACTGGTCGGCGCCGGGCCGCTGGTTCCACTTCCGGGTGCCGAAGAAAAAGAGCCCGCGATTGGGAGCGTTGCCGGCAAAGCTGGCGCCACTGAACACCGAGGCGCTCTCGATGTCCTTCTCCTCCCGCAGAATCGCGGCCACCCGCTGGTTGATCTGGCGCGTGTTCTCCAGGGAGCTGCCATCCGGCGCCTGCAGGATGCCGATGGCATAGCTCTGGTCTTCCACCGGCACGAAGCCACTGGCGATGGTGTTGAAAGCCACGGCGGTGAGGGCGATGCCGGCCATCAGGGCGCCCATGATCAGGGTGCGGTGGGAGAGCACCCAGGCCAGGCCCTTCTCGTAACCCCGCTCGATGCCGCCGTAGCCCCGGTTGAACCAGCCGAACAGCTCCGGAGTGAGCCAGCCAAAGAGTGCGCCGCCCAGGGCAAAGGCGAGCACGGCGGCGGGGTTCGCCACACCTCCGAGCACCAGCCCCGCCACCCCGCCGGCCAGGGAAAAGGGCAGCCGCAGGGGCAGGCCGGTGAGCAGCTGGAGCACAAAGCCCACCAGCAGCCCGGCGGCAACAGCGCCCATGGCGGCCAGGGCTCCCTCTCCCCCAGCGGCCAGCAAGCCATAGAGAAACCCCACCGCCCCTCCTGCGATGGCGTAGGTGCGACGGCCCGGTGGCGGGCCTTCCCAGCCCAGCAGGAGGGCCGAGAGCATCGGGGAGAAGGTGAGGGCGTTGAAGGTGGAGATGGCGATGGCAAAGAGAATCGTGGCGGCGAATTGCCTGTAGATGGTGCCGGTGGCGCCGGGGAAGAAGAGCACAGGAATAAATACCGCGAACAACACCAAGGTGGTGGCCAGCACCGCGCCAAAGAGGTCGTCCATGGTGGCCTTGGCCGCCGCCAGAGCCCCCAGGCCGGAAGCTTTCTTGGTGGCGGTGGTTTCGATGATCGTGATCGCGTCATCCACCACCAGCCCGGTGGCTAGCACCAGGCCGAAGAGGGTGAGCTGGTTGAGGGTGAAGCCAAACACCAACACCCCCAAAAAGGAGCCCACCAGAGCCACGGGAATGGCGATCGCCGGCACCAGGGTGGCCTTCCAGTCCTGCAGGAAGAGAAACAGCACAAGCACCACCAGGATCACCGCATCGCGCAGGGCGGAGGAGACGCCATCAATCGAGGCCCGCACGAAGTCGGTGTTGTCGATGATCTTTTGCATCGTCATGCCCACGGGCATGGTGGCGGTGAACTCCTTGAGCACCTCCTCCACCCCGCGAGACACCTCCAGGGCGTTGCTACCGGTGCGTTGGTAGATCGCCATTCCCACCGACGGCACCCCCCGCAGGTCGGTGGCTTCCACGGCAAAGGTTTCACCCCCCAGGCTCACCCGTCCCACATCCCTGAGGCGTACCACGCCGCCGTCGGCTGTGTTGCGCAGGATCAGATTCTCGAAGTCTTCCGTGTTGCGCAGTCGGCCCTGCAGCACCACGGTGAGGGTGAATTGCTGGCCGGGGGGCGCTGGGGCGCCACCGATCTGCCCCACCGGCACCAGGCGATTTTGGCTGCGCAGGGCCTGCACCACATCGCTGGCGGTGAGCTTGTTGGCGGCGAGGCGCACCGGATCGAGCCAGAGGCGAAAGGCCAGCTGGCGATTACCGAAATATTGCAATTCGCCCACCCCCGGCACCCGGCGGATGGCGTCGGTGAGATTCTGATCCAGCAGGCCGCTGATGGTTTCCAGGCTGTAGAGCTGATTGGGATCTTCGCTGGTAAAATTATATACGAGCAGGATCGAATTTGAGGCCTGGTTTACAGTGATGCCGGATTGGCGCACCTCCTCCGGCAGGCTCGGCTGGGCCAGGGCCACCCGGTTTTGCACATTCACCTGGTTGATGTCGCCATTGCTGCCGCTGGCGAAGGTGATTTCGATCGCGCTGGTTCCGTCCGCCGCGCTGGTGGAGGAGATGAAATCCATGTTCTCCACCCCATTGATCTGCTGCTCCAGCACGCTGGTGACACCCTGCTCCACGCTCACCGCGTCGGCCCCCACGTAGCGGGAGGAGACCTGCACGGTGGGTGGGGCGATGTCGGGCAGGTTTTCAATCGGCAGGATGGGAATCGCAATCAAGCCGGCAATCACGATCAGCAGGCTGCACACCGTGGTGAGCACCGGACGCGTGATGAAGGTGTTGGAGAGCGACATAGACCCCAGCGGTGACGGTGGCTAGTTGACCTTCACCGGCAGGCCATGACGGAGGTTGATCAGGTTGGAGGTGATCACCCTCTGGCCCGGCTCCAACCCACGCAACACCGGATAGCGGTTGTTCTGGAGCGGGCCCAGTTCAACCGGCGTTTGCAGAGCAAAGGTGGTGCCAGGGGGCAGCTTGCGCAGGGACTCCAGCATGGCCTGGCCGGGCCGCCGTTCCAGGTCGGCCAGGCTGCCGACCCCATAGACAAACCGCTGGCCGGAGATCTGGGTGACGGCAGCAAAGGGAACGGAGAGCTGGCTCCGCTCGTCGAGGATCAGGCGAGTGCGGGTGCGCAGGCCGTTGCGCAGTACGCCGGTGGGATTGGCGAACTCCGCCTTGGCCAGCAGCGACTGGGTGCCAGCCACCACAGCCGGATCCAGCGAGCGCACCACGCTGCGGGCCATGGGGCTGTTGGTGGCGGGGTCCATGAGGATCACGGGCTGGCCCACCCGCAGGCGCTCGGAGAACACCGCCGGCACATCCACCCGGGCCACGAGTTCATCGTTGCGGATGATCTTGGTGAACGGCGCCCCCGCCGCGATCACATCGCCCACCTTGGCCTGCACATCGCCCACGGTCCCGCTGATCGGCGCTCGCAGGTCGCGGAAGCCGAGATCTGCCTTTCGGGCCACCAGATTCATGCGGGAGGAGATGTAATCCTGCCGAAATTGATCCCGCTGAATCGCGCTGGCCGCCCCCTGTTTCACCAGGTAGTCGTAGCGCTGGAAATTGAGCCGTTTGGTTTCGGTTTCCGCTCGCAACCGGGCCACATCAGCCCGGGCCTGGGTTTGATCGAGCTCCATCAGCAGCTGGCCCTGGCGCACCTGATCGCCTTGGCGCACGAGCAGGGTTTGGATCCGACCACCGGCCTGGGCCGCCAATTGCACCTCTCCCAGGGCCTCCAGGGTGCTCACAGTGTCCACCGTGTTGGAAAAGAGGGCCACCTCGGCCTCCTGGGATTGCACGGCCAGGGGCGGCCGGGGAGGGGTCTCCTGCGTGCCTTGGCAGGCCGAGAGCACTGCAGCGGTTGCAAGGCTGCAGACCTGCCAACAGGTCCGTAGCCGCCAATGAATTTGGCTCACGGGAGTCTTGGCAACGGCAGTCAACCCGTGAAAAACCTGTTTGTAATAATTGTAAGCAGGTTGCCGAGCCCTGTCATATCCCCTGGCCGATTCAGAAGCCAAGTCAGGGGTTCTCATGGGACCAGCTCCACAGCCTCAACCGGGTCCTTCAGCACGATTCTCAACAGTACCGGGGCCAGAAAGGTGGTGCCAATCACCATCAGCAGGATGGCGGCCTCCAGGGAGGGGCCCAGCACGCCGCTCTGGCTGCCAAGGCCCAGAAAGATCAGGCCCACCTCCCCCCGCGGGATCATCGCTAGCCCCACCGCCAGCCGATTCGTTGGCTCCTTGCTGAGGTAGCTCCAGCCGGCAGCCAGCTTGCTCAACAGCGCGGCGGCCAACAGGAAGCCCGCCATCAGCAGTCCCGCGTGGTTGGCGGGGTTGAAGGGATTGAGCACGGCGAGGTTGAGGCTGCTGCCGATGAGCACGAAAAACACGGTGGCAAACAGAGCAACCAGGGGTTGGATGGCCTTCTCGATCGCCTCCCGGCGTTTGGAGGAACTGAGGATGAGCCCCCCCGCGAAGGCGCCCAGGGCTGCCTCCAGGCCGAAGGCCTGGGCCGCGAAGCAGGCCAGCGAAAGCACCAGGAAGGCTGCCACCGCCACCTCCCCAGGCGCCCGTAGCCGATCCAAAAGGGCATCGAAGGCTGGGGCGGCGGTGCGGCTGAGGGCCAGGGCCACCGCCACAAACACAGAAGCGGCCCCCACCAGCTTCACCACTGGCTCCGCCGTGAATCCTTCCCCCGCCGCCAGGGCCACCACCACAGCCAGGATGACAATGCCGAGGATGTCATCCAGCACGGCGGCGCCGATCACCATCTGCCCTTCTCGGGTGCGCAGCACCTTCAGTTCCCCGAGCACGCTGGCCGTGATGCCGATGCTGGTCGCGGTCATCGCAGCGCCAGCGAAGATTGCCGGCAGCATCGGCACCGTAAACAAGACATGGAGGCCGAAGGCGCCCATCACAAAGGGGAGGATCACGCCGGTGAGGGCCACGCTGATGGCCTGGCCGCCCACCGCCATCAGTTCGTCCAGCTCGCTTTCCAGGCCGGTGAGGAACAGCAGCGACAGCAGGCCGATCTTCGCCACCCCCTGCAGGATGGGAAACGTGTTGGCATAAATCTCGCGCACCTGTTCGGAACTGACGTGGGCCAGGGTGGCGATCGAGCCCTGGGCGAGGCTGTTGAGCTCGCCCCCCAGCTCTGGCGGTTGGATCAGGTGCAACCCCGAAACGCCGATCAGCACGCCGGCCACCAGCTCCCCGAGGATGGCGGGAAGGCGTAGGCGCACCATCAGCTCCGCCAGGGCCCGGGCGATCAAGAGGATCACCACAAATTGCCCCGCTTGGATCAGGGTTTGGGCGGCCTCCAGCTCGTGCGCACCACTGGAGAGGAACAGGGTGGGCAGGCTCATCGGTGCCACGGGATGTTGGTAAAAAATCCTTTCATCTCTGGCCCGTCGTCAGGCGGCGGAATGGGCAAACCGCGATCGGGGAGAGGGCGCGAGGAAGGGAGCACCGCGGCGATGGCAAGGGCTGGCAACCAGGTCGGCTCATGGTGAGCCCTTGTCCGCGGCAGAGCCTCAGCTCCTATCTTTGCTGTTGCCGGGATGGGATCCTCCCGGCTCCCTTGCGGCAACCAGCTCAGATCCTTGTTTCAGACGGGCATAAGCGTGGCGGGCTGAGGCTGATGACAACCTCCCGAGTGAGCGGCTCCCTGGCCCCTGCCCCGTAATCTGCGGACCGATCCGGCAGAACTCCCGATGGCCACCCGCGAACGGCAAGGCACGCTGGTGGTGGGTCTGGGTCGCTCCGGAATCGGCGCAGCTCGATTGCTTCGGGCCCTCGGCGAACCGGTGTGGCTCGCGGAAAGCCGCAGCGGCGACGCCCTGGCTGAGCAGGCGGCGGCCCTGGAGGCAGAGGGCATCCCGGTGAAGCTGGGCCTGCCCCTTGATGCCGACCGCTTCGATGCACTCACCCCGCCGCCCGCCACCGTGGTGGTGAGTCCCGGCATCCGCTTCGACCATCCGGCCCTGGAGGCATTGCGGGCCCGGGGGGTGGCGGTGCAGGGGGAGTTGGTGGGGGCCTGGAGGGCCGGCAGGGCCGTGCCCTGGATCGGCATCACCGGCACCAATGGCAAGACCACCGTGACCCATCTGGTGCATCACCTCCTGGTGGCCGGTGGGCTGGATGCTCCCCTCTGCGGCAACGTGGGCACCTCCGCCGCCGACGTGGTGCGCCAGCGGATCGTCGCCGGCCGGGCCGCCAGCGGCGTTTCGCCTTCGGGCCTTTCGGCCTTGGGCGTTTCACTCTCGGAGGCTTCACTCTCGGAGGCTTCAGTCTCGGAGGCTTCGTTCTCGGATGCTTCACTTTCGGGCGCTTCGCTCTCGGGCGGGTCTTCGGCCGAGAACCTGGCCCTTCCCGACTGGCTCGTGGTGGAGCTGAGCAGCTATCAGATCGAGGCCGCCCCCGAGTTAGCGCCGGCCATCGGCATCTGGACCACCCTCACCCCCGACCATCTGGAGCGCCACGGCACCCTTGTGGCCTACCGGGCGATCAAGCGCCAGCTGCTCGAGCAGTCGGGCCTGCGCATCCTCAATGCCGATGACGCCGATCTGCGCAGCCGCGCCGCCAGCTGGGACCAGGCCTGCTGGATCACCGCCGGACCTCGTCAGGCCGCCCTCGATGCCGGCATCGACCCTCACCTCTGGATCGAGGCCGGTGAGGTGTGGAATGCCGATGGCCCGCTGTTTCCCGCCGCCGCCCTTGCGATGCCGGGCGAACACAACCGCCAGAACCTGCTGCTGGCTGCGGCGGTCGCCCTGGCCGCAGGCCTCACCCCCGCCGTGATCGAGGCGGGCTGCCGCTCCTTCCCCGGTGTGCCCCACCGGCTCGAACGCATCCGCCTTCACCAGGGCATCACCTGGTTCAACGACAGCAAGGCCACCAACTACGACGCCGCCGAAGTGGCACTCCGCGCCCTGGACGGTCCCCTGGTGGTGCTGGCTGGCGGCCAGTCGAAGCAGGGCGATGCGGCCGGCTGGATCGCCCAATTGCAGCGCCAGGCTGCGGCGGTGATTCTCTATGGCGCCGCCCGGCAGGAGTTCACCGGCCTGCTGGCGGCTGGTGGCTACGGCGGTCGGGTGGAGAGCGTCGAAGGGCTCGACCAGGCGGTGCCGCTGGCCCGGCAGCTGGCGGCGGAGGCTGCCTGCCCAGCCGTGCTGCTCTCGCCGGCTTGCGCCAGCTTCGATCAGTACAGCGATTTCGAGGCCCGCGGCCACCACTTCCGCCGCCTGGTTCTGGCACTCTGAGGCAGCGAATTCGGCGCGATGCGTCAGTCCAGATGGCCCACTGGTTGATGAAGAGTGAGCCGGAGGTCTACGGCATCGCCCATCTGGAGGCGGAGGGCACCACCCTCTGGGATGGCATCCGCAACTACCAGGCCCGCAACTTCATGCGCGCGATGAAGGTCGGCGACCGCGCTTTTTTCTATCACTCCAATGCCACGCCTCCGGGGATCGTGGGGTTGATGGAGGTGGTGGAGACGGGCCTGATCGATCCGAGCCAGTTTGATCCAGGCTCCAAGTATTTCGACCCCAAGGCCAGCGCCGAGGCGCCCCGTTGGGACTGCGTGCGACTGCGGTATGGGCGCACGTTCGGGCGTCTGCTGAGCCTTGAGGAACTGCGCGAACAGTTCGATGCCGAAAGCCTGCCGGTGGTGCGCCGCGGCAACCGCCTCTCGATCCTGCCGGTGGAGGAGGCCAGCGCCCTGCGGATCTACGCCCTGCTCGGAGAGACCCCCTAAGGGCGGACCTGGCTGCGGCAGCGGTCTCTCAGGCGGCGTTGCGCCGGTACTCGTCGCGCCGGTACTTGTCGCGCCGGTCCCTGGCCCAGGGGCGCTCGGTTCCGGGAGCGCCCCGCTGCGGCAATGGTGTCGGTCCGCTCCCTTCGTGGCTCTGGGGCAGAGGATCAAAGCCCGCGGAGCCGGGGAAGAGGTTGGCCAGATAGCAGCGGGTCACGCCCCGGTTCTGCACGCCGTTTTGCACCAGAAAACCCGCCAGGGCGGCCTGAAAGAGGCGGTACTGGTCCCAGTTGGGATGGCGTTCGATGAACTGGCTCATGGCCTGCAGCAACTGCTCCGGCACCTCGGCCCGCAGGCTCACCGTTCCGCCTCCAACGGCTCCCTCCGAGGAATCCTCCCCGTCCGCAGCTTCGTTGTGGCCTCGCCGCCAGTTCTGTGCCATCGCCGGAACGTTCCCCGCTGATCGACACCAGTTCCCCACACCCCGGGGGGACCGTCAAATCCCGCGCTTGGGCGGCCCGATCCGGCGTCCCAAGCTGAGATATCAGGCTGGATCAGCGTTCTGCCTGGTTCTGGCGGCGCCTGCGGCTGGGCGGCTCCCCAGGCCAGCCCCGTCAAGGGTGGAAAGCGGCCGTCCAGGCCTTCTCCCCGAACTCCCGGTTCCCTGGGGTCGGGCTGGGGAAAAACGGGGAAAACGTGGCCTCCGGTGCGGAATTGGCCGGGGAAAACTGGCCTGATCAGCATTGTTGATCAGAGCCTGCTTGGCGCAAGGGTCTCAGCCAGCAATGCCACCACGCTGGAGCGTTGCGTTTTCGACTTCCGTAGGCATGCAGGTCTGGAGGGCAGCGGCTAAGGCAACGCTGGCCTCACCTCCCCAGCTCCCCTCCACCCCCCGCCGTCCGGGAGCTGGCGTCAGCACGAAGCGCAGGCACCAGCGGTTGCGGTCGCCCTCAAGGCTGAGCCACAGATCGCCTCCCTCGCAGGCCAACTCCATGGCCAGCTCAATGGCCTCCTCGGCCATCAAGGTGTCGACGAGGGCCCGGTGCTGCTCCTGCAAGGTGTTCATCCCTCGCCGCAGCGCCAGCGCCTCCGCCTGGGTGAGTTCAGCGGCCCAGGCTCCCGCTGCGGCCTCCCCGCCGCCGATCAACACACCAAAAGGATGGCGATCGGAGTCGACCAACAGCCGCCAGCCTGAACCTTCCCGGACCTCCATGGGCCTTGCGGCCCTCAGCCGGGCAGCAGATCCGGTTGGTCCTGCTCATCGGAGAGCTCGATGATGGCTCGCTGCACCGGCTTGATCATCGAGTCGTCGAGCAGTCCGTCGAAATCATCAAAGCGCCGCTGCTTGGCCCGGAAGGCGATTCGCACCGTGGTGAGGTAGCGGTTGTTGGAATGGCGGATCAGGCTCTCGGCACGCTGGGCCAGATCCTTCGGATTCACGGTCGGGCTGCTGGGCATGCGCTAGGGCTCCAGTGGACAAGGCCATCCGCCACCCTAGGCCAGCACCGCTGCCTCCTTCCCCATGCCGGGAACGCTCGCCATCGACCTGGGCAGCACCACCACCGTGGTCGCCTGGCAGGACGGCACCGCCAGCCCGCCGCGGCTGCTGGCGCTCGCCCCTTATGCCCTCGACGATCCCGCCGTGGTGCCCAGCCTGATCTGGCTCACCGGCCCGGAGGGCGCGGCGGGGGCTCTGGTGGGTCGGCAGGTGCTGGACGCAGGGCTGGCCGATGGCGAGGGACCGGGCCTGCTGCGGGATTTCAAGCGACGCATCGGGGCATCGCCCGAACCCTCGTCGGCGGGCCGCTCCCCCGGGGCTCCCGCCCGGGCGGGCGGATCGCAAGCGGAGGATTCGGAAGGACCGGGGGGCTCTGAGGCAGCCGCCCAACAGCCCTGGCTGACGCCCGAGGACGCCGGTGCCCTGCTGCTGCAACGGATCTGGCGGGCCCTGCCCCCCGGAGTGGAGCCGGAGCGGCTGGTGCTCACCGCCCCGATCGAGGCCTACCGCAGCTATCGCCAGTGGCTGCGGGAGGTGTGCGGTTCGTTCGCGGTGCCCGAGCTGGCCCTGGTGGACGAACCCACCGCCGCCGCAATCGGCGCCGGGCTTCCCCCCGGTAGCCGCGTGCTGGTGGTGGACTTTGGGGGCGGCACCCTCGATCTGTCCTTGGTGCAGCTGGAGGGGGGGGAGGGAAGGGCCGCCCCCATCGCCCAGCTCCTCCGCTTCGCCGGCCGCGAGCTCGCGGCCAGTGGCCAGGCACTGCGCTGTGCCCGGGTCCTGGGCAAAGCCGGCCTCCGCCTCGGCGGCCGGGACATCGACCGCTGGATCGCCGCCGAACTCGTCCCCGACGACGGGCCCGACGGTGAGTTGCTGCGGACGGCCGAGGCGCTCAAGTGCCAACTGAGCGATGTGGAGGAGGCCGTGCGGCTCTGGAGTCCGGCGGGGCTGCCGGCCAGGGAGCTGAGGTTCAGCCGCCGGCGCTTCGAGGTCCTGCTGGAGGAGCGGGGGCTCCTCACGCAGCTCGACACCCTGCTGGAGGCCGTCTGGGCTGGTGCCCGGCGGGAGGGGCTGGCCCGGGGCACCGCCATCGACGCCGTGCTGCCGGTGGGGGGGAGCAGTCGCATTCCCCTGATCCGCCGCTGGCTCCAGGAGCGCTGCCCCGGGGTGCCCCTGCGGGGTGAGCGCCCGGTTGAGGCCGTGGCCCTCGGCGCCCTCGCCCTCACCCCGGGGGTGAAGCTGCAGGATGTGCTGAGCCGTGGCGTTTCCCTGCGCTGCTGGGACCGCCGCAGCGGCATCCATCGCTGGCATCCCCTGTTTGTGGCTGGCCAGGGCTGGCCCACCACCGACCCCCTCGAGATCGTGCTGGCCTGCAGTCACGAGGGCCAAGGGGCGATCGAACTGGTGCTGGGGGAACCGCTCGGGGAGGCGCGCTCCGAGGTGGTGTTCCGCGATGGAGTGCCCCAGCTGCGGCGGCGGCCCGCCGGCGAGGCGGCGGTGGCCCCCTGGCGGCAGGCCCCGGCCCCGCTGCCGCTGCAACCCCCGGGTCAGGCCGGTCAGGACCGGCTTCGCCTTTGCTTCTCCATCGATGCCGAGGCCCGGCTGTGGCTGGATGGGGAGGACCTGGTGAGCGAAGCGCCCCTGGAGTCGCGCTGCCTGGGGCCGGTGTGTTGAGCGACCACTGGGGCCAGCCCTGCCGGGGCGGACTGCATACAACAGGGGTCATTCCCATCCATGCCCCTTGGCCCGCCGGCCCCGCTTACCTTTCGTCTGGCTAGCCATCACCTTGGGAACGGTCGCCGCGGGGATCGGTTTCGTGTATTGGTGGGAGCGCCAGCTGCCGGCCCGGGTGGCCGCCGCCGCCGCCCGCGGCCAGCTCGACGCCTGTCTGCGCTACAGCGATCAGCTCGATGCCCTGAGCTGGCTTCCCGGCCGTTCCTCCCTCGATCAGGGCCGCTGCCGACGTGAGAAGGCCGCCCAGCTCTGGAAGCAGGGGAGCTGGGCCGCGGCCCTCGGACTGCAACGGCAGCTGCTCAATTCCCCCGCCGGCGGCCGGGGAGACCGGCAACGCCTGGAGGACTGGCAGTCGGCCCTGCACCGCATGGCCCTGACCCGCTTCCGCGAAGGTGACCTCGACGCTGCCCTGGACGCCTTGGCGCCGATGGGCGAGAAGCATCGCTCCGATGGCACGGCGGTCGGGGATCAGCTGCGGCTGAACTGGAACCGCAACCGGCTGGAGTGGGAGCGGGCTTCGAAGCTTGTCGACCAGGCCCGCTGGTGGGAGGCCCTCGACAGCCTTCACCGGATCGATCACCCCTGGTGGCAGCGACGGGCACAGGCCCTCAACGGCAAGGTGGAGGAGGGCCTGAAGCGCCTCAAGGGGCAGGATCGTGAACACGATGGTCACGGCGAGCTCCCCCAGTCGGTGCCCGTGGCCCAGCTCGATGCCGAGGTGGGTCGACGCATCGCCGCCGGAATGGACGAATGGAAGGCCTTTCAGGCCGGTTGCCAGGCCCTCGGCGGCCGTGTGGTGGAGGCGGGTCCCGAAACGGCCTGCCAGCGCTGACGGGGCCATGACAGGATTGGCTCCGAGGCCGGAACGCAACACCATGCAGCCAGGAGATCGGGTCAGGGTCAGCCGGAGCGTGGTGGTCTATACCCATCCCACCCATCGCGGCTCCGCCTTCGATCTCGAAGGGCAGGAGGGTGAAGTGCTGCAGGTGCTCAACGATTGGAAAGGCCGGCCGATCAGCCCCAACCTGCCGGTGGTGGTGGCCTTCGGGAAGTTCCGGGCCCACTTTCGCGATGATGAGATCACCCCGATCTGAGGTTTGGGGTCTGAGGTTTGAGATCTAAGGACGTTGGTTTCCGGGTTAGGAGCGCAGTAGGTACACCCCTTCCTCCCCGTCGATCGACCGCAGGCACAGTTCGATCGTTTCTTGCCGGGTGGTTGGCACCACCCGGCCGCAGAAGTCGGGCTGGATGGGCAGTTCCCTGTGGCCCCGGTCCACCATGGCCACGAGCTGAACCCGCGTCGGGCGCCCCCAGGTGTGCAGGGCCTCCAGGGCCGCCCGCACGGTTCGCCCGGTGAAGATCACATCGTCCACCAACACCACGTGACGGCCATCCACCGAGGCCGGTAACTGGGTGGCCTCGGCGAGTCGGGTGCCGATGCGCTCGAGATCATCCCGGTGGAAGGTGGGATCGATGCTGCCGTGTTCGATCGGATGGCCGCTCAGGCCCTTCAGCCGACCCGCCAGCACCCTGGCCAGGGCCACGCCCCGGGTGGGAATGCCCAGCAGCAGGAGCGAGCGGCTATCGCTGGCGCTCTCCAACACCTGGGAGGCGAGCCGATCGAGGGTGCGTCCCAGTTCTGGTTCCGAGAGCAGTTCGAGCCTCACCTGGCGGTCGGGCTCCGGATCCTGGCCTGGGGTCTCTGAGGACACGGAGCGGGTCATGGGGCCGGTTGGACCGGGCGAAAGCCAGGAGGCTTCCAATGTATTCATACTAGGTAGGGCAGACAGATGGACCCAACACTCCCCCCGGACGCCTTCCCCCGGATGCTGCCGTCGGCTGGGATCACCCTGTGGCCAAAGGCTGACCTGAGATCACCCATGTTGGGGTCTTTCAGGGCACGGCTGTAGGTTTGTCGAGGCACACCGTTGATGCAGCTGGTCGATCGGGTGAACGCAGCGTCCTCGTCCCACTCTCCAACTCTTGGCAAAGGCCAGGCCAATGGTCTTGGGGCCACTGCCGAGCTTCGTCCTCTGGGTGATCCATCCCCCGTGGCCCCAGTGGTGTTGGCAATTCTCGACGGCTGGGGCTATCGGCCCGAGGTTGACTACAACGCCATTCGAAATGCCACCACCCCGGTGATGGATGCCCTCTGGCATGCCTATCCCCACACCCTGATCGAGGCCAGCGGCGGTGCCGTCGGCCTGCCCGACCACCAGATGGGCAATTCTGAGGTGGGGCACCTCACGATCGGCTCTGGCCGCATCATTCGTCAGGAATTGGTGCGCATCGGCCAGGCCGTGCGCAACGGCAGCATCGCCGCCAATCCTGCCCTCAACGACCTGGCCGACACCCTCCTGGCTGAGGGGGGCACCCTTCACCTGATTGGCTTGTGTTCCGATGGCGGTGTCCATAGCCATGTCGACCACCTCGGCGGGCTGCTGCGCTGGGCTGCTGGCCGGGGTCTCACCGACGTCTGTATCCATGTGGTGACCGACGGCCGCGACACCGCCACCAATAGCGCTCCGGGATTTCTGGCCACGATCGAGCGGCAGATTGCCGAGGCCGGTGTCGGCCGGATCGCCAGCCTCTGCGGCCGCTACTGGGCCATGGACCGCGACAACCGGTGGGATCGCACCGAGAAGGCCTATCTCCTCCTTACGGAGGAGAGTCCGCTCAGCAGCTTTTCTCCCGCCGAGATTCTTGAGGCCTCCTACGCGGCCGGGATCACCGATGAATTCCTCGAGCCGGTGCGTCTGGCACCGGGGCTGATCAGCGCGGGCGATGGGCTGGTGTGCTTCAACTTCCGCCCCGACCGGGTGCGTCAGCTCGTGCGCGCCCTGGTATCGGAGCCGTTTGAGGGATTCGAGCGGCGCCGCATCGAGCCGCTGCACCTGGTCACCTTTACCCAGTACGAGAAGGGCCTTCCTGTGGCCGTGGCCTTCCCTCCCGAGTCCCTTGATGGCCTGCTTGGTCAGGTGATCTCCGACAACGGGCTGCGCCAGTTCCGCACCGCCGAGACCGAGAAATATCCCCATGTCACCTATTTCATGAATGGGGGCATCGAGCAGGCCTTCCCCGGCGAAGACCGCCATCTGGTGCCCTCACCGCGGGTGGCCACCTACGACCAGGCTCCGGCGATGTCGGCCGAGACCCTCACCGACAGCTGCGTGGCGGCCATCAAGAAGGGGATCTACTCCCTGGTGGTGATCAATTACGCCAACCCCGACATGGTGGGCCACACGGGGCTGATGGAGGCCACCACCCAGGCGATCGCCACCGTGGATGGCTGTGTCGGTCGGTTGGTGGAGGCCACCAACCGGATAGGAGGCACCCTGCTGATCACCGCCGACCATGGCAACGCCGAGTTGATGCAAGGCCCCGACGGCCGTCCCTGGACCGCCCACACCACGAACCCCGTGCCGGTGATCCTGGTGGAGGGTGAAAAGCGGAAGCTGCCTGGTCACGGCACCGATGTGCACCTCCGCGAGCACGGCGGTCTGGCCGACATCGCGCCTACTCTATTGGCCATCCTCGGCCTGCCGAAGCCGGAACGCATGACCGGCGAATCCCTGATCCTGCCGGCTGGAGCTTCACCGGTGGCAACCAGTCCCGTGCCCCGCACCCTACGAGTCTGATTCGGATCACGGCCCCCATCGAACCCACACCCCACCCGCACCACCACCCCCCGATCCAGCCCCCATGCTGAAGACTGCGATTTCCTATCTCTGGATGCTCAGCGCCGTGCTGTTGATCGTGAGCGTTCTGCTTCACAGCCCCAAGGGGGATGGCATGGGGGGGCTGGCCTCCAGCGGAGGCTCCATGTTCACAAGTGCCCGCAGCGCCGAGGCCACTCTCAACCGGATCACCTGGACCCTGCTGGGGCTGTTTCTGGGGCTGGCCGTGGTGCTGAGTGCAGGATGGCTGGGTTAGGTGAGGGTGGGCCGCTGAGGCGCCGCGATCTTCTGCGGCAACTCTCCGCTGGCCTTCCCCTCCACGCCCTGGGGGCCGGTTTGCTGTTCTGGCCGGGCCGAGCGGCCGCGGCATCCCCGGCCACCGATCCCCGCTGGCGGCTCGATCAGGCCGAGTGGAAGCGGCGGCTTCCTCCAGCTGCCTTTTCGGTGCTGCGCCAGGAGGCCACAGAGCGCCCGTTCAGCAGTCCGCTCGAGCACGAGAAAAGGCGGGGTACCTACCTGTGCGCGGGGTGCCGTCTGCCGCTGTTTTCATCAGCTGCCAAGTTCGACAGCGGCACCGGCTGGCCCAGTTTCTGGCAGCCCCTGCAGGATGCGGTGGTCACCAAGCTTGATTTCAAGCTGATCGTGCCCCGCAGTGAGTATCACTGCCGCCGCTGCGGCGGGCATCAGGGCCATGTCTTTGGCGATGGTCCGCCACCCACAGGCAAGCGTTACTGCAATAACGGGGTCGCCCTGGTGTTCCTACCGGGTTGAAGGGCTGCGGCCTTTCGGGGCGCCATCCCGTCGAGTTGCGGAAGTTATCGAATCCTTCGGGCCGGCGGCTTCCCTGTTGCGATCCGGTACGGTGTTTTCACTCAGCCCGCCAGAGCTGCAATGGGCAGTCCGATCAGCCGCGAAACCTTTCTGGCACGGGCCCGGGCCCGCTTCGCGGATCAGTACGACTACTCGGCCATCGTTTACAAGAGCTTCAAGACTCCGGTGGGCATCCGCTGCCGCCTCCATCCGGTGAAGTTGATTTCGATCACACCGGAGAAGCATCTGCAGACCACCGGGGGCTGCAAGTTTTGCCTGCGCCAGAGCCGGATCCGCATGCTGGAGCGGGAACTGCTGCGCGAGTCCATAGTCCGGCCCGAGCCCCTGAGGCCGCGCATTGATTCCTGCCTCAGAGGCCAGGGGATGGCCTGATCAAGAGTCTGTTCCGATCAAGAATACAGTCTGCTGCGTATTTGCTGTAATTGCATCGGATTGCTTCGCTTTATGCCTCTCTGCTGCCTGATGCAGCGCTCTCACTGCAGGGTAGGCCCTGGATGATGCCGATTATTTGCTGATCGCATCGGTTTGCACGTATGTCACTTCATATAATGCGTTTTCTGCATTGTCCTCGCGCTCCGTTTGTTGAAAATCGGCTTGACTCTTTTGTGAAGAGGATGGGATTGTGAGGTGCCTTGTCATTGCAGCATGTCGTCGGCATCCCGCAACACATCACCGCTTGGACGTAGCGTTCGTGGCCTTAATTCGCCTGCGGCCATAGCCTCACCGACCGGATCGCTGGCGGTGCCCCATTCATCAGAGGCGCAGACCGCATTCCGCTCGCCGCGTCGGGTCACCATTACACTGGCTTGGTCCACGTACGATGCGCTGCAGGTCAGGGCCGATGCTGAGGGCCGATCCCTGAGCAACCTGGCGGCCTTTCTGCTGGAATCGGGCATCAAGGGCCCTGCGGCCGCAGCGGTGGCCTCGGTTGCTGCTACGCCCTTGCGGCGCGCTCCGGAGAATCCCTTCCATTGAGGCGATCCCCGCTCAGCGCTCGGGCATCCTCTGAGCAGCGAGCCGGAAATCCGGCTGATTGCAGAACAAAAAAAATGGAGGGGGTTGAGCCCCTCCACCGGATCCAATGCATGAGGGCATGGCCCGCCGAGCTTTGGATGCGATCGCGATCAAGACGCGATCAATCAGCGATCAATAGTCGAAGTCGCCACCGCCCATGCCGCCGCCGGCGGGGGCCGCTTCCTTCTTCTCGGGCAGGTCGGCCACGATGCACTCGGTGGTGAGCACCATGCCGGCGATCGAGGCGGCGTTCTGCAGGCCAGAGCGGGTCACCTTGGCGGGGTCCACAATACCGGCGGCCAGCATGTCCACGTACTCGCCGGTGGCGGCGTTGTAGCCCTCGTTGAAGGGCTTGTTGCGCACGTGCTCAGCCACGACGGCACCATTGGCACCGGCGTTCTGGGCGATCCGCATCAGCGGAGCGGTGAGGGAGGCGGCCACGATCTGGGCGCCGATCAGCTCCTCGCCGGAGAGATTGGCGGCCGCCCACTCCTCCAGGGCAGGAGAGAGGTGGGCCAGGGTGGTGCCGCCACCCGGCACGATGCCTTCCTCAACAGCCGCCTTGGTGGCGTTGATGGCATCTTCCAGGCGCAGCTTTTTATCCTTCATCTCGGTCTCGGTGGCGGCGCCCACCTTGACCACGGCCACGCCGCCGCTCAGCTTGGCGAGACGCTCCTGCAGCTTCTCCTTGTCGTAGGAGGAGTCGGTTTCCTCAATCTGCTTGCGGATCTGCTCCACCCGGGCCTTGACCGCCGCCTCGTTGCCTTCGGCCACGATGGTGGTGGTGTCCTTGTTGATCGTGATCCTGCGGGCTGTACCCAGCGAATCGATCTTGGCGTTTTCAAGCTTGAGGCCGGCGTCCTCGGTGATCAGCTGACCGTTGGTGAGAACGGCGATGTCTTCGAGCATGGCCTTGCGGCGATCACCGAAACCGGGGGCCTTCACGGCGGCCACGTTGAGCACGCCGCGGAGGCGGTTCACCACCAGGGTGGCGAGAGCTTCCTTCTCGATGTCCTCGGCGATGATCAGCAGGGGACGGCCGGTACGGGCGATCTGCTCAAGAACAGGAACAAGGTCCTGAACCAAGCCGATCTTCTTATCGGTGATCAGGATGTAGGGCTCCTCAAGCACCGCCTCCATCCGCTCGGTGTCGGTGGCGAAGTAGGGGGAGATGTAGCCCTTGTCGAAGCGCATGCCCTCGGTGACCTCCAGCTCGGTGGTCATCGACTTGCCTTCTTCGAGGGAGATCACACCCTCCTTGCCCACCTTGTCCATGGCGTCGGCGATCATGCGGCCCACCTCTTCGTCGTTGCCGGCGGAGATGGTGCCCACCTGGGCGATGGCGTTGCTGTCGCTGATCGGCTTGGCGTGCTCCTTGATCTTTCCAACCAGGAAGTCGGAGGCTTTGTCGATGCCGCGCTTGAGGGTGATGGCGTTGGCGCCGGCGGCCACGTTGCGCAGGCCGGCCTTCACCATCGCGTGGGCCAGCACGGTGGCGGTGGTGGTGCCGTCACCGGCGGCGTCGTTGGTCTTGCTGGCGGCCTGACGGATCAGGGCAACACCGGTGTTTTCGATATGGTCCTCGAGTTCGATCTCCTTGGCGATGGTCACGCCGTCGTTGATGATCTGGGGAGCTCCGAACTTCTTCTCCAGCACCACATTCCGGCCCTTGGGACCGAGGGTGACGGCGACGGCTTCCGCCAGGATGTCGATACCGCGCTCGAGGGCACGACGAGCCTGTTCGTTGTAAATGATGCGCTTGGCCATGGAAGGTCTCTGGGGAGGGAAAGGGTGAAAAGGGTGGGGGTGGCTGCGTTCAGCCTCCTGACCCGGAAGATCGTGGCGGCAACGGATCAGCCTGGATGGGCTGGATCCAGGGGGCTCAGTTCACGATGGCGAGGATGTCCTTCTCGGAAAGCAGCACGAACTCGTCGGAGCCGAGCTTGATGTCGGTGCCGGCGTACTTGCTGTAGAGCACCTTGTCGCCGATGCTCACTTCGGGAGCCTGGCGGGAACCGTCGTCGTTGCGGCGGCCGGGGCCCACCTGAACCACTTCGCCCACTTGGGGCTTTTCCTTGGCGGTGTCAGGGAGCAAGATGCCGCCGGCGGTCTTTTCCTCGGATTCCGACACCTTGATGAAGATGCGATCGCCGAGGGGCTTGACGGTGGAGACGCTGAGGGAAACAGCAGCCATGGGTTGTCGCGGTGGATTGGATTCGGATCGGACACGCTCTCCCCTGGGGATTCGGAGGAGGTTGGCTGTCCAGGTGAACCGGAACCGGGGCCTGGTGGAGGCCAGGGCCTGGTTCCGGTTCAGCTGGAGGCGGATCGCACCAGAGTGAAACCACTGCAGGGGCTGTGGCTCTTGAACCTGGATTGGTGGCCGGAGCGGATCTGGCACTCGTGCCCGTCGACTGCCAATTTAAGGCTGTGGGTGGCAGGCGCAGCGGTGGCGGCGAGTTCGGGTGACCGAACCCCTCCTCCCCAGCCAGCCAGCGGTCCGGCGGCGCCGGCCGGCTGAGGGTCTGGTGCCAGCCCTTCCCAGTGGGTGACGCAGTGGTAAGGTTGCGCCGCTTCAGGCGGGTCGGATCACCCCCTGCGCGCTCCCCGCCACCTCATCTTTCTTATGGCTGCAGCTGCTCCCGCCGCCTCCGGCACCCAGGGTGTCGTCAAACAGGTGATCGGCCCGGTGCTGGACGTGGAGTTTCCCGCTGGCAAGCTGCCCCGCATCTACAACGCCCTCCGGGTAACCGGCAGGAACTCCGCCGGCCAGGACGTGGCACTGACCGCTGAAGTACAGCAATTGCTGGGCGATCACAGGGTCCGCGCCGTGGCGATGAGCAGCACCGATGGCCTTGTGCGCGGCATGGCCGCCCTCGACACCGGCGCTCCCATCTCTGTGCCCGTGGGTGAAGCCACCCTGGGCCGCATCTTCAACGTGTTGGGCGAGCCCGTCGATGAGAAGGGTCCTGTGGCCACGACCATCACCTCCCCCATCCATCGCGAAGCCCCCAAGCTCACGGAGCTTGAAACCAAGCCCAAGGTGTTTGAGACCGGCATCAAGGTGATCGATCTGCTGGCTCCCTACCGCCAGGGCGGCAAGGTGGGCCTGTTCGGTGGCGCCGGCGTGGGCAAGACGGTGTTGATCCAGGAGCTGATCAACAACATCGCCAAGGAACACGGTGGAGTGTCCGTATTTGCCGGTGTGGGTGAGCGGACCCGCGAGGGCAACGACCTCTACGAAGAATTCAAGGAGTCTGGAGTGATCAACTCCGAGGATCTCTCCAAGTCGAAGGTGGCTCTCTGCTACGGCCAGATGAACGAGCCCCCGGGCGCTCGCATGCGGGTCGGCCTCTCGGCCCTCACCATGGCCGAGCACTTCCGCGATGTGAACAAGCAGGACGTGCTGCTGTTCGTTGATAACATCTTCCGCTTCGTGCAGGCCGGCTCGGAAGTGTCCGCGCTGCTTGGCCGTATGCCCTCGGCTGTGGGCTACCAGCCCACCCTCGGCACCGATGTGGGTGAGCTGCAGGAGCGCATCACCTCCACCCTGGAGGGTTCGATCACCTCCATCCAGGCGGTTTACGTACCGGCCGACGACCTCACCGACCCCGCCCCCGCCACCACCTTCGCCCATCTCGATGCCACCACGGTGTTGAGCCGCGGCCTGGCCTCCAAAGGCATATACCCGGCGGTTGATCCGCTCGATTCCACCAGCACCATGCTCCAGCCCGCCGTGGTGGGTGATGAGCACTACCGCACCGCTCGCGCCGTGCAGAGCACCCTGCAGCGCTATAAGGAACTGCAGGACATCATCGCGATCCTGGGCCTCGACGAACTTTCTGAAGACGACCGCCGCACGGTGGACCGGGCCCGCAAGATCGAGAAGTTCCTCTCCCAGCCCTTCTTCGTGGCCGAGATCTTCACCGGCATGCCCGGTAAGTATGTGAAACTCGACGACACCATCAAGGGCTTTAATCAGATCCTCGCTGGTGAACTCGATGATTTGCCCGAGGCCGCCTTCTACCTCGTGGGCAGCATCGAGGAAGTGAAGGCCAAGGCCGCCAAGATCCTCTCGGAAGCCAAGGGCTGATCTCCTCATGACCCTCACCCTGCGCGTTCTCGCCCCCGATCAGAGCGTCTTCGACGGCAGCGCCGACGAAGTGATTCTCCCCAGCACCACCGGCCAGGTGGGCATCCTCACCGGCCATGTGTCGATGCTCACCGCCCTCGACAGCGGCGTTCTCCGTCTGCGTGAAGGAAACACCTGGACGGCTATCGCTCTCAGCAGCGGTTTCGCCGAGGTTGAGGCAAACGAAGTGACCGTGCTCGTGAATTCTGCCCAGCTGGGCAGCAGCATCGACACCGCCACTGCCGAGAAGGACTACGAGCAGGCTCGACAGGCCTTCGACTCCTTCGAAGGCAAGCCCACCAGCCCTGAGAAAGTCAAAGCTGAGCAGGCCTTGGCTCGCAGCAGCGCCCGCCTTGCCGCCAGCCGCGCTGGTTGATCGGCTGATTCCCAGTCCTCCAGGGGTTGGGCCACTGCCTTTCCACGAGCAAACCGATCAGCGCCACCAGTCCGTCCCCTTCCGCCAAGTTGTTCAAGCCACCTCCTTGATCAAGCCATACCCCTTAACCCCCGCCCCATAGTCCGGGGCTTTTCATTACCCCCCCTA
>Ga0207941_1000059_pt1 | contig 32877 bp, 34 predicted proteins | sample LakMenEpi13Sep12_FD_150695 | JGI IMG/M metagenome (GOLD analysis project Ga0207941, IMG submission 150695) | Freshwater microbial communities from Lake Mendota, WI - 13SEP2012 deep hole epilimnion (SPAdes) | ecosystem: Environmental > Aquatic > Freshwater > Lake > Epilimnion/Euphotic zone ...
ATTTCGAATCATCGTAACAACATCTATACAATTGGAAACGGTGCTTCTGCTTCCATCGCTCAGCATTGGGCATGCGACTATACCAAAGGATGTAAGAAAGGCGGACTGCGACCAAGAGTTATTTCTTTGGCAGCAAATATTCCACTCATGACAGCCGTGGCGAATGACATCTCTTATGATGATGTTTACTCGTTCCAGCTCGATGCACTCGGGCAAGAAGGCGATGTACTCGTAGCCATTTCTTCGAGTGGTAATTCTCCAAATGTTGTCAAGGCAATTGAGACTGCTAAGTCATTGAAAATAAAGACTATTGCTCTGACAGGATTTTCACCAGATAATAAGTGTGCTCAACTCGCAGATATTTCTTTGCACGTTGATATTCAAGAATACGAAGCAGCAGAAGACGTCCATCAGGCGATCATGCATATGATTGCTAAATATATCAGAACCAGAGGTAAGGTAACTACATAATGTCACAACAACCAGTATCGATCCATCAGATCCAAGCACAATTCGGCACAGACAGTGGAAACTATGAAGTACTCACTGACGCAGCCATTCGATCAAAAGGTGTAGAAGGTGCGGCAGTCGAGATCGGTGTCCGTCTCGGTGGTGGTCTACAACGTATCATCGACGGTCTCGTAGAAAGCGGTCAGACTCCTGAGAAGCCAGTCTTTGGTATTGATCCGTATGGCAACATCGAATATTATCGTGACGAGATCTTCAAAGAAGGTCGCTGTGACTATACGAATGAGATGCGCGACGTGTGCATGATCAACATGTATCTGTATTGTCGTCAGAAGAATGTGAATTTCTACATGTTCAACCTCGAAGACACAGAGTTCTTCAATCGTTATGCAGACGGTGTTCCTGTCTATGCAGAGCATAAGAGTCTTGTCAATAAGTACAGCGTAGTTCACTTCGATGGTCCTCATACGCTCGAAGCGCTTGATACCGAGATTGCGTTTTTCCTTGAACGATCAGATCCTGGCGCAGTCTTCGTCTTCGATGACGTAGAGATGTACGAACACGATGCTGTGCACAATCAATTGCTCGAGTATGGTATGGAAACGGCAATGGAAACTTCTCGTAAGTGGTCATATGTCAAGAAGGAACATATCGACAAAAAGTGGGAACCGGTCGTTGGAACTCCTGGTTGGGAGCCAAACGCAGAGCAGTACACGCCAAAGGGTGGTCCAAGTTTTAATTATAAAATCGACCTATGAAAATAAACATGTACAAATTATCAAAACTGTAGTAGATTGAATAATACAAACAAGGAACTACAGAGGTAAACATGGTCATTAAGGTGAAAGCTAAACCCAAACAGATCTCTCGTGCGGCTATTCGGTCGATCGATGACAAAGCCTATGGCTCAGAACCCATCGTAATCGATGGCTATAGCAATGCTCTGAATTGGTATAACTACATGGCATCTGATGATCAGTCACGCGACTGGTTCTTCACATATGCCAAGAAGAATTATACCAAGGACCAACTCGCACTCCTACGCAAGCTTCCAAAGTGGAAGATTTCCAAAACTCTTGGTAACGTTGCACGTATTCTCCTGAATGGCAATGAGCTGCCGCAAAAGAATCTCGACTATTTCAATGATAGTGTAAAGAATCTGCTTGCGGCAGCCACTCAGATTGTCGAAGAAGTCGAAGATGCGCCAAAGCCTGTCGTCGATATTCAAGCTCGCATTCGTGAGAAGGCCAACTACATCATTACGAGTCTCGAAGAAGAACTCGATAATGTCATCGATGGCAAAGAGTTCTCGATGTACACTTTTTGTCAAGCGAACGAATTGAACGCACAGATTCTCGGCATCGTAGCTGACTACTACCGTCCTCAATATACAGAGATTATGTCGAATGACGAGCAAGTTCAAGAAGCCTTCGGCAAGCGTCTGAAGTTTTGGATTAACTTTTGGCAGAGTTTCTTCGATGACATCGATCGTTATGTAAATAACAAGAAGGCTGTCAAGGTTCGTAAGCCACGTGAGAAGAAAGCAAAGTCTGCAGTCGATCTGGTCAAGAACCTTAAATACCAGAAGGAAGAGCCTTCACTCAAGATTGTCTCTGTCCATCCAGCAGAGATCGTAGGATGTACACAGCTATGGGCTTACAACACCAAATACAAGAAGTTGGCTCGATATGATTCGAGTGGTCCAGCTGGAATCCAAGTGAAGGGCACTACCTTGATCGGTTATGATGTCGAAACTTCTACAAGCAAGAGCTTGCGAAAGCCAGATGTTTCTATTCAAGCATTGCTCGGTGCAGGCAAAGTCAGCCTACGCAAGTTTATGGACGAGATCAAGACCGTAGAGTCGAAGCCGAATGGCCGAATCAATCAAGACACCATTCTACTAAGGGTTATTAAATGACGGACAACGTAATCTTATTTCCAGGTGTCAAGCGCGACGAGGCGCCGCCTCAGAACTTAGACGAAATTCATGATAAGGTTACTCAGACTCGTAAAGAACACGTGGCTGGAGTCATGAATGACATGATTCCTGACATAATTAATATGTTCGGAGCTTATGGCGTAGATATCAATGACGATAAATACATCAAAGATGTAGCCTTAGTCATGGAAGGCATCAAGGCATTGTTGCACAGACAGTATAATCTCGAGCATCCATTTCATAATATGTCTGACAACATATTTGAATTTAGATATAATGAAGACAGTACAATTGAATATACGTATACTTTACCAGATGAAGAGTGAGAAATTGAAATGATTATTATGGACCTTTCGCAGGTTATGATTTCCAATCTAATGATACAACTTGGAAACCACACGAATGCAGATATCGAAGAAGATCTTTTGCGACACATGGTGCTAAACTCTGTTCGAGCTTATAATGTCAAGTTTAAGAACGAGTTCGGCGAGATGATTATCGCATGCGATGCTGGTAATAACTGGCGCCGTCAAGTATTTCCCTATTACAAAGCCAATCGTCGTAAGAATCGTGAGAAGTCCGAGATCAACTGGACTGCCGTATTCGAGACTCTCAATAAAGTCCGCGATGAACTCAAGGATTACTTTCCTTATCGAGTCATTCGTGTCGATGGCGCCGAAGCTGATGATATCATCGGCACTCTTGCACAAACCTATGGCAATACCAACGAGAAGATCTTGATTCTTTCTGGTGACAAGGACTTTGTGCAGCTTCAAGCTTACATGAACGTACAGCAGTTTGATCCTGTACAGAAGAAGTGGCGTAAGACGAACGACGTCGATAAGTTCATCAAAGAACATATCATTCGCGGTGATACTGGCGACGGTGTTCCTAACTTCTTGTCAGCAGATGACACGTTCGTTGTCGGTGCCAGACAGAAACCTATTAGTCAGAAAAAATTAGATCAGTGGCTCGTATCAGATCCAAAGGAATTCTGTGACGAGAAGATGCTGCGCGGTTACCTTCGCAATCAGCAGCTCGTTGATCTCAACTTCATTCCTCCTGATATTAAGAAGGAAGTGCTCGTGCAGTACGAGCAGCAAGCTGGTAAAGGAAGAGATAAACTCTTCAACTACTTTATCGAACGTCGTCTCAAACTCCTATTAGAAAGCATTAACGAGTTTTAATATGCAAAGAACATTAGCGATAGCAGAGATCCTTGATTTGGTCAAGGAAGCAAAAGATGTACCATCAAAGGTTTCTGTCTTACGACAGTATGATAATGAAACACTTCGGTATATCCTTGAATTGGCATTCCATCCTAACGTAGGATGGTGGCTACCAGAAGGAGCTCCTCCTTATAAGCCGAGCGAAGTGCTCGACAGCGAAGGAAGACTCTATCAAGAGGCACGTACACTTCCTCTTTACCTCAGCGGCAATCGTCCTGACATTAAACAAGTTCAGCGCGAAATGCTTTTCATCGGTCTTCTCGAATCTCTTCATCCGAAGGATGCAAATCTTTTGATTGCAGTCAAGGATAAGAAAGTCGAAGGACTCAACGCAGCAACAATTAACGAAGCTTTTCCAGGGTTAATTCCAAATGAGCAACACGGTTAAGCGTTTTAGAAAATATAATGAAGAATATGACGACTCGAAAAATACATCACATGATCATCGTCAGCATTTGAGTGAGAAGCGGCTTCGATCTGCCCTTCGTTCTAAAGCAAAAAGCACCCTTTTAGATCTGATAGAAGATGAAGATTATTAATGCCTATATACGAATTTAGACTCAAAGAAACCGGAGAAGTTTTCGAGGAATTCTTTAACTATCAACAGAAAATTGATTTTCTCGAGGCCAATCCAGACATCGAAGAAATTATAGGCGCTCCTAATTTTGTATCAGGAATAGCAGGCGTAACTCACAAAAATGACTCGGGCTTTAACGACCTACTCAATAGAATCGGTAATGCCAACCCATACTCGCCACTCGGTGAACAACACGCTGATAAAGGTATTAAAAGCACCAAAACCAGAGAGGCAGTAAATAAGGCTCGTAATAAAAAATAAGGACAACTTGTGCAACATAGCCAACCTCGTTTAACTAAGAGAGAAAAAAGAATCGCCAGACAAAATGGTGACACACAAGAAGGGTTGACATTTAAAACTCAAAATTTCAATTTAAAAAATATTAATCCACTCACAGAAAACCAGCGCATTGCGTTTGATGCTTTTGATGATGGAAAACATTTGATGTTGCACGGCATGGCTGGTACAGGTAAAACGTTTATTGCTCTGTATAAGGCCATTGAATCGATGATGGAAAATACCGGTGTACAAAATAAGATTTATATTGTAAGATCGGTAGTACCAACACGAGATATGGGTTTTCTTCCTGGAAACCAGAAGGAAAAGATGAAGGTCTATGAGGCACCTTACTATGCAATCTGCACCGAATTGTTTGATCGGTCTGATGCATACGAGATCCTCAAGCAGAAGAACGCCATCGAGTTTATCTCAACGTCGTTCGTTCGTGGTATTACCATGAACAACTGTTTTGTCATTGTGGACGAAGTCAATAACATGACGTTCCACGAACTGGACTCGGTGATCACTCGTATTGGTAAGGGTTGTAAAGTATTGTTCTGCGGTGACTTCCGTCAGTCAGATCTTACGAAGGACCAAGAACGCAACGGACTCAAGGACTTTATGAAGGTCCTCGGTAAGTTGAATGATTTTGTACATGTTGACTTTCTCGAACAGGATATCGTTCGATCGAAATTAGTGAAGGAATATATAATTGCTCGTCAAAAACTCGGACTTCAACCGTAAAGGTTTCGAATACGATCTGCTAGACTTTGCGGAGCTGCAAAGGATAGATGGTCCAACACGTCTCTATGAGACACCAGAAGGAAAGAGATATCCGTCTGTCACCGCCGTCCTCGGTAAGATGACTGATAAATCTGCCCTTGAAGCTTGGAAGAAAAGAGTAGGCGAGGACGAAGCAGCTCGAGTTTCATCTCGGGCTGCCACTCGTGGAACTAACATCCATACGATGTGTGAAAACTATGTGTTAGGCCATGACATCGATACGTCGATGCCTCATAACATGATGATGTTTCGTCAGATCAAGATGATCCTTGACGACAAGGTTGACATGATCAGAGCCACAGAATGTACGCTCTTCTCCGATCATCTGAAACTAGCAGGTTCATGCGACCTCATAGCAGACTACGACGGCCGTCTGTCGATCATTGACTATAAGACTTCTGCGAAGCTGAAGCGAAAGGACTGGATCGAAGGATACTTCCTACAGACCAGTCTCTATGCATACATGCTATGGGAAATGACAGGCATCTTAGTGAAGGATATCGTTATCATCATTGGTGTCGATGATTCTCTCGAGGCACAAGTGTTTAGGGAACGTCCTCAAAACTACCTTGAGAAAGCGACCGATCTGGTTCGATCTTACCATCAAATGTACGGATAAGAAAATGCGGCTTCGGTCGCATTTTTTTTGACAATAAACATGTACATTTTATCAAAACTTTGGTAAGGTGGACCTATAATCAAAGAGGAAAAAATCATGACTAACACCATTACCTTCGACTTCGACTACAACCACAACATCTTCGAAACTCTCGCTTCGTATTATACCACTATCACCGACATTCAATACACCACCGTTACCCGTAACGGAAATCCAACCATTTGTATCACTTTCGTCGACATCGATTCCGCCAATAAATTCAAAACCGAAAATCACCTCTAATTTTCGAAATAAACATGTACAATATTTCGAAAACAAGGTATCCTGGATATATGATAAAGAAGGAAACAAAAATGACTAAGCTATATGAATACATCCTCGCTCAAGATGATCCTTTCGATTTCATCTATGAAGCCCTCAGCGGAACTCATGGTGTTGAAACCATGAACACCTGCACTGAGATGTACAGTGATATCTCTGCAGATTATATGTTGCATCCTGATGATGACTTCGAAAAAATCATTGCAATCATGGTTCAACAAATGGAGGATGATGTATGAGTAGTCCTGTCATAGGCTACTTCGGCATGGATACCGTTCAGCGAGCCATCGCCGCATATTTCGCCAAGCATGGCATCACAGAAGATGTTCGTGACTATCTTATGGTCCTCGAGGACGAAAAGCCCGATGACTTTTTTCAGATGGTTTCTGATTTTATCGAAAAATAAACATGTACATTTTATCAAAACTTTGGTAAGGTGGACCTATAATAAAGAAGGAAGCAAACATGAACACGATCACTCAAGTTATTCGCGATATGAAGGCTACTATGACTCCTGCAGAGTTTCGCAACGAGATGCTCGCTAGCCTCTCATTTCTTATCTTTGCCCCTATCGTATTTGCTGGCCTCTGGATTATCACGCCAGCGTAAATTAAACATGTACAAATAGGCCATTCTATGGTAGAATGGTTATACCAAATTGAAAAAGGAAACTATATTATGGCTCATATGATTGAATTTCTCGACGGCAAGGCTTCGATGGCTTATGCCGGCGAAACACCTTGGCATGGTCTCGGTACGAAGGTCTCGAACGACCTTACACCGAATCAGATGCTGAAGGCCGCTGGTCTTGACTGGAAGGTCAATCCAATTACTGCTTTTGCCAATATCGGTGGCAAACAAACCGACATCGGCCACTCCGCTCTGGTTCGTGACGTTGACAATAAGATCCTCGACGTCATCACCAACGATTGGGTTCCTAATCAGAACGAATCGGCCTTCGAATTCTTCAATGATTTCGTTGCAGCTGGTGAGATGGAAATGCACACAGCTGGTTCGCTTCGCGATGGCCAGCTTGTTTGGGCCTTGGCAAAGGTGAAGGATTCCTTCGAATTGTTCAAGGGCGATCAGGTCGATTCCTACCTGCTCTTCACCAATCCGCATAAGTATGGTTGGTCGATCGACGTTCGCTTCACTCCTGTTCGCGTCGTTTGCAACAACACTCTCACGCTCTCGCTGAACAGCCAGTCGAGCAAGATTGTCAAGGTCAGCCATCGCCGCGAGTTTGACGGTGACGTTGTCAAGGAAACACTCGGTGTTGCCAAGGAAAAGCTTGCGAAGTACAAGGAAATGGCTGCTTATCTTGGTTCGAAGCGTTACACTGACGAGAACATCGTCGAGTATTTCCAGCGTGTATTCCCTGTCACCGGTTCGAAGAAAGATCTCAGCAAGAATGCTGGTATCGCTCTCGAAATCATGGATCAACAGCCTGGCGCCGAATATGGCGAAGGTAGCTGGTGGCAGGCTTTCAACGCGGTTACCTTCATGACTGATCACATGATTGGTCGCAATGCAGATAATCGCATGACTTCTGCCTGGTACGGTTCGAATAAGAACCTCAAGACGAAGGCATTGGAAACTGCGGTGGAGTTTGCAGATGCTGCCTAATATGGTTGGGAGAGCTTCGGTTCTCCCAATTATAAATACGTTTATGGTAGAAAACGGTACTTACTTTGTTGGAATGGCATTCGAAATGGAGGATGATGAGATCATCTTTCCTGTCATGTTCCATACAAAGAATTACAAAGAAGCGCTTACACTGACTCGATGTATCACTGATGGAGATCCAAGAAAACGAGTGATGTTTGCCGATATCGATGAAAGGTTCTAATATGAAGAAGCTTATTACATTCGCAATTGTCAGCAGTATGCTGATTTCTACTCCAGTTCTTGCAAGAAATTATGATCGTACAGAACATCGCGAACACAAACAAAAACGTAAAAGCGGATGTGGTTGGCTATGTAGTGCCATTATCGGCGGTGTCGTTGTAGGTGTGCTTGCTTCAAAAGAACGAGCACCAGAAGAAGATAGAAATCAAGATTATAATGACACTCGTTATTATCCACCAGATTATCGATATGATAGACGCTACTGCGTTCGTGAACAGATTACCGAGTGGCGCTACGGTCGCCGGTATGTTTATTGGGAAACCACTTGTAATTAAGGAAAATATATGAAGAATTTTATCGCTCTAGCATTAGTCATGCTAGCAACTCCAGCAATTGCTCAGAAAACACCCGTTGGTGTAACCTATGATGCAAAGATCGTTCGAGCAATTGATGGAGATACGATTGTCATCGAGGCACCATACTTACCAGCTCCGCTCAAGCCTGAACTCGGCGTTCGTATCTTTGGTGTTGATACTCCAGAAAAAAGCTTTCGTGCCAAGTGCGAGAGCGAAAAGAAGCGTGGAGAGCAAGCTTCTGTTTTTGTCAAAGATGTAATTGCTGGTACGAAGAAACATCAGGTTGTTCTATATGATTGGGACAAGTTTGGTGGCCGTGTACTCGGTGACATTCTGCTTGACGGCATGAGCCTTCGCGATCTGCTTATTAAGAACAGCTTTGCTCGAGCATATTTCGGAGATGCAAAACAGTCTTGGTGCAATTAAGCATGTACAATTAAAGAAAAACATTGTATATATAGTATATCAGTTGTTGACAATCAACAATAAAGGCGGAAAGACCGGGGTTCGACTCCCCGCACCTCCACCATCTACTATGCATTAATCCGGATACGGTTATAATCGTATCCCGAACATGCCAGGAAGCCGAAGTGTGTTTGCATAGTAGATGATGGGGGTGACTATGGAATTCGATTTTCGTGTAATAGGGCGGTTTGAGACTGATTGCTTGGCAAAGTGCCATTAAACATAAATGCTAACGATAACGATAGCTTTGCAGATATCCGCCTAGCGGCATGATCTACACGGGTATGGCTCCACCTTGGAACAGAACGGGCCACTTGCTACCAGTTGAATCTCTGGTGCTACGAGTCACCAGAAAAACTGCTGGTGGTAGTATAAATAAAATATCACGACGGAGGTTAGAATCCTCCATTGACTCTTGCAAAACTTCAAGTCTTAGATGGCTAGAAAGCGGCATCATTCGGATGCCACCGACGAAAACACTAATGATTTTGCATTTCCAGTAAGAGGGAAATGGATGGAAGATACTTCGTTATTCTCTTGTGTATCTTCTTATAGCGGCAGAAAACTATATGGCTGGGATGCCTGTAAAGTAGTCTCTGTTTGCCAAAGTCATTGAGACTAAGAGGAAGAACATGAAACTTTTCGAAACTAGAAAAGATTTCCCGTATCTACGCTGGGCCGAAGGCTTTGTCATAGGTATCATTGCAGTAACAGGCGTGGCTTTGGCTACACCAAACAAAGAACCTGAAGTCAAGATCGTAAAGGTCCCAGTCATTCAGGTAATCGAAAAAGAAAAAGTCGTAAAGAAGCCAGTCTATCTGAGCAACTACGACAAAAAACAAATCCAATGCATGGCCGAGAATACATACTTCGAAGCAGGCCATGAACCTTATAAAGGTAGGATTGCGGTAAACAATGTTGTTTTGAACCGCGCAAAAGACGATCGTTTCCCAAGCACGCCATGTGGAGTTATCAATCAGAGAACTGCGCGCGTATGCCAATTTTCATGGAAGTGTGAGGGTGGAAAAAGAATTCGTGACGGTGTAGCTTTTGCAAAATCAAAGGAAATCGCCGAACATGTGTATCTCGGAAATTACGGTGACGTAACAAAGGGAGCAAAGTTTTACCACGCTGACTACGTAAGTCCGTCATGGGGTAGAGTGTTTGCTCGTACGACTAAGATTGGTGCACACATTTTTTATAGAGGATGATATTATGGTGGACGACGTCATTTCAACGAAAGCATTGACTTCTGAAAAGTTCATTAAAGAAATTGAACGACTGGTTATTAATTATGATTTAGATTATATGGATGCCGTCGTCCACTATTGTGAAAAGAATAACATCGAGATCGAGGCTGCTGCGAGTATCATTCGTAGTAACATTCGTATCAAGGCAAAGCTTCAAGACGAAGCAGAAGAACTCAACTTCATGCCAAAGAGGGCTAAGCTACCAGTATGACTCCATTCGAGAGCTACACCACTTTCCTCGCCCTTAAAAACCACTTCACAACAGACAGCTATGACTACATCAAATACAACGGCAAGATAGGCGCAAAGCCTTCGAGCTTTGATGTACGTAAGGACAAGTATCAGTTCTACAAGCTGTCCAAACATAAAGATCCACTCAAATATCTGGTTGCCAACTTTGTAGATGGCGATCTGAAATGGATAGGCGATCTGTTCGGTGATGACTCAGAGAAAGTGTACAATGAATGGTTGAAGAGACAGCAGTCTCTTTCTTATATCTTCGAAGAAGACGTAAAAAAACTATGTACAAATTTCAATGATTGTGTTATTGTAAAGAATGGGCAACATCCCTTCTTACTGAAACAATATCTTCGTCGAGAGATTTCTATCGAGACGGTGATTATCCTCAATGATATCTTCGGGTTCTTCGGTCATTGGAACAAGAAGATTGAGGATGGTGTCCTATGGCCCAGCATCCACAAGAAGCTGCTGAAGTATAAGCCTTTCTTTCATTATGATGCATTTAAATGTAGAAAAATTGTCAAGGCTGCCTTTACTTCATGATAAATACAATTGCAGTTCGCTGCAATCTAAATACTTCGAAACATACCGACATATAGGAGATTACTATGTCATTTGCAGACCTTAAGCGTTCTTCCAACTCTTCTTTTGAGAAGCTCACCAAAGAACTTGCTAAACAAAATACCACATATTCAGATCCCGACGAGGGAAAGTATTGGAAGCCTACCGTTGATAAAGCTGGTAATGGATACGCCGTGATTCGTTTCCTTCCTGCTCCAGTCAACGAAGACATTCCTTTCACTCGCATCTGGGACCATGGATTCCAAGGACCAACAGGTCTTTGGTATATCGAGAAGTCGTTGACGACTCTCGGTAAAGACGATCCCGTGTCAGAATACAACAGCGTTCTTTGGAACACTGGTCTTGACTCTGATAAGGAGATCGCACGCAAGCAGAAGCGCCGCTTGGCATACCACAGCAACATCTATGTTGTGAAGGATCCAGGCAATCCTGCGAACGAAGGTAAGGTCTTCCTGTACAAGTACGGAAAGAAGATCTTCGATAAGCTGAACGACCTCATGAACCCAGGTTTTGAGGACGAGAAGCCAGTAAATCCTTTCGATCTTTGGAACGGTGCTAATTTCAAGCTCAAAATTCGTAAGGTCGAAGGTTGGCCTAATTACGATAAGTCAGAATTCGACTCTCCCGCACCACTGTTCGATGATGACAGTGAGCTTGAACGTGTCTACACTCAAGAGTATCCGCTCGCTGAGCTCGTAGATGCAAAGCAATTCAAGTCTTATGAGGATCTTAAGACTCGTCTGAACACTGTCTTGGCACTTTCTGCGGAACCTGCCAAGATTCGCGGAGTTGATCGTGATGAAGAGGAGTATAAAGCTCCTGCGCCTACCTTCAAGGCGGCTGCTGCACCTGCTGCAGCTTCTACGGTCGATGAAGACGACGATGATCTCGATTTCTTCAAACGGCTTGCCGAAGAAGATTGATAAGGTGGGAAAGGGCGGCTTCGGTCGCCCTTTTTTTATGCTCTTGCCGCTTGTTTATAATCGAGCGGCGCAAATCCCATACGAGTTAAGTAATATTGAATGCTGGCGTTATCTCCAGTCGACTCAGCGATTTGCATTTGAGAAGAACTCGCAGAAGCCTTTGTATCTGCTGAACTCGTCTTTATCGTAGCAGCTGCAGATTCTATAATTTTTGAATCGACAATCGCATTTGTTTTTTCTCTTGCTGCTTTTCCTATATCACTTGACATTGTACTATTAAAACTATTTTGAAGTTGTGATCCAGTAGTAATACTCATAGGTCCTAAAGCAGCACTTAGAATATTTCCAACTGCCTTGATCGCGCCCTCCGTTAAATCAACGCCGGCTCCAACCGCTTGTTCCAAAGCGCTATCTCCGGTTCCTCCTAATGGCGCTCCTCCCACTGCTCCTTTGCCATATGGTTTTTGCGGGTTATATCTTCTTATTTGCAATCCATTTTTAGCATTGTTATCTAAAAAATATCTCTTAACTTTATTGCTAGTGTTACCGGCTATGAGCTCGACTTTGTTTCCTTGTCTTACGCCTGTTGCGATACCTATATGGCCACCAGCAACATCTGGACCTAAACCACGAGTTTGAATAACAATGTCGCCTTCTTGAACAGAAGACACTGGAACATTATCTCCCCACTTTTGAAAGCTATTAGCTATGTTAGTTGCGCCTTTTAATCCAACTTGAGCGAGTGTAGAGTTTACAAATGCCGAGCACCATTTTTCATTTCGCGGATCTAATCCGACGCCACCTTGTCTTAAATAGTTGCCTATTTGTGATTCACCAATACCAACTTGACTAGCAGCTAGTCGAGTAGCTTTACTCAATGATTGATTAGAAGTTGCGCTAGGAGAAGATCCACCCGTTTGAGTTGCTTGTGCCGGCGCCGTAGATTTTGTACCATTAGCTGGTGCCGTAGTAGCTGGAGTAGCTGCAGGAGTTGCAGAAGCAGGAGTTGTAGCTGCAGAAGAAGGAGTTGTAGCTGCAGAAGAAGAAGGCGTTACAGCGGTTGCAGAAGAAGAAGGCGTTACAGCGGTTGCAGAAGAAGCGCGAGTAGCATCAGAACCTTTTGACCCTGTTGTGCCACCGGAAGTACCGGATTTTGAAGAAGATTTAGGCCCCGGAAAAGCAGTTAAAATTTCTTCGGGTGAATTCGGTCCACTTGAAGCTTTATTGCCAGAAGTAACAGGTTGTTTTGGACCTGAAAATGCTGTGGAATCTTCTGATTGGTCGTTGGTTTGTTGCATTTCGGCGGAAGGTTGTGTTACGCCTGTTGCAGAAGAACCAGTTTCAGTTGATAATTTTTCTGCTGCTCTTGACTCTGGAGTTCCTACAATATTGCGTAGGCCATCATTAAAAACTCCAGCTATTCCTGATGCAAAATCATAAACACCTTTTGCAAAGTTTACAATAGCATTAAAAGTTTCTTTTACCGGATCGAGTTGAGATATAAAAAGAGCTCCAGCTGCAACAGCTGCACCTAATAATATACCATTCGATTCTTTATTTGCTTTTTCTACTTCAGCATCGACTTTTTCTTGTTCTAAATTAGGAGTAGCATCTGTTTGCGATGCACCTTGTTCTATCGATTGTTCTTTTGTAGAAACACTGCGCGTATTATATGAAGATATATTGTTATTTAATCTTTGCTTGAGATAACCGTCAATCGTAGCTAGCTTCTCTATCATCTGAACGATAGGAGAATTAATTTTAATATTACTCATTGAAGGAAGTGTGCCGCTTCCTGTCTTCGAAGTTTTTGTTTTTTGATTTGTTGCAAACATATTATTTGCAAGCACATCTTTCATTGCTGCTTTTGCGGCCGCAGTGCTTGGAGTTGGTGTACCGGGATCTTGTAACTGATCACTGCCGAGTGTCGACTGATATGTTGCTTCAATCAATAAGCTAAAACGCGGATTCGAAGCTTCTCTTGTTTTCTTATCGATCCATACTTTTCCGTTGAGATCCCATACATATTCTGTTTTACCGAGTTTTATAACAGGTCGAGAAGGATCAATACGAACACGCTTCTTCTTGCCTTCAGAAAGAGAATTCTCAGATTGAAGATTATTCAGAAGCTTAAGTAAGCCTTCGGGCGCTTTTATTTTTGTTTTTTGATCTACCCATCCATCACCAGTTTTAATGAAGGTTTGGCCGCCAATCGTAACCGGTTCAGCCATTATGCAATTACCAATTTTTGATGTTGCATATATTTTTCCATAAGCAAGCTATCGCTTGGGTAATTCGGATCAAAGTGATCTCGCTTACTATCGTTTGAAGATCCGGGTTTTCCAATAGGAGATATATTTGCAGATGCTGGTTCGGTTGCTGCTTTAGTAGAATCTAATTTCCCTAAATCAACCGTGTTTTGTAATTCTGTAGATATTTTAGAAATTTTGGCAGCTGCCGCAGATTCTGATTTTACAGGAGTTTGCATATTATTATTAAATTTATTAGATAACTGCGAACCGGTTGTAAGACTCATCTCTCCAAGACTGGCTTGAAACACTTTACCGGCGCTTTCAATTGCGCCTTTGCCTAAATCAGCAAGAGAACCCATAACACCTTTTGATTCTTGCGAACTTGCTCCTTGCGAATCATAAGAAGAAGCCGAATATTTTCCACCGGTATAATCTGCCATCCATTTTGCTTGATATGCTTGTGGAGTCATACCATTGTTTATAGCAAGCGCCTTTGCAGACATCTTTCCTTGTATATTGCCTGTATACCAGGCAAGTGGAACTTTCGAAACATCACCGCCGGCTTTTTGTAATATTTCTTGAACGTATTTTGCGGCAACAGCATCTTGAATAGGCGGCGGAGCAAGATAGGCGCTACTATATTCTGTTCCTATATTATACTTTTTAGTTAATCCTCTCCAAGATCCATTTGTAAATGCATAAGCGCCGGATGCAGTTTGACCTGGCATGCCATTAGGATGTGGAATACCATAATTGCCACCAGACTCGCGTGTTCTGATAGTAGCAAGGATTTTTTCTACGTCTGCAGGAATTGAAGGAAGATTTTGTGTTTGAGCTGCAGAAGCCACAGGAGCGCCTGATATATTTGCAGATCCGGATGTTGCTGTCGCGTCAGGTGTTGCGGCTGTAGATACAGGCGATGCATTTGCTCTTTCATCGTCGGTAGCTTCTTGTGCTCTCGCTTCTGCTGTTTCCGAGAATTCTACCCAAATTTGATACAAATCCCATAGCAACCAAGCAGTAAAACCTGCTGCTATTAGCTTTGTTACCACGGCAGAAACCGCAGCCACTGGTGCACCTATACCGGTGGCAGCTAGTGTAGCTTCAGCAGCAGTAGTAGCGGCGGTCGTAGCGGCCACAGCAGCAATTTGAGCAAGAAGTCTTTGCTGAGCTTTCTTTTCTAAGTATCTTAAGAAAAGATTCCACAATCTATTTTTACCGTATGCAGAGAAAGCGAAACGTATAAAGGCTTTTTCTGCAAACCATGCCATAAATCTTGCTGCTTGTTTTTTTGTAAAAGCAGTAAGTGCACCTGCTATAGTTTTAAGTCCTTTATATGCAAATTTAATAGCGGTGACAGGAGCTATAGCTACCGCTGCGAGTGGAAAATTACTAACTATCGATGAAAGCAGTCCTTGACCACCTTCTCTTTGTCCTGTTTTTTCATTAAATGTTCCATAAGCATCTTCATATATTTTCCCGCCAATTAATCCGAGGAGTGCTCCTCTCCAACCGAAAACACTTCCTACTGCCGCTCCTGCGATTGCTGTTGTGCCCAATGCGGCTGCAAAATTTTGAACGAAATCAATGATAGGAGATATCTTATCAGTAAAAGCCGCCCAATTCGATTTTAGTTCTTCTAATTGTGATGTGTCTAAATTTCCAAGAGCAGCGAGGCCAAGAGTACCAAGCAAACCGGCACCGATTAAAAGCTTTCCTACAGTTCCAGCTCTTTCTTTGGCATTATCTTTTATCGCGTCGAGTTTTTCTCCTAAATTACTAAACGGATTTTGAAATGAACTTCCACCGGATTCGATCGACGCTTCTTTTTCTGCTTGAGCTTGTTGCTGAAATGCTCTTTTTTCAAACTGAAGTTGTTGCTCAAGAGTTTTTTCAATCGAAGAAAGATAATTGACTGCTACTACTAACAGTTTTTCTGTAGGCATATTTGGATTGACAGCCGGTCGTGCAGACTTTTTAGGAGAAGCGGGAATAGTGCCTGAACCAGACACTTTCGACTTTCCGGCTTGACCTGCCATACCAACACCATTAATAACAGTTACCGGTGCAGGAGAAAGAGCTCCTTCGAGAGCTCCTCCTACCGCTTCTCCAACGCCGCGCACGGCATTGCCAGCAGCTTCTACTACTTTTCCTGCTAGACCGAAAGTACCTTCGATGGTCGATTTTACTGCAGCAGAAACCGGTGTTTCAAATAACCTAGGCATTACTTTCTTCTACTCTCTATTTCTTGTCTCTGTTCTTCAAGATGAGCCATTAATAAATCAACGTAGAGATCTCTTTCATAAGGTATTAAGTTTTCGATCTCAGTTATCGAATATTTGTGATGCTGAGCCAAAGCAAAGATCATACTATAGTAGTTTTGAAGCGAGTTGTGACTCAGCGCCACATAAAAAAATCTTTGAGATTCGTTAACTCGATACTCCTATCATTACCAAGTTCATTTGTGTATTCAATCTTATGATATAACTTCGGCATCTTCTCAAAGAATTGCCGAATTAAATCGAAAGAATTGACTGGCAATTGATCGAGAAACTCTTCGAGTTCTTTGTCTGTATATTCAGAAGCAGGATAAATTTCTTCTTCTGTTACGATGGTATCGATACAGTTAATGATAAAGAATGTCATGAGATCGACTTCATTATCAAACTGCGTGATTTTATCAGTGATGCTCGAGCTCGGATACTTCATGATCATTGCAATATTATCAGACAGTTTAATAGTCGAATCAATACCCTCTGGCATTTCGACTTCAATCGTATCAAGGTTTAATTCAAAGTCATAAACTTTATCGTCTTCGTTATCACGATAAGATAACTTGACAATGTTGTTGACAGATTTCGCTCGCAGTTTTAAGAACAAATATTCAAGATCGAAAGTCGTAAGCTTATCGACATCAAAATCTTCATCTTGCACGCAAAGTTTTAAGATCTGTTTGATGGCTCTGATCACATCAGTGTCTTCGCCGCCTTGTTGAGAGATGAGCAAGATCTTTTCTTCTTTCACCAAGAATGGTCGAAAGAGAATCTTTTTCTTTGAAGAGGGAATCGTCACGTCAAAGAGTGGTTGGTCGATTTTTGGTAAAGGCATTATATATTCTCCTAAATTATAAATTATGCTTCGACAGTTGTTATTTGATTTCCAAGTGTGTCATATCGTTTCGGAAACCCGGCGAGTTCAACGCCGCGGTTAGAAAATGTGTTTGGCGGAAGAGGAGGTGGCGAACCTCTTGATCTAAATCCATCGCCGATGATTGTAGTTTCATTTGATAGATCTGTTAATTCAAGACCTCGGGCGCCTGTTGGATCGAGAGTAGCAAGATCAACAACACCTCCAGCACCCATTCCTTGAACCGCATACGGACCAGTCGCAGTCACTTTAATTTCATCATTAATCGATTGGCTTTTTTTATTCTTCGATTTCGATCTTTCAATTCGAAGATCAGTAAAAGAAAAAGTGATGTTTAACTTCATTAAAGTATTTTCTTCGCTCCATGACATATTCATGCTTTGTATGCCGGTAGGAAACACATCATATATATGATATTCCATCACAGCATTTTGTGACCGATCATATACAAATACATTTACATTCGGACACGCATACGTATCTTTGTAAGCGATCTCATATGGTCTTCGCAAACCACCAATTTTATTATTATTCATATTCGCGCCACCAAAAGAGTCGCGATTGACGATTAGATTTAACCATTCTTCAAAGAATTCTACAACCAGCGCGTCTTTATCGACGATGAACTGAAGAGTAAAATCTCCGACATTTACGCCATACGCAACATTTTCAACTGGACCAAATCCGTATCTTCTGATATTTTGTTCTTGTAATAGATTAATAGAAGGAAGAACAACATTATCGCATCTCATTGTCAGAATCGAATCGAGATTTCCGGCTGGAAACTTTTTTATTGCCCATGGCATCGGAGCAAAAACTGTTAAGAAGCTATGTGTAGGAAGTATACTATCTGCACCAGAAACTTCGGCTCTAAATCGACCGATATTAAATATGCCTTTACTGCGTTCACCGGTGCTAAATTCAGAATTTTTAGTTTCAATTTCTTGTTTTGTATTATTATTGACGCCTTTAGCTACTTGTGTTTTTGCCGCAGGCTTAGGTTTCGCAGTTGCACCTTGTGCACCACCTCTGCTTGTTGCGCCTTGAGAGCCCTGCGCGCCTTGCGGATTATCACGAGCCGCAATCCTATCAAATACATCTTGATGAGCACGCTCTGATGATCCTTGTGGAGCTCTTCCTCCGCCTCTACCACCTTTCGTTTGACTCGCCTGAACAAATGCACTGATAGGTTTTCCAGATAAAGCCTCAACTGCTGGACTTGCAAAAGTTAAAAGTCTCCCGGCGAGGGTATTTTGTTTGGTTCTTCCTTCAGCTTTGTTTGACATTACTTAGTAACTCCTAGCATTCTTTTCGTGTCCATCCAAACTTGGTTCTTTCTTGCTTTGACGAAACGTTCTGTTGGTAAAAAGAGAGCGATATCCCATTCTGATGGGTAAACGTACATAAACTTTGACTGCACATGTGAAGCCAAATAATGCTTAATGCATGGAGCATACCATCTTAGCTTTGCTGCCTGAGTCATGAGTTCGTAGCTGAGTTTCAGACGAGTCGACTCGTCGTAACGAGTATTGTTTGCAAAGTCATATAAACCGTCCATTAACTTCGCTCTGAGTTGCAACGGCAAGTAGTGTAAGTTGAGTCCCATAAATCCGCCTTTGACTTTCTTATATGGAAAGATCAGAGGAAATCTGTCGTAGTATGGAAGCTCTTCTTTATGTTTCGGATCATAGTAGAACATGTACATCGAGCCGAGCAGAGGCTGAGTAGTCATACGACTTACGTCACCCTTCATCATCTCACGCTCATTGATACGATTCATTTTGCCGGCAGTATCTCTGAACCACTCACGCGCAGAGTTCGTACGCGCAGGAATCTGTCCTGAACGAACACCTTGTGTGATGATAGTATCAAAGACTATTGCCATTAAAACTTAATTCCTAGTTCTTTTTCTGTAAGTATGTCGAACTTCCAACCGCGATCATTGCAGTATACTGCTGCAGCTCTCCATTTGGCTTCATTGACACCCCATGTCATGACTTCATTAATGTAACGCTTATTAGGCTTATTTATCACCACCGGAGGCCGTGTCTGCGCATGAGGTTTTATTTCGACGACAATCGTATCGATCTTTCCTTCTGGTGATTTTTTCTTCACAATGAAGTCTGGAAAGTATCGATGTACACGATTGTCGAGAGGAGAGCGATAAGGAATCACTAACTCTTCACTCCCCCACTGCACGACATTCGGATGAGAATCTAAGTACATCATGAACTTAAGTTCCCATCGACTACGATATACGATATTGTTCGAGTCCCCGAGATATTTCTTTATATCCTTTGGTCGAAACTTTCCTTGATAAGCCATAAATCTATTTATAAATAAGCTGATAGCCTTTTTAAATTTGAGAGACAGTATGGCAAGAGACGGATTTTTAATAAGCTTAGATGACTTTAAAAAGGGCTCGGGAGGGCTTCTGAATAACCTTGCTAAAAGGATTACGAATAAGCTCGAAGATAAACTCGAGAATGCAGTCGAAGATCTTTTTGCCAAAGCACTAAAGAAGGCAGGATTTTCTGATGCAACTGCAGCGAAACTTTCTGCAAGATTCGGAGATTCTTTAACTGCCGGCCTCGAAGACAAGTATTTCCAAACATTTACAAGCGAAATGAAACGAGCATCTTGCGCCGACATTCGTAACAATTTCAATCCACAGAATGGTAATATCATAGGTGCTTCTGCTTTTGCCGAAACATATGTTGATGCTATTCAAAGAGCTTCGAATAAAATTACTGTTGATGGTTTGGATACGATGCAATTTCCTGACCACATCAGTGAAAATTATTATATGTCATTTAAGTTTAAACAATACCAACGTCCTTCTCCTCATACAAAAGGAGATCTTAAGTTTGTACAAGCATTTGCTCTTCCTCTTCCGAAAGGAATAAGAGAAAGCTTTGATATTGAAGTTGCTCCAAATGCCACAGGTCTGAAAGGTGGAATTGCAGATGCGATGCAAAACTTTGTAACAGCACCAGGCGGTAAAGAACGAACACAAGCCATAACAAATTCAGTCGCCGCGCTTGCTTTTAGCGCGATGGTTCAATCAACAGGAGATGTAGGAGCTCTCGGCGCTCAAGCGATTGGCGCTGTTCCAAATCCTCACATACAAGCTTTATTTAGCGGCGTTCCACTCCGTACTCACAGATTCGAATGGACTTTTGCTCCTCGTAATCCAGAAGAAAGTCAACAGTTAATGAATCTGTTGAAAGCAATGAAAGCATATGCTTTGCCATCATATAGTAGCTTAGGAACTGCGGCCCTCGCATATCCTTTCTTATGTCAACCAGAATTAAGAATTATGAAAGGTGAACCTGGATTAATTCAATTTTTCCCGTGTCTCATTCAATCGATTGAACTCAATTACTCTCCACAAGGAATTCCTGCATTCTTTGAAGGCACAAGCCACCCGGCATTTATCGAATGTTCAATTTCAATGATTGAAACACAGATTCAAACTTCGCGTGATTATGGCAGAGAAGGCGGAGATCGTCTGAGCGAAACTTGGGAAACTTTCAAGACGCAAATACAAAAAGGCATTGATGCTGCAGGACTTGATTTTAATATTGATAAAACAATAGCTGACACTACGGGTTACGTAGAAGGTGCGCTTAGTAATAAAGAAGAAAAGAAACCCTAATAATGGCAAGATATTTCGATCGATTTCCAGTTGTAGACTATGGAGGAAACGTTGCCAAGAATATCTTGGCACGCGTCGACTTTACTGATAAAACAAAAAAAGAAATCTATTCTACCTTTCAGTTTACTCTTGAAGAAGGCTTCGAGAGGCCAGACATTTTGTCTTATAACTATTACGGATCTTCGAAATTTGACTGGATGATCTATCTTACGAACAACATCGTTGATCCTTATTACGATTACTATAAATCAGCAGAAGATTTTAAGAATTATATTGAAACAAAGTATGGATCAAATTCGAATGCTCGAGCGATTACTCTCTTCTATCGATTAAACTGGCATGAAGATGAAAGAATTATTACTCTTCAACAATACGATTCTCTCCTTGCCGATGAAACTACAAATACTCAAAAGTATTGGAAGCCAAAACTTACGAATACTGGTGCAGTGATCGGCTACGAAAGAATCAAAGAAGATTGGATAGTATCCACAAACAAAATATTATCGTTGACTCTTACTGCTTCTCCAACACAATTCCAAGTCGGAGATCGAGTGTCTCAGACGAGCACTGGTGCTTATGCGACCGTTGACTATGTTGATCTTGAAAATAATAGCTTAACCGTAAAGCACGTCAACGGAACTTTTGCAGTCAATCAAGCAGAAGGAATAAAAACAATTACTCCGATAAAGCAAAACATTTCTACTGCAGAAACAGAGTATTGGTATGCCGTAAATGCATATGATGATGAGAAAGAAAGAAACGAATTGAAGCGAAATATATTTGTTCTCAAGTCTTCTTATCTCGCTGAAACAGAAAAACAATTTATACAACAATTGAGTTCGTAATATGATTTCTCAAATTAGAGACGGGCAGTTTAAACTTAACGAGTTCTTAATGATTGATAATACAGCAAAAACTGTCGATTGCGGCAAGGCTGTTGATTTGACTCCTGTCTGTGTACAAGCAAACATATATGAATCTATACTCGAACCTGCTGTTCGTGCACAATTCGAATTCTATGAGGCGAAGGGCGCAGGAGATAAATTTGTTTTTACAGATAAGAAAATTATCATTGATTTTACAACAGACGAAGATAATTCAAAATCGTCTATTCGATACGAACTTTATGTTATTAATAAACCAGTTACTTTTAATTCTCCCGATGATAAAGCACTAATTTATAAAGTGGAGTGTGTTACATATGAAGCATGGAAAGCTTCGACCATAAAAAACACACCGCTTGTTAGGAAAAACATCGAGTGCGAGAATATGGTAAAAGCATATCTTAACTTAACGAAATCAAATAAACCTTTCTTTGCAGAAAAAACTCGTGGGTTGCATGCATTTAACTTTACTGAAAAGACTCCATTCGAGTGTATTGATCAAATTAGATTAGAACATGCAATGTCTCAAGAATTTAACGGCCATTGTTTTTACTTCTTTGAAAACAAGTACGGATTTGTTTTTAAAAGCATGGAAGCGTTAATCAAAGAAGGCATAAAAAATATCGGCGACAAGTGTTTTACACAATCTACTTTAACCAACTTAAATGTAACCGGAGCAAAGTGGAGAAACATCTTAACTACTAAAATTATTCAAAGCGGCAACGAAGGAATTTTAAGATTAATTGGAGGTGGAAGATCGACGTGTCAACTACAAAATAGTGTCACTGGAGACATCATTTCTTTTCAAGCTGATCCAAAAAATTTACAATTTGAAACACTAAACGAAGGATCTGCATCTACAAATCTTAAAGCTCAGGTTGAGAAAACTGAAGATGGAAATGAAGGAGCTCCTCGAGCGATTCCTTTTGATCCGACTGTTGGAAATGCAGAGAGAGCCGAAAAGTTTAATCATATGCCTTATTACATGAGTCACTTTTTAACAGTGGTTATGCAAATCACTATTTATGGAGATTCAGCCATTACTGTTGGAGATGTGATTCACTGTCAATTACCCGAAGCGGCTGGCCTTACAAGAGGAGAAGAAAATCCTGTGAATGAAGATAGCGCTGTCACGACAGGTAATTATGTTGTAACTAAATGCCGTCATATGCTGACTTTCAATGAAAAAGCAGAATATGCACAGGGGTTAGAGCTCGTAAAAGATGGCATCGGTGGATTGCCAAAAACACACACAGTTTAGAGGATGATAAATGCAAGTTCCAAGATTTTTTGAAGGTATAGTAGCAGAAGATCCGACGACAGATCTCGGTTTAGAAGCTGATAAACCACAAACTGGCAGAGTTTTAGTAAGAGAACTTTTAGGTCACTCTAATCAAGTGAATTCTGAAGATTTATTACCGTCATATGTTATGATGCCAACTACGAGCGCCGGAGTCTCTGGAATTGGATTAAGTCCGACTGGTCTCTTAAAGGGATCTCGAGTCATGTGCATGAAGCTTCCAAATCAACAGTCGGCATATATTCTTGGTGTGTTAAACTATGCGCCAGAAGGCAATCACAGCGTATCTTCATATGCTCGTGGTCAAGGTGAACCAGAAGAAAAAACTCAAAATCGAATTAAGACTGATGATGGTTTCTACGTTGAACCAGAATCGAAGTACAAGGCGAGATATCCTTATAATAATACCATGACTACTCGCAGCGGTCACTTAGTAGAGCTAGATGATACTCCTGGATCAGAGCGCGTACAAGTTTATCATAAGTCAGGATCTTATCTCGAGATCTTGCCAGATGGAACCATCGTGACAAAGTCAGTAAAAGATCATATTCAATTAGCCTCAGGCAACATGACAATTTTTAATGTCGGCGATGAGAAGGGTGATAAGAATATTGAGATCACATGTAACCAAGGTAAGATTGTTATCACTGCTCAATCAGATCTCGACATCTTTGCAAACGAAGGCAATGTAGGGATCTATGCTAATAATGGCAGTGTACAGGTGGTATCAAAATCAGGCGCGGTGGATATTCAAGCCGCAATTGTTGGAATCAATGCATGAGACCGATAGTCTATGTTCCTGAAGTTCCTAATTTAGAATGTGGTCCTAACGGGCAAATATCTTTCCGTCAAATGGAAGACTATTTCGTAGGCATTGCAAAGATCATTAGCCAACTGAAGTTACAAGCAAAGTTTATTCAAGACGAGTGCGGCAAAGAACTCATCGAAGCTATTCGAGACATGGAAAAGCTAGTCGATGATATTACTGGTATTCTGATGACTGACGTCTTTAAGAAGATCAAGTCAAAAGAACAAGAGATGAAGTATAAGGTCCGCGAGTTTTTAAAAGAGATCGACGTATGGTTTCAGAAGAGGATCGTCGACGCACTACTCAAGATTGTTGATATTCTTGGAATTCCAAATCCACTTACTACCCCGATTCCATTCATTACGGCTGTAACACTCGTCGACGAAGCTGGTAATCCTGTTCGTTATCAGCCAGTAATCAACGATTTGTTTACGAAGGAAGGTAAAGTCAAGATCAAAGCTGCAATTGCCGAAGACATCGAATCGGTTCGAAAGTTTTTTGGTGATGGCAAATACGACGGAACTCTGGGTATTAAGAGTCCTGAGCATGAAGCCGAAGAATTTTGGCAGAAAGCTTTGGCATGGATGAAAGAACTGCTGAGCGATTTTATTGCCGCCTGCATCAATGCATTGATCGGCTTACTGACTAAGATTCCTATTATTGGTCCAATCATTGAAAAGATTGGAGTATTCATCGATCCTACGAAGCCTATTAAAGCGCAATTAAAACTGAAGTATGAAGATTTTAAGAAACGTATTAAGAAGGCAAAAGAAGACGTCTTATCAGGTAAAGCTATCGAAGACTTTGGAGAGAAGTTACTCCAAGAACTCATAGACTTTGTCTTGAACTTGCCGATCCCGCTCTTCGGAACCTTAGGCAATTTAATTGGTTTCGATAACGAAGAACGTAAGAAGAAAGAAACGATTCATTCAAAAGAAGAATTGTGGCATCGAATTGAAGATGCGTTCGAAGACGCCATGGAAAAGATTAAGAAGTTCTTTCAGACAGATTTGATTGCCAAGATACATGATATCATACTCAAAGCTCCAGGTTGGATTCTACAGCAGTTTCCAATCGTAGGCAAAATCCTCGACACAATCAAACTGATTATTGACATCTGTCGCGGCAAAGTATCGATTTGTCAGGTTTTAAATATCATTTTAAAACCGATATTTGGTATTCCAGATGCGATCTTAAAATTCATTCCGAATTGCATCGAGATACGTAGAACGAAGTACGGGTTAGAACCGAATCCAGACAATCTGCCAAAATGGGCTCAGCCCGCTTCTGCAACCGTGTGAAGTGGATTAGTCTAACATGTTAGATCAATATTCAGTATCAGAAAATGGATATTTCTTTTCAGATGTTAGCGAACCGACAGTTCCAACAGTTTCTTATGGGGATCTAAGCCCACCAATCGCAATACGATTTACTGTGCCAGAACCTGGAGTCACCACGGTTGAAATTGACGATTGGTATATGCCGACTTTCGTACGATGCGAACAAAATTGTGTTGATGATTTATTGTTATGTGCAGTTTATGTGTTTGCAACAGATCATGATGTTGTTGTTGATGATTGGTATCCTTTCAGACACGAAGTCAACGATACGTTTGAGGTCGGAACAGTTGTTTCGTACGAAGATTGTGATATGATTTTGACTGATTTTGTGTATGATGGCAACAACAAGCTTCTTTCTTATATTGAAACGAATAAATCTACATTTGTAATGATACGATATGATTTTACTCGTTCGGCTGGTCCAGGATTAGATGCGATTGGTAGCAACGAAGATTATCAAAACTTTGCCTTTACTGGCCAGGTTGGGCTTCTCTCTGACGATGTTGCAAATGTCGACATCGAAAACTATGAGATACTAGAAACCATCATATAATCATTATAAATAAGATAAAGTAGTAGGGTAATATGGCAGACAGAATAGATGCACTGACAACGAGGAAAACAACACAGCGTGATCCTGTGTTCACCGACTTTTATAATAACTTTAACATACATCCTCAGAACAAGAGACTCGCTCTTCACACTGACGAACAGGCTGTCAGAAGATCGATGAGAAATATCTTACAGACAAATACCAAAGAACGATTGTTTAATCCAGAATTTGGTGGTGGTCTTCGTCGATTCTTATTCGAAGATATTTCTGTGATGACTTCAGATCTTATCAAAGATGCCGTGTTCGATTCGATTACCAAATACGAACAGCGAGCTCGAATCATTGATGTCTTAGTAGTATCAAATGAGTTTGCGCATTCTTATGAAGTATCAGTCTATTATGAGATAATAAATAATGCTAATCCGCAGACACTTCAACTCACCCTTTATAGAGTAAGATAATGGCAGCAAATTCCAGTATAGTCCTTACACAGTTAGACTTCGATTCCTATAAAGACTCGTTGAAGACATTTCTGAAATCACAAGATCGATTTAAAGATTACGACTTCGACGGAAGCAACCTTTCGGTTCTTCTCGACGTGCTTTCATATAACACTTATCAGAACGCGTTCTATCTCAACATGGTCAGCAACGAGATGTTTCTTGATTCGGCGAAGTTACGTGACAGCGTTATTTCTCATGCCAAAGAATTAAACTATCTTCCGAGATCGTTTCGATCATCTTCGGCTGTCATTCAACTGGTAATTACTTCGACAGATACGGCAAAGAGATCGATCGTTATTCCAAAGGGAACATCATTTACTTCGCGTGTTGATGATTTCACTTATAACTTTAGCACTACTGAAAATTATGTTATTACAAAGAGAACTCCTTCAGGATCAAATCTTATATATGAGAGCGAGCCGATTCGAGTATACGAAGGTAGCTACCTCAGCGATACCTATACAATAAATTATGCTAATCCTCTTGTGTATAAGATTAGTAATAAAAGAGTTGATCTTGAAAGCGTATTAGTTACGGTCTTTGAAGATAACGGCACGACTATTCAAACTTACAAGAGAGCGACGTCTCTTTTTGGTCATGATGAAAACGCAAAGGTCTTTTTCTTACAACCGGGAATTGGTGACACATACGAAGTCGTCTTTGGTGACGGAGTTGTTGGAAGAAAACCAAAGAACAACTCTGCGTGTATCATTGAATATCGATCATGCAACGGAGAACTTCCGAATGGCGCATTTAAGTTTATTAATACTGCACGCATCGATAATGAAGCAAACATTGTAATTGAAACGATTACTGCTTCGGCCGACGGAGCTGTTGCAGAAGATCTGAGCTCGATTAAGTACAATGCTCCTCGTGCATTTACTACACAAGAACGTGCTGTGACTTCTGAAGACTATGAGAATCTACTCAAAGCAAACTTTCCTGAAATCAATGCAGTGGTTGCATATGGCGGAGAAGATGCAAATCCTCCCCAGTATGGCAGAATTTTCTTGTCGATCGATCTTGATGAAGTCGACGGTCTTCCAAAGATTAAAGAAGCAGAATATAAGAAATTCTTAAGATCACGTTCTTCTGTGGCGATTGAGCCACTCTTTGTTTCTCCTGATTACACATATTTATATGTCAATACAAATATCAAGTACAATATCAATCTTACCGGTTTAAATCCAGAAGATATTCGTACGAACGTTATAGATTCTATTCTGACACACGCTTCTACGAATCTAAATAACTTTGGTCGTACACTGCGCTACTCAAGATTTATTCGTGATGTCGATGCCGCAGAAAATAGTATCATTAGTAACGAAACTCAAATTGAACTCGTCAAGTATCTCACTCCGGTGCTGAGCACGACAGTGACTTCTACTCCTACGTCAACATCTGGTTCGCTTGTATCATTGGCGACTTCAGGTGTAATTTCTTCTGGTCAGAATGTAACGATTGACTTTAAAAATCCATTAAAGAACGATGTTCCAGGCAAAGGTGCAGAACACTTAATCGGTGATATTCATGTCGTAAGTTCTTCGACATTCACTTATAATGGTTTGCCAAACTGTCGTCTTGAAGATAACGGTGATGGTATCATGCGTATCATCAATACTTCTGGAACACAACATAGAACCATTCTTGATATTGGTACAGTTGACTATGATACTGGTATCGTCAGAATCAACAACTTTAATATTACTAATTACACTGGCACTTCTTTAAAAATCTATGCCAAGCCGCGTACTCTTGACATCACTTCTTCTCAGAACGTGATACTTAATATTCTTGAAAATGACGTCGACGTCACAATTGAACAGATCAGAGAATAATGAAGAATATAGAAAAAAGAATATCTCCGTTAATTCAGAGTCAATTTCCTTCTTTTTACCAAGAAGAGGGAGAGAACTTCATTGCGTTCGTGAAAGCCTACTATGAGTGGCTTGAAAACTCTGGAACATATGTTAACTATTCTGGCAATACTGTTACTCAGTATATCGCTTCGAATAACGATATTATAGAAGTCACTGCTAATCAACTTGCCAACTCAACATATATGTCGAGTATCACTCGATATCAACCAATTGATGCCAATCCACTTTATCACGCCCGCCGGTTGCCAGACTATCGCGACATTGATAGTACAACAGATGACTTTATTGTTCACTTTAAAGAGAAGTATCTGAAGAACATTCAGTTTGATACTGCTACGAATAAGAAGCTTCTTGTTAAAAACTCCCTTGATTTATATCGTGCTAAGGGTACAGAGCGCGCAGTTGATCTCTTCTTTAAGCTTGTATATGGTACGGCTGCTGAAGTACAATATCCTGCAGAAAAGATCTTTCGTCTTTCAGATGGTGTGTACGAGAAACCAGAATATCTTGAAATCGGATACTCAATCTATAATATCGACTATGTCGGAAAGCAAGTTGTGGGCCAGCTTTCAGGCGCCAAAGCTTTCGTTGAGAAGTACATTCGTAGAAGAGTTGGTAAAGGTTTCGTTAATCTACTTTATATTTCTGGAAGACAAGGCGAATTTCGTAACGGCGAAGTGGTTGGTCTCAATATTAATAATGAACCCGTATTCGATATTACCAAAAGATCGAAACTCGTAGGATCTGTAAAAAGAGTTACAGTTCAGACACGCGGCCGAGACTTTACTGTCGGAGACATCGTAAGATTTACGAACAGCGATCGTGGGCTCGGCGGTTTAGCAAGAGTAGAATCTACGAATTCGGCTGCTGGTCTCGTAGATTTCATTTTTATAGACGGCGGATATGGATATACTCTCAACACAGAATCGATTGTCTCTGAGAAAGTATTAAACCTGAATGAAGTCACTGCAGATTTTACTGCTGAAAATTACTATCGACTGTTCGAACGTGGTGTTCAACCTGTAGTCAATATCGGATACAGTGCGGCCACATCAAACGTTTCTGTAGGAAATACTGTATATCGTTACGCGGCAAATGGCATGCTTGCTGCACAAGGAAGAGTACTCGAAGTTGCACGTTCTTCGAATACAAACGGTTTTATCTCGATATCACATACTTCAGGCGTATTCGTTCCATCTGCTACCTATTATACCGGAACGAATAACACAGGAACAAGCTTTACAGCAAGTACACTGACAGACAAGTCAATGTCTGGTAAGTTCATGAACATACCGACAGATTATGCTGTTATTATTACTGCGCCTTCTTCTACATTTATGGTAGGTGATGTCGTACAGCAACAGAATGCAGGATATATTACTGCTTCTGGTACAGTGGCAAATGTGATCCAGCTCGAAGGTGAAGTTCAACTTACTCTTGCCAATGCTCGTGGTGCTTTCAAAAACAGTAAGCGGATGGCGGATTGGGATTACAAAGTTGGAACAGGCACAATCACTACATCTACTACCAGCAATGTAGTCACTGGAACATCCACTGCTTTTAATAACAACTACATCAACTCTACACTTTATGTCACAGGCAACACGTCGATTGGTAACGTAGTCAGTGTAACCAATTCAACTTCTCTTATACTTTCTGCAAACGCATCGGCAAACGCGACTGGAAATGCTCATAACTACGGTTTAACGTATAAGCTTATCAATCAAACCAACAATCAAATCTTTGCGAACGTCAGTTATGTGAATCTAAACGCTGGTTTATATGACATTAAGAAGCAAGTCCATGTCATTGCGTTTGATGAATGCTCTTCGAATAACGTTACCTTTGCGAATAACATCTACATCTACAACAGCGCGAATGCGATTGTTGCTGAAGGTACTGTAATCACTGCTAACTATGCTTCTGGATCAAACAGCGGAACGTTAACATTTCTTTCTCGTAAAGGATACTGGAACGAAACAGATACGGTATACACCGCTGCAAACGCAGATAACTTTAAGATTACATCTTATTCGCTCGACATTACCGGTGGCGACTATGTTCGTTCATTCCCTTCGAAGATCGTTGCTCCGCTTTCAAATACCACCGCAAATATATCATCGATTAGTTTTGGAACAGGCGCTGGATTTGGTGTAGGTACGATTGGTGAAACAGAAGTCATCTTCATTGGTACAGATCTCATTGCCGCCAACAGTCAAGATACACTCGACTATAGCCGCCTTCAACTCTCTGTAACAGCGAATACTGGATTCGATGAAGGTCAAAGAGTATATCAACAGATCCGCAAGGTTTCATTTAATCCTTCGACTGCTGCAAATGCAACGACAGGGTTTATTACTATTACAGATGCTAATACTTACTATATTGCAGGTGAGAGTGTTACATATGAAGTTGCCGCAGGAAATACAGTAATCAGTGGACTCGAAAGCGGTAAACCTTATTACGTTGCATTCTCAAATACCACTGGACTCATTCTTTCGAGTCCTGCGAACAAGTACATTCATATTAATAGCACGAGTTTCCCTGGCGAAAGCTTTGCGAATACATCATTCAATATTCCGGCATTCGCGGCGACTAGAGCCAACGAGTCTGGTCACTTCTTATATAAGACTGCGCATGCAACATTATATGATGTGACAGGAACGAATCTTCTTATCAAGGATCCTATTCGCGACTTTGGTTTCACAAACACCACTTCTACTCCTGCAAATAGCAATATTCTTGTATATGGCAACAATCTTGTGAATACTGCAATTACAGCAGTGGCAGAATTATCGACGATTGCACAAGCGAATCAGGTGTTCGCTTCAGAGTTTATCTCTTCAGATGCTTTTGGATTTCCAAAGAATCCACAAGGCAACTTACTCGATAATCTATATGCATGTTTGACATTTGGTAGATTTGAAATCGGTATCATTGGATCACTTAATCAGATCAATCCAGGTGAAGACTATAACGTTGATCCATTTGTGCTTGCTCACCAACCATATATTGCAGGATTCGATCGTAAAGACTTTGTGATTACATTTGAAAATGCAACGAGAAACTTTGTTGTCGGAGAAATAGTAAACCAATCTCAGGCAAATCTGAAATTCTTTGATCTGCAAGTTTCTTCTGGTGCATATAGCAATACGTATGATGCCAAGACGTTTACTGTACAATCTCAGTACGAAGCCAACAGCGCATCAGAATTTATCTTCTATCGTAACATCACGTCGTCGTTTAATCCTACGGACGAAGTCAACTCGAATACAGATTTTATTACAATCACTGGCAACGAGTTTGCAGCGAATGATCTTGTTCGTTACTTTACTGATAATGCGAATACGGCTGTGACAGGCCTATCGAACAACGGCTTCTACTACGTTCTTACTTCTAATACTACTGGTGTTACTCTCACAACCGAAGCAGCAAATACACTCGCGAAAGTGAATATTACGCAGAGCTCGAACGTAGCAGAGTTTAACTCAAACACTAACGTGCAGAACAGTAATGATTTTATTCAGATTGCGACTGCGAATACTTTATTTGCCAACGGTAGTCAAGTCAGATATGTTGTGACAGATGATGTTGCCGCGGTTTCTGGTCTCGAAGCGAATGCTCTGTATTATGTTCGCTATGCAAATAGCACTGGCTTAGCACTTTCATTGACAGCCGGTGGAGCCAACGTCGATTTAACTGCAGCAAATCCTGGAAGTAATGGGCACTTCCTTAGAAATTACAATCCTGACTTGATTGGTCATCAGCTACGTAGCTATACGAACGAGTTCGCCAATGGTCAAATCGTTCAATACAGAATTCCGAATGGCAATACTGCCATCAGCGGTTTGACAGCAAATGCTGTTTACTATGTTGTTGCTGCGAACACCGTAGGATTTAAATTAGCTTCTACTTTAAGCGGATCTGCAATCAACATTACTGCCAACTCGACAGGCGGTGAATCACATACGATCGCAACTCTTCCAGGCTACCTACCAAAAGATAAGCTATTCCAGACGAATAGCACCGGTGGCATTGTCAACTCTACAGTCTCTTCAGTTTTCTCCAACACAACTGGAAATTATATCAGAGTCACTGGAAACAATGCTCCGCTTGTCAATAACTCAATCATCTTTTCATACACTGTACCGACAGCGAATGGTCTTGTTTCGAGCGTAAGTCTTTTCGAGATTGTATCGACTGCCAAAGCCATTGTAAAATCAAGTAACAGTTCTCAGATGCTTGCCAAGAGAATCACATTCGAAAACACTTGGTTGCCGAATGAGCCAATGATCGGCGAAGTCTCCGGTGCCGAAGCTGACGTAATAGGCGTGACTGAAGATATCACAGAATTATATCCTATCGGTTTGAATGCAGATATTACGGCAAACGTTGTGACATCGGACGGTGAAGTCACTGCTCTTCAAGTCATCGATTCAGGTTTTGCATATTCGAATGGCGAAATCGTTGACTTCGTGTCAGAAGATAATCTCAGAGCTGGTACTGCAAAAATGATTCTCGACGGTCATGGCCTTGGAATCGGATATTACAGAAGCTCGAAAGGATTCTTGTCTGACGATATCTACGTGCACGACGGAGACTATTACCAAGAATATTCATATGAGATTCTATCAAAAATCTCGGTAGATAGATATGCTGACATGTTTAAGAAG
>Ga0207941_1000061_pt1 | contig 32443 bp, 32 predicted proteins | sample LakMenEpi13Sep12_FD_150695 | JGI IMG/M metagenome (GOLD analysis project Ga0207941, IMG submission 150695) | Freshwater microbial communities from Lake Mendota, WI - 13SEP2012 deep hole epilimnion (SPAdes) | ecosystem: Environmental > Aquatic > Freshwater > Lake > Epilimnion/Euphotic zone ...
CCACTCCCACACGTAGTTGCCGTCGTTGGGAGTCACGCCATCGTTGAGAGCGGTGGCAAACACGGGTTGGGCCACAGCAAAGCCGAAGTCATTGCCCTTGGCGAACACATCGGTCCACTGCAGTCCAACCATCCAGGACTGACTGGTACTGAGGCTGCCGCGGGGCTGGGGCGTGCTGTAAGTGGTGCTGTTGATTCCCCATCCCAGGCTCAGAGAAGGCAGCCAACCGCTGCGGAGCGGTTGCCAGAAGGCGCTCAGGCCCCAGGCACTGGTGGCGGCATTGAGGTTGTGATCGATGGCGCTGTGCGTGAACGGGGTGGTTCCCGGAACGAACTGGGTCTCTGGTTGCACGTAAGTCCAGATCGCAGCCAGGCCCCATTGCTCCTGCTGATAGCCCAGCTGAACACTGCCGGTTGCGCCTGAATTCCCGTTGCCAAGACCACCGCCACCGTCCTCCACCGAAACACTGGGATTGCCGCTGTCGCCATTGGCGGCCACGTAATTGGTACTGATGCTGAAGCCGTTGCCCTGCCACCACAACCCAGCACCAGCGCCGAGATTCTTGCTGTAGGCCGCCGGCGCCCCATTCACCGACATCACGTTGAGGATGGTGTCAGAGGGATAGACACTGGGCCACAGCGCCAGCATGTCTTCCTGCCCCACGCGGGCACCCAGGGTGGCCGTGAAGCCGCTGCCGATGGGCCATTGGTAGAAGAGCTTGTCGATGCCAACAACATTGGGCCCGGCATCTTCTTCAAAGGCCACTTCCAGGGTTGAGAGCGCCAGAGAATGGGGCTCACCGCCAAACACGCTGCGGCCGAAATTGCCGGCCCGCAGATTGGTGCGCAACAGATCCTTGCCGTTGAAGCTGGTGTCGAGCGTCAGCTGCAGGTCGTAGTTGAAGGTTGTGGCATTGGGCAGAGCTACGGGCGTTCGCGGGCGACCGGTGAATTCATTCGGTGCTCGATTAACCGTGTTCGCCGCCGTGTTGACAGCCGAACCCGAGAAGGCATTGGCTCCCACCACAAAGGTGGCCAGACCGGAGAGCTTGGTGGTGGTGGAGAACTGGTTGGCTTCCAGCTCACCGACGCGCGCCTCAAGGCCATCGACGCGGCCGCGCAGCACGGCGAGTTCCTTCTGGAACTCCTTCATCAGGCGCTTGAGTTCGTCGGTGGTCTCGGTGACGCGATCGAGGCAAGCGTTGAGCAGGGCTGCCGCTTCATAGCGGGTCATTGCCTGGCCGCCCTTGAAGGTGCCCTTGGGATAACCAGCCACGCAGCCGTAGCGATCCACCAAGTTGGAGAGGGCTTGGTAGGCCCAGTCGGTGGGCTTGACATCGCTGAACTGGGTGATGCTGGTGACCTGCTCCTGGCTGGCGTATCGGTTCACACCCTCCAGGTCGAGGTTGGCGGCGTGGGACGCCAGCGGAGCCGCCAGACCGAGAACGATGAGCGTGGAACGCAGAGGGAGCATGGACCAGAGTCTTCAGAGCGCCGCCGGGGCGGCGGCTTGCACTAGATAATCATCCACGTCTCCACCAAGTGGCGAGCACTGGAGACCATGGTCAGGATTTAGACACCACAGCCAGGGGCCATCGCCATTCGGGTGGGCGGTCGGCATCGGGCTGCAGCGGTGCCGGTGTGTGAGCGTCAGGATGTTGGTCCTGCTGATCTAATCGCCTGGCGCCTTTGCCCACACCACTTCAGATCCGCCCCTTTGAGCCGGCCGACTGGCCGGGGCTGTGGGCGCTGCTGGAGCCGGTGTTCCGCGCCGGGGAGACCTTCCCGCACGACCCGGCCATCACCGAGGCCGAAGCCCAGTTTGCCTGGGTGGAGCAGAGCCAGGCGGTGATGGTGGCTGTGGATCCGCTCGGCGCCCATGTGGCCAATGCCGGCTACGTGGTCGCTGAACACTGCCGGCGCCAGGGAATCGGCAGCCGCCTCTGCCAGCACTCGCTGCAGGCGGCCAGGCGGTTGGGGTTCCGGGCGATGCAGTTCAACCTGGTGGTGAGCACCAACAGCGCCGGCATCCGCTGCTGGCGGCGCAACGGCTTTCAGGTCGTCGGCACCCTGCCGGAGGGATTCCGCCACAAGCAGTTGGGCTATGTCGATGCGCTGGTGATGATTCAGCCGCTCTTGTGAATCTAATTGGCCTATGTCATCCCATCGACGCTAACGGCCGCAGCGCTGACTGCTCAGGCCACGAACCGCCCATACAGCCAGCGCACGAAACCACCCACCACCGGCACCGGTTCGAAGGTGGGACCCACGAAGTCGAAATAGTCGCGGTGATCGCTGATCTTGCCTTCGCCGTTGAACAGCAGGCGGCTGGTGCCGGGGTAGATGAACTCGATGCCCTTGATCTTTAGGCCCATCCGCCACTCGATGAAGGCGGTGTTGGCCTCGATCGCCACTGCACCGGGTTCGAGAAACACGTCGTCGCAGCGCTTGAGCAGGCCCTCCTGGGCTTCGAGGTAGGCCGTGAGGCCCTGGCGTTCCTGGGTGGGGTCCTGGAAGTGCACATCATCCGCATAGAGCGCGCGCCATTGCTCGGCGGTGGGGGCCGGAGCGCCGTAGGGCTTGGTGAACAGGGCCCGCAGGCTGGCGGCATCCATGGCTGGGCGATCAATGGGGGGAGCTCCATTTCATCGGAACCGGGGGCTGTTCGTGGCTCAGCTGCGTGGCGATGCGGTTTGGTCCTGCGAGTCGATGAGCCGATGGGCATGGTCGATGGCCTCGCTGCCTGGCCTCGCTGCCTGGCCTTGGTGCCTGGCATCGGTGCTGGGAGCGGTGCGTTGCCTCCAGCGCTGCCTTGGCTGATTTGCGGTTGAATCGCCGAGTCGTCGGCCGGCCGCCATGCCCCCCCTGCAGCTCACCACGGAGGCCGGCTGCGGTCTGGCGATCGGCCGCTATCCCCGCTTCCGCTACGACGCGCGCGGCGGCGGCGGCTCCGGCCAGCTGGAGGCGCCGGATGGCGAGGGCTGGCGGTCGCTCGTTTTTCCGCCGGAGGGTCTGGCCATTCCGGCGCTGACCTGGCGCACCACCCGGGTGCTCGGGCTGCCCCTGCCGCCGGGGCTCTCGATCACCATCGCGCCGCAGCGGTTGGAGGGGCGCTGGCAGCAGGAAAGCGGCGCGGTGCAGCTGGAGTTTCTGGCGCAGTTCGTGTTTGCCGTAGCAGGCATCTATCAGGCTCCGGATCTGATCGTGCGCACCCGGCTGGTCAGCGGTGAGGCGCGGGGGCAGCGCCACAGCGCCGTGGGTGTGCCGCTCGATCAGGACGGGCGTGGGGTGCTGGTGGGGGTGACCGTGGTGGAGCCCACCGGGGAGGCCTGGCTGGATCGCTTTCTGGGGCTGCCCGATGAAGCGTTGGCGGTGTTGCGCTGCCGGCTGTTGGTGGGGTGAGAGCCTCGGTGCTCGTGGGGCGGTCCGGAACAGCGGGGGTGAATGTTCTGCTCGACAACGCCCTCAGCTACAACCCCTAGGGGGGCCGGATCAGCGTGCGGGCTGAGCGAGGCGGACCCTTGGGGCATGGCGCCGTGGCGGATACGGGCCTGGGCCTGGCCCCTTCTCACGAATCTGCCGCGCCCAAGGCACCACCGCTTCGTTAGCCAACCTGCATCATCTGGTGCTAGAGCAGGTGATCGCTTTGCGGTGGGTTTTTCGTTCACGGATGATTGATGTTGGGATATTTGCAATGGATTGTCATTGTTCCACGTCAATGTATCGGCCATTCTGAGATCCGTTGTAAAACAAGAATTCCAGTGGCAATGGTCGCGATCAATCCCAGATATGGAAACGTCCCTTGCCTGTGTCTTAAGCTTTTGATGGGTTTGCTTTCTGTAAGGACCGCTAGCATTCTTGCTTGATTGCTTTTCAGTCTTCTTCGATCGCGCGATGTCAGGCCTGGGATCCATCGCCGATCGGAGCGCTTCCGTGCCGGAGGAGTCAGCCGTGGACCTAGAGGCCAGCCGGCAGCAAAGCCTCGACAGGCTGTCTGTGCTCGACAGCGGCGCGGAGGCCTCCTTTGATGGCCTGGTGCATGCCGCCGCGGCCATCTGCGGCACGCCGATCGCCCTGATCAGCCTGATCGACCACGATCGCCAGTGGTTCAAGGCCAATGTGGGCTTGGAGGGGGTGAGCGAGACCCCCCGGGCCATCTCCTTCTGCACCCACGCCATCGAGCAGGCCGATCTCTTCGTGGTGGAGGACGCCCAGCTCGATCCCCGTTTCGCCACGAATCCCATCGTCACGGGTGATCCCCACATCCGCTTTTACGCCGGTGCTCCTCTGCTCCTGAGCGATGGCTCCACCGTGGGCACCCTCTGCGTGATCGCCCGCCAGCCGCTGCGGCTCAACAACCGTCAACGCGAGATGCTGCGCCAGCTCGGCCGCACGGCCGTGCACCTGCTGGAGGGGCGGCGTGCCCTGCTGGCGGAGGCGGAATTGCGGCAGGATGCTGAGCGGATCAGTACCGGCATGCCGATTGGTCTCTACGCCACCGATGGCGAGGGTGCCTGCACCTTCACGAATCCGCGATGGCAGGAGATCTTCGGCCTCAGCCAGGAGGAGAGCCTGGGCAGCGGTTGGGCCGACACCATTCATCCGGAGGATCAGACCGCGGTGTTTGCCGAGTGGGTCCAGGCGGCAGCGGCAGCGCGGCCATTCCAGATGGGCTTCCGCGTGCTCCGCCGCGATGGCCAGGTGATCCACGTGCACTCCCAGGCCAAGGCCTTGCGCGATCCAACAGGAGCCATCACCGGTTTCCTCGGTTTCGCCCTGGATGTGACCACCGAGGTGGCGCTCCAGGCCGAACTCCTACACCAGTCCAGCCACGACGCCCTCACCCAGTTGCTCAACCGCCGGGCCTTCGATGCCCGCCTCAGCCAATGCTTGCAGCAGCCGGTCCAGCCGGGCATACCGGGCCACGCGCTCCTCTACATCGACCTCGATCAGTTCAAGATCATCAACGACGCCGCCGGCCATGCTGCCGGCGATCGCCTGCTGGTGCAGGTGGCCCGGTTGCTGGAGACGTTTCGCAGCCCTGCGGCGAGCCTTGCCCGTTTGGGTGGTGATGAGTTCGGGCTGTTGCTGCCCGATTGCAGTGCGGCAGAGGCCGAGGCGACGGCCGGGGGGATCATCCGGGCGCTCGAGGAGTTCCGCTTTCTGGAGGGGGAGCAACGGTTCCGCATCGGGCTGAGCATCGGTGTGGTGCCCCTGCTCGGACAGGGCTTTGATCCCGATGCCGTGATGCAGGCCGCCGACAGCAGCTGCTTCACGGCCAAGGAGTCCGGCCGCAACCGTTGGCACACCTGGGGAGAGGGCGATGTTGACATGATCAGCCGCAACCAGGCGATGCGTTGGGTGACCCGGCTGCAGCAGGCCATCGACGACGACCGCTTCGAACTGCATGCCCAGCGGATCCTGCCGCTCGACCCTGCCGATGACGATGCCCTGCAGGTGGAACTGCTACTGCGCATCCGCGAGCCCGATGGTGCCCTGGTGATGCCGGGGGCCTTCCTGCCGCCGGCTGAACGGTTTCAGCTGATCACTCGCATCGATCACTGGGTTCTGCAGAAAACGATTGCGCTGCTCTCCGCCCAGGCTTCCCTGGCGGGGATCGGCCGCATCAGCCTGAATGTGTCGGGTCAGTCGGTTGGGGATCGGAGTTTTCTGAAGGTGGTGGATGCAGCGCTGGCCAAAGCCGGCCACGCCATCACCAGGTGCCTCTGCTTTGAGATCACCGAAACCGCCGCGATCACCAACGTGCCGGCTGCCATGCACTTCATCGCCATCGTGCGTCGCCATGGCTGCACCGTGGCCCTCGATGACTTCGGCTCCGGCATGGCCTCCTTCGGCACCCTTAAGAACCTCACCGTGACCCACCTGAAGATCGACGGCCAGTTCGTGACCGGCGTGATCGACGACCCCCTCGACGACGTGGCGGTGCGCTGCTTCGTGGAGGTGGCCCAGGTGATCGGCCTGCGCACCGTGGCCGAATTTGTGGAGTCGGAGGCGGTGCTGCAGCGCCTGCGCCAGATCGGCGTGCACGACGCCCAGGGCTACCACCTGCACCGCCCCGAGCCCTTCGAGCAGCTGCTGGCCGAGGCGATGGCCAAGCGGGCAGGCTGAGCCAGCGGGTCGCGTCCAGTCAGGCCTGCGACAGGCTGGTTAAGGTGCCAATCCTTCCGATCTCGTCCGATGGCCGGCTCGCGGTTGAGCGAGATCCGCATGCACGGGGTGAGATGGCTGCTCACCACCGGCTGGCTGCTGATCATCGGCTCGCTGTTCTTTGATCCGTTCACGGCCCGCTTCACCAGTCCGGAGCACCCCTGGAGCCCGCTGCGCCTACCGCTCACCTGCGTGGAGGTGCAGGGCCGCTGCCTGGTGGAAGCCCCCTACCCACTGGGCACAACGATCTTCTGGGGTGCGGTGGTGCCGGCGGCGATCTTCATCCTGCTGGTGTTCGGCCATGAGCTCTGGCGGCGGATCTGCCCGCTCTCTTTCCTCTCCCAGATCCCCCGGGCTCTCGGCTGGCAGCGCCAGACTCAGAAGCGCAATCCCAAGAGCGGCGAGCTCCGCCCCCAGCTGGCCCGGGTACCGCCCGACTCCTGGCTGGCCAGGCACTATCCGGCACTCCAGTTCGGCTGGCTGTTTGTGGGCTTGTGCGGCCGCATCCTCTTCTTCAATGCCGATCGCCTGGTGTTGGCCGGCTGGCTGCTGTTCACGATTGCGGCGGCCGTTGCCGTGGGTTGGCTCTATGGCGGCAAGGCCTGGTGCCAGTACTTCTGCCCGATGGCACCGGTGCAGGCGATCTATTCCACACCGGGCGGTCTGTTGGGCAGTCGCGCCCACATGAGTGACACCCCGATCACCCAGTCGATGTGCCGCACCTTGGATGGCGGCGGCGAGGAGCAGAGCGCCTGCGTCGCCTGCCAGAAGCCCTGCATCGACATCGACGCGGAGCGCATGTACTGGGAACGCCTGCAGAGCCCGGCCTTCAGCTTCGAGCGCTACGGCTATGTGGGCCTGGTGGTGGGTTATTTCCTTTATTACTACCTCTACGCCGGCAACTGGGACTACTACTTCTCCGGCGCCTGGGTCCGCCAGAGCGATCAATTGGCCCAACTGCTCAGCCCGGGGCTGTTTCTCTTCGGCCAGCCGATCCCGCTGCCCCGGCTGGTGGCCGTGCCGCTGGTGCTCGGACTGTTCACCTGGCTCGGTTGGCTGGGCGGACGGGCCATCGAGGCCTGGATGCGCCGCCGGGCGCGCCGCCAGGGCTCCGAACCCGACAAGACCCTGATCCGCCATCGAGTCTTCCTGGCGGCCACCTTCCTGGTGTTTAACATCTTCTTTATGTTCGCCGGCCGGCCGCTGTTGCTGCTGACGCCGGTCTGGGTGCAGTACCTCTTCGACATGGCCCTGGTGGCGACGAGCTCCCTGTGGCTGGTGCGCAACTGGCATCGCAGTCCGGCGCTCTACAGCCGTGAGAACCTGGCGGAGCGCTTCCGCAAGCAGCTCGCCAAGCTCAGCCTCAACCTGGGGCGCTTCCTGGAGGGCCGCAGCCTCAGCGATCTCAACCCCGACGAGTTGTACGTGCTGGCCAGGGTGCTACCCGAGTTCGGCAACGACCAGCGGCATGAGGCCTATAAAGGCGTGGTGCGCGACGCCCTGGCCGAGGGCTACGTGAACATCGCCAGCAGCCTCGACGTTCTGCGGCGGATGCGCCAGGAGCTCGGCATCTCTGACGATGAACACCGCCTCCTCCTGGAGGAACTGGGTGTTGAGGATCCATCCCTGTTGGACCCGGACCAGCGCCGCAGCCTGGAGGATCAGGTGCGCCTGAGCGGTTACCGCCGTTCGCTCGAGCGGGTGCTGCGGCTGCAACAGCAGCTCGCTGGGGCGGGCACCACGGAGACGGGCCAGGACGGCGGCGGCGCCAGCGCTCAACACGAGCTGGCTGCGCTGGTGCGCCAATTCTCCATCTCTGCCGCTGAGGAGGCCGAGGCCATCGAGATCCTCGACCCCGTCAGCGGTGCGGCCCATCGCGCCGAGCTGCTTCTCGACAGGCTGGCGCCGCTGCATCTGAGCCTGCAGGCCATGGCCGCAGCGGAACTGCAACACCAGCCGCTGCTCGTGTCCCTGCTCGAAGAGCGGCTGCGCCATCGCGAGGAGCTTTGCCTGGAGGGGATCCTGCGCTCCCTGGCCCTGCTGCCACCCGGATCGGATCGGGAACCCCTGGTGCATCGCCTACTCCAACTGGCGCATGACAGCCTCAAGCCGCTGCTGGCCGCGCCGCGCTGGCGCGACAGCCTGCCCCCCGACCTGCTGGCCGCGCTGCGGCTTCAGCCTGCGGCGTTGGAGCGTGCCCTGCCGCAGCCCTCCCAGGCCCAGATCCTGGCGCAGCTGGAGCTGCTGGTGCAGGATCCTGAGCCCAGTGTGGCCGCCTCGGCCCTGGTGCTGTTGAGCGACCTCGATCGCCAACGGGGGCAGGCCTGCAGCGCTCGCCTTCGCGGGCCATCAACCCCTGCCTGGGTGGGCCGCACCGTGGACCAGCTGCTGGCCCTGAGTCCTCCTGCGGCGCTGGCCGATCTGCCTGATCTGGAGAAACGGGTGGTGCTGGCCACCAGCGACTTCTTCCGGCGCACCTGGGCCGACACCCTCGATCTGCTGGCGGATCAGTCCGAGATCCGTCGCTACGAGCCTGGCGCAGCCATCACCGAGGCGGGCGACACCTGCCGCGAGCTGCTGTTGCTGATCGAGGGGGCCGCCCGCGTCGAGGTGGGTGGCGACCAAGGCCTGCGGGTCAGCCGCATGCAGCCCGGCCAGGTGCTGGATGAACTGGAGGTGCTGAGCCACGGCACCACCGAGAACACGATCGTGGCGGAGACCAGCGGCACCCGCGTTCTGGCCGTGCCGGTCGACTGTTTCGACACCACGCTGGAACGTGATCCCGACTTCGCCCGCCGCGTCCTGGCCTTGGAAACGTCTCAGCTGCAACGGATCACGCGCCACTCCGCGATCTCCGCCGTCTGAGTACCGCAGCCAGTCGAGGGAGGCTCAGGCCTGCCGCTTGGAGTCGCTGGCGGCCTGTTCGGACTCCAGAAGGTCTTCGGCCAGGATCAGCAACGACATGCCCATGAGGGCCAGGGCCATGCCCTGCTGGGATTCACCGGCTAGCTCCACGGTGCGTGAGGTCTGCAGGTGTTGGGGCCAGCTCAGCCTCATCTCCGAACCAAAAGCATTCCTGATCAGGATGTTGGAAAATGCTGATAACCGCGACGCTATTCGCATTTCGCAACATGGGGGCGGGCGCCTCCTCACGCACGTCATGGCACCGGCGTGATCCTCAGCTCCCGGAAGCCATCGCTCTCCTTGGGCCGTTTGCCGCAGGCCGCATCGAGCCCCTCCAGCTTGCCGTCGTCGCTGAGCACCACCAGGCTGTTGCCATCGAGCACCAGGGCCTCCGGGTTGAAGGGCCTCCCCCCCACCGGAGGGAAGCTGCGCAGCCGTACGGCCGGGCTCTCGAACTGGCCACTCCAGCGGTAGAGCGCCGAAGGGGAGGCGCTTCCCTTCCGCCCTTCGGCCGGCCCCGCCACGATCAGCAGGCTGCCGTTCACCATTTCCAGGCTGCGGATGCCGAGCCCGCCCAGATCGAGCAGCACTGGATCGCCGAAGCGGGCCTTCTCCCCGGCCATCACAGCGTTCGGGTTGGTGAGCGGGGCCAGCAGGGCCTTCTCCTCCGGCAGCGGATTGCGGAAGCCGATCAGCAGGGCTCCGTTGGGGGTGGCCGCCAGCCCCTCGATGTTCAGGCCTCCCCGGGCCTTGGCGGGAAGCCGGGCGGCTGCCTCCAGGTCGAAGCGGCCGTAGCGGGGATCGGCGGCCAGGTCTTCGATCAGGGTGGTGTAAGGCCGCCCCACCGGCTCCACGGTCACCGTCAGGCCCTTGCCGTCAGCTCCGGCCCGCAGCCCCAGATTTGTGGCGAACAGGCGCCGGTGGTTGGGGCGGGGTTCCCCAATCGCTCCTTGACCGGGGCCCCGGGCTTCGGCCGCCCCGTGGGAGCCGATCCAGTACACCAACGGCCCGATTCGGGCCGAGGCCTCCAGGTCCAGCTCCGGGTGGCCGTCGTTCACCGGGGCTATCGCCCGCGCCGGAATCTCTCCCTGGCCCACCGCCGGCCCCTCCTGGCCGCTGCGGTAGAGCTGCAGTGTGAGCGGAGCTTTGGCTTCATCGTCGCCCACCACCCACAGGCCTGGGCCGACGCTGATGGCCGTGGAGGCATTGCAGGGGCCGCTGTGCTGCGCCACCGGCAGCCCCCCCGCCGGCGGCGCCGGGGGCTTCGCTGCGGCCAGGGCGGCATGGGGCAGGCTCGCCACCACCAGGAGCGGTAGAAGGGCCATCAGGGCCCGGCCCGCAGAGAAGCGGCCCCGGGCCGGTATCGCCGCGGCGGCGGATGGGGGGGTGGGGGCGCTGCTGCGGCCGGGGGCGTTCATCGGAGGCGGTGGAGCGGAACACCCTGCAGGATGGCGCCCCCGGCAAGGCCCCGCCCGCATCGGCCCGGTAGAGAGCCGCGTCGGCACTGGCCAGCAGATCCTGAGGAGTGTTGTAGGTATCGGGAATCTGGGAGGCGATGCCGATGCTCACGCTCACCCGGCCGGCCACCACGGCTTTGGGGTGGGGGATCGCCTGGTGCTCCAGCGCCTCCTGCAGCCGCTCCGCGACGGTGATCGCCCCCGGGCAATCCGTGTTTGGGAGCAGCAGCACGAATTCTTCGCCGCCGAAGCGGGCCAGCAGGTCGCCAGGGCGGCTGCTGGTGCGCTGCACCACCTCCGCGATCCGGATCAGGCAACGGTCGCCGGCCAGGTGGCCAAAACAGTCGTTGTAGGTCTTGAAGTGATCTGCATCGATCATCAGCAAGGCGATCGGTTTCTGTTCGCGGCGATGGCGCTGCCATTCCATCGCCAGCTGGTGGTCGAGCTGGTTGCGATTGGCCACGCCAGTGAGCCGGTCGGTGTGGGCCAGCACCTGCAATTCGGCGTTGGATTGAAGCAATTCCTCCTCGGCGCGCCGACGCAGGGCGATCTCCTCCTCCAGGCGCTGGTTGGCCCCCTGGAGTTCCCAGGTCCGCTGGGCCACCTCCTCGCTCACGGCAGCGTTGCTGGCCCGCAGGCTGCTCGCCATCGTGTTGAGACTCATCGCCACGCGCTGCGTTTCCGCCACCTCTCCAGGGGGCACCTCGTGATCAAGATTCCCTTCCGCCAGGGCTTCTGAGCCCTCCACCACCTGGGTGAGGCTGGCGTTCACCCGCCGCACTGCCTGCATCCCCAGGGTTCCGGACACCCCCACCGCCCCCAGCGAGATCAGCAGATTGGTGAGGGCATCCCGGCGCAGCGGTCCTTCGAACTCCGACTCGGGCATCGTTACCACGATCCGCCAGTCGAGGCCGTAGCGATCCCGAAAGGGCTCAACCCGCACCAGCTCCCCCGTGCCATGCAGGTTCTGGTAGCTGAGCAGGCTGATCAGCCCGGCCGTGGCCACCATTTGCAAGACCACTGGCACCACCAGGAGGCTGCGCAGGGAGCGAGCCGGCCGAAGCATTGCCCGAAGCTGCCGCCCGCCAGGGGTGGTGGCATCAGGCGCTCGCATCGGGTTCAGATGTCTTCCGAGGCCACACCCCTCACGATCCGGGAGAGCTCGCTGCGCTCATCGGTGGTGATGCGATGGGGCACGCCGCTGATGATGCGCTCGAAGTTGGAGAAGGAATCCTTGATCTCAGGGCCATTGCTGGTGATCACGAATTCGCGGATGCCCTTGTCGTGCCAGGAACCGCGCATCTTGAACACATTCAATGCCCGGGCCATCTCACCCCTGATCTCCACATACTGCAGCATCAGGATCGTGTCGGTGATGGTGGAAATATGGGAGTCGGTGATCGAGTGGCTGCCCATAAACTCTTCGGAGGTGTTGGTGAAGAAGCCAGCGATCTCCTCCTGCTTGGCGTAGCCGGTTACGCCGATCACGAACTGGCGAAAGGCGTTATGACTCACCCCCCTGGCGAGGGCGGAGAGTGAATCGATCGCCATCCGTGAGGGTTTGAACTCGCTGATCTCGGTTTTGATGATCTGGAGGTGATCCTCCAGCCCGGTGGACTCCGGATAGGCGCAGATGATCTTCAGCAGACCATCCTGCTCCATCTGCTCGAAGTCGATGCCCCAGCTGGTGGCGTTGCGTAGCAGCTGGGCTCGGGATTCTTCATAGGCGAACAGAATCGCCCGCTCCTTGCTGCGGCAGGCATCTTCGATGAACTTGCTCACCAACAGCGTCTTGCCCGTTCCCGTGGCGCCGGTGGCCAGGATGATCGAATCCTTGAAAAAGCCACCGCCGCACATCTCGTCGAGCTTTGGCACGCCGGAGCTGAGCCGCACGTTGGAGGATCGCTGGGTGAGCCGCATGGCGCCCAGGGGGAAGATGTTCACGCCGTGGGCGCCCATGGTGAAGGGAAATTCCCCTTTCATATGGGTGGTGCCGCGCAACTTGAGAATCTCAACGGTGCGCCGCCGCCGTTCGCCCTCGAGCACGTTGCGGAGGATTACCACGTTGTCGCTCACGAACTCTTCCACGCCGTAGCGGGCGATCGGACCGTATTCATCGATGCGTTCTGTGGTCATCACTGTGGTCACGCCGATCTCCTTGAGCCGGGCGATCAGGCGAAAGATTTCGCGGCGCACCACCGAAACGGCGTCGTATTGTTGAAACACCGCCGTGATCGAGTCGATCGCCACCCGGCGGGCCTTGTATTTGCGGATCGCATAGTTGATGCGCTCGATCAGGCCGGAAAGGTCGAAGCTGCCGGCCACATCCTGGCCATCGGGATCGGGTGAGGCATCGAGGATGAAGAGCTTGTTCTGCTCCACCATCTCCTGAAGATTCCAGCCAAAGCTGGCGGCATTGCGAAGGATGTCGAGGGGCGATTCCTCGAAGGTCACGAAGATGCCCGGTTCGTTGAAATCCCGGATGCCGTTATAGATGAAGTTGAGCGAGAATACGGTCTTGCCCGTGCCGGAGGTGCCGCTGATCAGTGTCGATCGGCCGATCGGCAGACCGCCGTGGCAGATGTCATCGAAGCCCTCGATGCTGGTCGGCAGTTTCTGCACCTGCATCAGCGGTGTGGCAGGGCTGGTGAGGCTGGGGTCCTGCATCGAAGGAGCTCTCGAGAACGCGGTGGGTTAAAAATGGAGGCGGGAAGAAGATGAGCGGGCCTGATGCTCAGACCTGATGCTTAGACCTGATGCTTAGAGATGGGGCGAATCGCCACCACCACCAACACCACTCCCGCTGCTGCTGATCGGTTCTGGGTCCTGCGGACCGTCGCTGAGGTCGTTGTCCTCCTCCTCGAATCCGTAGGTTTCGTCGCTGAGTTCTTCGTAGAGCAGGTCAAGGCCGATCAGCACCCGCTCGCGGTCCGAGAGGTCGCCGATGATGCGCCGCACCGGTGGTGGCAGGATCTTCGCGAGGGTTGGGGTGGCCAGGATTTTGTCTTCCTCGGCCAACTGGGGATTTTTGAGCACATCAATCACCTTGAGAGCGTAGACACCACGGAATTCCGTTTCCAGGATGTTGCGCAGGGTCTTGAGCGCCCGCATCGAGTTGGGCGTGTTGCCGGCTACATAGAGCTTGAGAATGTAGGTCTTGCGGGCGGGCATCGCGGTGGCTCCTGGGGGTTGAATCGATGAAGCGGGCTGGGGGAAAGCTCGGGGCGGTGATTCAGGCGGGGTGTTCGGTCGATCCCGGCACGGTCGCGCTGGTGAGGGGCGGATCAGGGGGAACGGCGCGGCGATACATCTCGCAGAGATGGGCCATGACATCCAGTAGGGCAAGGCGGTAATCCTGAAGAAAGTCGACCTTGTGGCCCTCCAGTTCGAGCTGTTTGGCGAAACCGTCGATCAGATTCATATGGATCTCCACGGTGTTCGTGATCGATAGATCGCTGAAGAAGGCGGTGTTCACAAAACTCTCAAGCGCCTGATTGGCACTGGCTGGATCGCGGAAGTAGCTGAGCAGCAGATCGCGGTAGGTGCGGGTCAGGGAGCGCAGCAGTTCCTCCCGGTCGCCCTTGGGCAGGTTGCGCAGGAAGCGGGCGGGGTCGCGTTTGTAGTAAACCCCCAGGTAGCCGAGCCGGCCCCGCAGGCGGTTGGTCAGCTTCCAGCGTTCGCCTCCCTCATTGGGGTCGGCCGCGGCCGCGCCGCCACCCACCTCTGCCGGGCCCAGGCTGGCCGAGCTGGGCAGGCCCCGATGCAGAAAGCGTGAAACCGCCGCATCCAGGCTGTAGCTCAACTGCTCAAGCTGGTCGGGGGGCAGATGCACCTCTGCGTCGTGGAGCTCCACCTGGCCGGTCACCTCGCCGATCACGACGGCCGGCAACAGGAGCCCCCGCTCGATCAGGGACTGGCGACTCTCTGGAGCCAGCACGCCCTGCTCCAGGAGCACCGCGTCGAAGGATTCGGGCTTCCCTTCGAGCATCTCCACCGGATCAGCCCGCGGGTCGATCGCCTCCATTCGGTAGGAACCCTCCCGCAGCCACTGGCCACAGGCCTGGGCGAGCGCGGGGTCGCGCAGCAGCGACACGATCGTGAGCGGCTGTCCTGGCATTGCCGGAACGGAGGGAAACCCTGCTGGGTGCCTGAATCTTGACGGATGGCGGCCCGGAATGGGAAAGTCTTTGTTTGTCTTTCGATTGCCACGCGCCAGGCTCAATGGGGGCAGATGTCTGCCACCAGCCTGGCCGTGCCCTGAGTCCCATGGCTGAAACCACCACCCCCGCGGCGAACGCCCCGAGCGCCAGTGCTCCGAGCGCCAACGCCCCCAGCGACACCGCTCCGAGCAGCACCGCAGAGAGCGCCGCCCCAGCCTCCTCCTCGGCTCCGGCCGCCCCGGGTCCCTACGCGATCGTGGAGGCCTCCGGCCAGCAGTTCTGGCTGCAGCCCGACCGCTACATCGACATCGATCGGCTCCATGCCGAGGTGGACAGCACCGTGACCCTGGAAACGGTGCTGTTGGTGAAGGACGGCAGCGGCACCACCCTCGGAGCCCCCTATGTGAAGGGAGCCACGGTGGAACTGCAGGTGCTGGCCCACCGCCGCGGTCCCAAGATCCTGGTGTACAAGATGCGTCCCAAGAAGAAGACGCGGCGCAAGAATGGCCACCGCCAGGAACTCACTCGGGTGCTGGTCAAGTCGATTCAGGTGTCCGGCAAGCCGATCGCCTGATCGCCAGCCTGGCTCGATCTCTTCCATTTCCCTTCTGTTTTCGCAGCACCCATGGCCCACAAGAAAGGCACAGGCTCCACCCGCAACGGCCGCGACTCCAATTCCAAGCGCCTCGGCGTCAAGCGTTTTGGCGGTGAGGTGGTGAGCGCCGGTTCGATCATCATTCGCCAACGCGGCACCTCCGTGCTTCCCGGCGTGAATGTGGGTCGCGGCTCCGACGACACCCTCTATGCCCTAGTGGATGGCGTGGTGAACTTCGAATCGATCAAGCGCGGCCTGCGTAACCGCAAGCGGGTGAACGTGGCTGTGGGCTGAAGCCCCACCGCGGTAGCGGCCTGTGGCAGCAATTCTCTCCCCAGCCCCCGCGGAGTGTCCCACGGCACTCTGCGGTTTTTTGGTAATCGATAAACCCGCCGGTCCCACCTCCCATGGCTGCGTGGCGGCGGTGCGACGGGCCTATGGCCTCAAGCGGGTGGGCCATGGCGGCACCCTCGATCCCGCCGTGACCGGTGTGTTGCCGATCGCCCTCGGGCCGGCCACCCGTCTGCTCCCCTACCTGCGGGGCGACAAGCTCTACCGAGCCGTGGTGCAGCTGGGCGTGCGCACCAGCAGCGATGACCTGGAGGGGGACGTGCTGGAGCGCCGCTCCCCGCCGGTTTTGGACACATTCGCTCTCGAGGAGGCCCTCGCCGGCTTCCGCGGCGAGATCCTGCAGCGCCCGCCTGCGGTGTCGGCGGTGCATGTGGGGGGCGAGCGGGCTTATGCCCGCGCCCGGCGGGGCGAGGTGGTGGAGTTGCCGCCCCGACCCGTCACGATCCACAGCCTGCAACTGCTCGGCTGGGACCCAACCGAAGCGCGCCTGGAGCTTGAGGTGCGCTGTTCAGCTGGCACCTACATCCGCTCCCTGGCCCGCGACCTCGGCGAGCATCTGGGCTGCGGCGCTGCCCTGGCCCGCCTGCGCCGCACCGAAACGCTCGGCTTCGACCTCTCCACGGCCGTGAACCTGGAGCGGCTGGCCAGCGGCCCGCTGCCGACTCTGCTGAATCCCCTGCTGGCCCTGAGCCACCTGGAGCGTCGCCAACTGCAGGCGGATGAACTGCCCAGTTGGCGTTGCGGGCGTGCGCTGCCGTTGCGCGCCGTGGCCCGCTCCATCGATAAAGCGCCGGGCACGCCCGCTTGCACCTCCCCGGGCGCCGTCGAAGGGCTGGGCCTGCCTTCCTGCGCCACCCCCACCGAGGCCATCCGCGAAGCCAGTGCCGCTGGCTTCCCGGTTGGTTTTGCCGGCTCGGCCGCTCTCGATGGCCCCCCTGGGGCCGCTGCTTCCGATAGCCCCGGCGGGGCCGCTGCTCCTGCTGCCCCCCCTGGCTCGGACACCCCGGAAGGCCCCGCGTACGCCATCCTCAACCCGGATGGCAGTCTGGCCGGAATCGCCCGGCTCGATCCCGCCGGGCTGTTGCGGCCCCGCCTGGTGTTCGATGCCGCCGGTTGAGGATGGCAGCCCTCCAGGGCAGCCATCCCTGCGCCACCCGGAGCCTTCCAACTCCGCCACCCCGTTCCGATTTCCTCTGTTCCCCTGAATGGCCGGCCACAGCAAATGGGCCCAGATCAAGCGCACCAAGGCGGTGGTCGACGCCAAGCGAGGGGCGGTGTTCACCCGCCTCGGCCGCGAGATCACCGTGGCGGCCCGCGCCGGCGGCGATCCCGCCGGTAATTTCCAGCTCCGCACCGCGATCGAGAAGGCCAAGGCGGCCGGCGTGCCCAACGCCAACATCGAGCGGGCCATCGCCAAGGGGTCCGGCCAGGCGGGCGGGGAGGGCGATCAGTTCGAGGCGGTGCGCTACGAGGGCTATGGCCCCGGCGGGGTGGCGGTGCTGATCGAGGCCTTCACCGACAACCGCAATCGCACCGCCGCCGACCTGCGCCTGGCCTTCAGCAAGCACGGCGGCAATCTCGGTGAAACCGGCTGCGTGAGCTACCTGTTCGAGCAGCGCTCCGTGGTGCGCCTCGAAGCGGGCGACCTGGCGGAGGAGGCGCTGCTGGAGCGCCTGCTGGAGCTGGAGGAAGCCGGTGGCCCGGCGGTGGTGGGCTACAACCTCGATGGCGAAGGCGCCGATGTGCTGGCCGCCTACGCCGACCTCGAAGCCCTGCAGGACGGTTTGCGCGGCCTTGGCCTGCCGGTGGCCGGCTGGGAGCACCGCTGGATTGCCCCGCTGCCCTGCCGCCTGGACAGCGAAGACACCCTGCGCCCCTGCCTGCGCATGCTCGATGCCCTCGAAGAGCTCGACGACGTGCGCAGTGTGACCTCCAATCTCGAGGCTGATGAGGATCTCTTGATTGCGGTGATGGAGTGAGGGGTCGATGCGTTCCAGTCGCGACAACACACCTGCTAGCAAGGCCAGCGGATTCGGTAGGCGCTGCTGCGTCCGGCGCCGATCGGTTCGAGGGCTTGCTTGGCCACCAGGTCTGCCAGGTCGCGCCAGGCGGTGGCCCGGCTGGCGTGGGTAAGCCCGACGGCCTTGCGCAGGCTGAGGCCGCCCGTGAAGCCTTCGGGCTCGGCATCAAGCAGGCGGTTTAGAAGTTTCTGCTGGCGGGCATTGAAGCCGCTGTGGCGGTGGTGCCACCAGAAGGCGGCCTTGAGGCGCACGGCGTCGATCACGGCCTGGTTGAGCTGGGCGGCGGCGATCAGCTGCTCCAGAAACCAGATCAGCCAGGGGGTGAGATCGAGATCGCCTCGCTGGCAATGCTCCAGCACGGCGTAGTAACCCTTCCGCTCGCGCAGGATCTGAGCCGAAAGACCCAGGGCGCGGCCCGTCAGCACCTCACGGCTGGCAGGGCGAGTTGCCTGAGCCAGGAGACGGTCGCCGATCGCTCGGGCCAGGCGGCCATTGCCGTCGTCGTAGGGGTGGAGGGTGAGAAACCAGAAGTGGACCAGACCGGCGCGCAACAGGCCATCGAGATCGGCGGGTGGCTGAGCGATCCAGGCCAGAAGCTCCTCAAGCTGTGTCTCCAGAACCGTTCGAGGAGGTGCCTCGAAGTGGAGCCGCTCGCGCCCGATCGAGCCCGAAAGCACCTGCATCGGGTCGTTGCCGCGGAGTTCGCCAATGCGGATGGCCCGCAGCCCATCCGGCCCGTCGGCAAATAGGCGGCGGTGCCACTGGTGCAGGGTGGCCAGAGTAAGCGGTTGGTGGAGCTCGCCGGTGGCGGCCAGCAGCACATCCAGCAATCCCTCCACCTGGGCGGAGGCCTGCGGCTGGCCATCGGCCAGAGGAAGGCCAAGGCGGCGTGCGATCGAGGAGCGCACCTGGACAGGGTCGAGCTGTTCGCCTTCGATGGCGGCGGTGCCCAGGCTTTCGCGGCCCAGCAGGGCCGACACCGCTTCCTGGGCCAGGGGTGCTTCCAAGGCACGGATCCGCTCCAGCAGTTGCTCTCGGGCCTGGCGGGCCTGATCGAGCAGGGGCTGCAAGCGCTCCGCATCCCAGCGGAACCGGGGCCAGGCGGGCTGCTGCCAGATCCAGGTAGGGGACATGGCTTCAGGCTAATCGCTTCATGGGGTGAAGCGATTAGGGGGTGGTTTTCGCTTCACCGCGGTGGTCTCCGATGTTCAGGGCGGCGAGCAGGCCGGCTCCAGGTCCCCGAGCATCGCCTCCATCTGCTCCAGCACGCTGCGCAGGTCTTCCGCGATTTCGGAGGCAATCACGTCCGGCTCCGGGAGATTGTCGGAATCGAGCAGGCTGTCGTCTTTCAGCCAGAACAGATCGAGGCTGATCTTGTCGCGGGCCAGCAGATCCTCCAGCTCGTAGGTACGCCAGCGGCCAGCCGGGCTTTGCTCGCTCCAGGTGGGCTGGCGCTGATGGATGGCACCAGGCTTATAGAGGCTCACGAACTCATCGAGATCGGAGCGCTGCAGCGGGTTGGTCTTGAGGGTGAAGTGCTTGTTGGTGCGAAGGTCGTAGACCCAGAGCCGCTTGGTGCTGGCCTGGGCACTGCCGGCGCGTCGATCAAAGAAGAGCACGTTGGCTGGGTCTGCTCATGGGCGAGCTTGAGGAACAGCAGCACGCTGAGCTGCTCCAGGTAGTCGCCATAGGAGAGGCCGTCGTCGCGGAGCACGGTGCAATAGCTCCAGAGCTTCTGAACGATGCGGTTGGCTTCGGTGCTCATGGGGTGGTGTTTGTTATTGATGCGGCGGTGGGCTAGGCAGCTCAAGGAACTCACAACACTCGCGCACGAAGACAGGCGCCTGGGTGGTGAGCCCTCTGCAGTGGAGGCGTTACTCTCGTGTTGTTTCCCCATAATCATCGCCATAATCATCACATTCCTGATTGAGCGCAGCAATGGCATTAAGGGCTTTCCTGCTCTCATTACGCCGACGCTCACAAAGCGCTTCAACGTCAGCGAGACGTAGCTTGCGGTGCGTGCCTACTGGAATGAAGGGAATCTCACCCGCATCCAGCAATCTGTAGAGGTAAGGCCTGGAGATGTTGAGAATCTCCGCAGCTTGCTGGGTGGTGAGCAGGGTATCATCAGGAATCAAAGAGATAGCCTGACCATCTTTCAGGTGCTGAAAGACTTCACGCAGCACCGCGTAAATCTCTAGAGGAATATCCTCGGCAACGCCATCAGGCCCAATGAGCTGGAGCTGCTTGGCTGGCTTGGCATTAACAAAGAATGTGCTAAATACATGCCTGGCATACTCGGCTCTTTCTAAAGTTGGCTCAAGTCTGCGCACTGAAGGGGGAATACTTCCCTCGCGTGGAGGATTCTGAGTGGCCATGATGATTCACCCCGAAGCGGGGCGCCAAAGGGGTCAGGGAGCGGGCTGGCGCCCGGGGCACTAACGAGGGAGTCTCGCAACTGAAATAACAGTAACCCACGGGTTCCGGCAGGTGCGCGATGTTGTGCATTTCGTTGCAGCTTGCCGAGAAGCCAAGCGCCGCAGGGGTTCTCAATGATCAGGAGGGCGGGTCGGCTGGGTCTGCTCATGGGCAAGCGGAGCACGGTGCAATAGCTCCAGAACTTCTGAACGATGCGGTTGGCTTCGGCGCTCATGGGGTGGTGGAGAAGGGATTGCGATCAAGTGTGATTGCATGGTCAGCCGCGATACACCGTGCCACGGTGGCCGACGCACTAGCTCAGCCGTGGATTTGCCGTAGCGCAGCGGAGGCATATACGTCGGCTGGTGCGCCTTGTTAGCCATGTGCTCTACGCTGGGAGTGTTGGACAGATTGACCTGAAGGCAGCAACTATCGCCTCTCTCTCCTCACTTCTAAGGATGTTGAGCACCATCTCCGAATATGCGTTCGCTTGAAGCCCTAGCAATGGAGCAATGCGGCGGGGAAGACTTTTTCTATTGTAGAAGCAGAGACAATCGGGATACGAAGCCTGATCTAATATCCTCTGAAGCTGCCTTTCGGACTCACTCCACAAATCGCTGACGCTGATGGACGATATGAAATCGCTAAGCTCAGTCGATAAATCAGATGAGGAACGCGTTGATGTCTCTAGAAGACTGAGCTGAAACTTCAACTCTGCACCAGTTCTGGAGGCAACTTGAACATTGAACTCGTTTCTGAGCCAGCTAAGCACCTCGGCTCGAATACGAGTTAACGTCTCGTCAAGTGGCAGGGACAGCTTAGATATTACGATTCGCAAAATCTCCTCCCGGCATAGAAGATTTTCGATTTCTGCTACGGGTAGGACATGAATGCCATGACCCACCAGCGCCGCGATTTCAGCATCAGTGCGAAAGTCCCGGTCAATGATCCCGAGAACCCCTTGAGGCATCCCGTCAATCGGTAGGCGCAATGCCTTGGTGGACTGAATAACTGACGCGCAGCCGCCCCGGGCTATGATGTGATGTTCTGGATAGACCGCTTGTAGAATCGCGGTATCAAGGCTGCCACGGTCGCCCTCGACAAAGACTATCGCCTTCCTGCTTCCTAGCACTTCCAATAGAATTGCATCAGGAATGTCTGGCAGAGACTCTGCGAATCCCCAACTCCATTTGTCCTGACCTAAATAAGACTTCACCCAAATCTTTTTCGCATCTACGCGACTAGCAGCGAAGTCGAGATCGTGCGTGATGTACACAAACAAGCAATTAGGGCGCAGCCTTTCTACGGTGCTCCAAAGACGTGACATCAGTGAACGATGGAGATGCAGTTCTGGCTCATCAATGATTACCGTCGAGCCATCTTTAATAAGGAGGCATTGAGAAAGTAGATATAGGGCAACTTTCTCACCGTCGCTCATCTCGCCACCCTTGTATGACCCTCCATCTGTATCGAATGCCTTGATCTGACCGTCCACGAGTTCTATGCGACGGTGCGGCATGATGTCGCGCCACACCTCTTGGGCTACGTCTAGCTCAGATTTAGGAATTGGGGGAGTTTCAGCACTGCTTTGCGTGAGCGAGATCCGAGCCTTCTCAACGTAGTCTTTGTTTCTCTTTGAGTCGGACGCAAATAGAGCCGACAAAACTTTGGCGTAGTCGTTTAGCAGATGAGTGTCGGGATGTGAGCCCCACCGATGCCCTGATTTGTGCTGCGCATTCGCGTACCGTGGATCGGTATGGCCCCAGAGAAAATCATTTAATGACTCCTCAAGCGTTTTCACGGGAGCAAAATCGGGGATCGTCAGGGCGCGCTGCGCCGAGATGCGGTGGACAAAGTCTGGTCCTCCAGATCGCAACTCGATCCAGGCCCCAAGGCGGCTCTTTCCGGAGCCGTTTGCTCCAAAGATCAGCGCATTGCCGGGGCATTCGATGGCCTGGCTGTTTCCGTCGCCGTTGGGAGGGGGAAGTTTTAGATGGGGTTTTGCCATGGCTAACGCTGCCCCTGAGTGGCAGGCATGAAGCGATCGCTATTGAAGTCGACTTGATGGCGGCCTGTCCACTCCAGGGGCTTGTTCGAAGAGCCACTTCTAAGCAGACAAGTCTTGCAGGCCTTCAGTGCGGAAGCTCAATTTTGCTAGATCGTCTACTGTCTGTAGCAAACACCATTGCCATCACAGCAGATTATGACTTCTTGGCCATTGACGATCTGCTTCCTGCAGGTTTCTGCATGTGCAGGAGCCATTGAAATGAGAACTATCAAGCCTGCTGCAAGGCAGCTGCCGTAATAGCCCGTAGACATGCGCCTTGCTGGAGTTGTGGCTGCAGTGAGACCTTGCATGATCTGCCGGATTGAAAGGCTCGACATGGAAGCCAAAGATACATATATCTACATTGTAGGAATTGGAACAAGCCACCATCAAACTCTTTACAGAAGTTGACATTCATTTCAGGCTTGTCGGTTCAGCAGTAGCTGAGGTGGTATTTACAATTGTTGCAGGCGCATGTAGCTCCTGGAGAACGGTCTCAAGATCGAAGGAGGCAACTTAAAGGTGGCAAATGGGACTACGCCAAGCTGAAGTAGCAGACGTACTTCTAAAGTTTATTCGTGAGAATTGGATAGTTATCGGTGGGCTATTCGCTGTTTTGTGGCCAGTCTACCAGTTTACGAGTAGCCGCTCTATTCCGTTTAATGTAAGCATCAATATGGCATCAGTGATTGACCCAACGGCAAAAGGTGATGCAGTTGTTTCTTCTGATGCAGAACAGGCACTTCCGATAACCATAAAAGTAAATGTAGAAAATAAAAGTGAGTGGCGTGAGCTAGCCATTCGTGACCCCTCATGGGTTGCTTACGGTTTTCGGCTAGGACCTCCTGTCAATCATTTGGGTGAAAGGGTTGATCGAATCAAGCCTGCTGACATGCTGGCAAGAGTAAACAATGGATTTGCATCAGATGTCAATCCCAAGAGCGCGATCAAGGAAGTTGGAGACCGGAGATTGCTCAATTATTCTTATACCAAAGAATTGATTGGTGCTGGGCTGCTGTTGGGAGACCGAGAGATCAGGCCACGTGAAACATTAAACGTCCAGCACATTCTGCCGGTAGCGAAAGGCGTTTACGATTTTGTTCAAATCCGTGTGTATGTTCCAACGCTGAATCAGGAGGGAACTGCAGTTGAAAATATCAGGGCGCCTCTGATGGTTCTAGGCCAGAACGATGGCTATGAGCCTCAAGTAAGTTTCTGCATGATTCAGAACCATGTGTGTATGCCCTTGAAAAGAAAGGACCACAAAGCTCTCGGCGCTCAGGCTCACTCTTCAGTGAGCGAAATCTGGCTTGGCAAGTCTGCAGGGAACTGAAACGACCACCAATCCACTAGGAAACGTTAGGTTTCCAGCCCCAAAAAAGAGAGACAAAGGATATTTGCAACTCTTCTTCTGTCGTCTACAAGCTATTTAGCAGTCAGTCGCTCGATTCGCTATGCAAAAACTCTACAGTTATGCAATATCCACTACAATGTAGTGCTGGCCTCCCATAAGCGATACCTCGCTCAAGTTTAGATAATTGAAGGCAAAAGCGCTCTCTTCAAAAAGGAACTACGCAAAGACGCAAGTTTGGTTGTATGTTGCAAGGGGTCTTTGATTCGCGTTCTCCAGCGAGTTATGCCAACATCCTCAAAGGCTCCTGCCTGAGAGTTGGAAATAGTGTGCAAGGTCATTCATGTTGTATATGTTCCACTCTGTCCCCGCACCTTCCCACCATTGGGTGCATCGATCCTTCGAACGCTTGCCATCACCAGGCCGCGATGTTCTGAGGTTCTTACTCGGGACTTTATGGTGGCGGCTGTGGTGGTGAATGGCATTGTTATGCTTTCAATATGCTCTACTTAAATCCGTAGTATTTTAATGCGGCTTCGCTAAGTATCCGGGTTGCAACAGACACTCCAATTGACCAAGTACCTTTGGCTGCTTTCCATAAGTTAGATGCTATCCAATCTCTTGCTTTTATGCCAAACGGCTCCTCAATACTGATCGGGTCCTCCGTTTCCATTATGTTAGCAATTTCAGCTGCATCGTCATTGGGCAAGCCAGATTCGGTCAGATAGTCTACTAATGACTTGGTATCTCCACGCTGCACAGCAATGCTGATAGTTGATCCCTGACCGCCGGCTACTGCATTGGTTACGTTTCCATAGATAATCTGTTGGGAGATCTGTTGTACCCGGTCTGATTTCGTGTCTTGGTCTGTTGGCTGCTGGGATCCAAAGGACACAAGGGCCGCCGCAGGAATTGATTTCTCTAATTCAAGAGTAAGCTCAAGTATACGGCTTTTACAGCTTGCTGAATCCCGGAAAGTTCAGACAGTGAGAATGAGCCCTTGATCTCATTACAAGCGTAATCTTCATAGATTTTGCCTTGAAGCAGAATTATAAGGTTGGAGGCATCGATTCGTAGGCTTCTTGTTTCCGTGCTGCTTCTAAGCAGCTCAGCAAGTGCAGCGATGCTTTGCCTGACTTCATATTTCGTCCACCTCTCGCCAGCATGCTGTTCGATTATGTATGGAGGAATCGGTGCATTCTGGATACCCGATCCAAAGGGACCTGTAAACGTGCCTTTGAAGCTAACGCTAACAATCCTGTAAGGAGGTACCTCCGCCCCTTCTGGATACCCTTCTGATTCATGTCTCACCCACTCTTCAAGTACATTGCTCCCTAGCTTTGATGCAAGAAAGCGAAGTTTAAGGAGAACAGATCCGAGATCACACCCTTCTTGGATGACTGACTCTTGAATTTGATGCAGCAAGGACATAGCAGGCAATCTACAAAATCATCGTAGTTATCAGGCAAGCATAACTGAGGTGGGTGCCTTTTATTGGACAGTTCTGGCCCCTGACATCGTTAACCCCGGGCGGGAGGAACAGGGTTCGGTCTCAGTGTAGACCTCATGGGGAGTTCTGCCTCCCAGGGAGCTGTGGGGCCTTACATGGCAGTACCTCCATAGGGGGCGGGCAAGGCTGATCTCAGCTTCCCAGCCATCGCTGTAAGCACGCAGGTAGACCTCCTCATACTTGACTGTGCGCCACAGCCGTTCAACGAGGATGTTGTCGTAGCAGCGCTCCCTACCTGACCAGCTGATCTTGATCTTCTCGGCCTGCACCTTGGCCACGAAGTCGGATGAGGTGAACTGACATCCTTGATCGGAGTGGAAGATCCCTGGCTTTCGGCCGCCCTCCAACGCCATCTCAAGGGCATCCAAACAGAACTCCGTGTCAAGGCTGTTTGAGAGCTTCCAGCTGAGTATATTCCTGGAGAAGAGATCAACAATCGCCACCAGGTAGAGGAAACCTTTCCGCATCGGGATGTAGGTGATATCGGTGGCCCACACCTGATCCACTGCCGTGACCATGCTGAGATCCACCAGGCAGGTAAATCGCACGGATGGATGACCAGGGACCGTGGTGCGCGGTTTCTGGTAGATCGCCCGTAAACCCATGCGCTGCATGAGGTTTCGCACTCGGTCACGGCTGATCGGGATCCCATCTCTGGCCAGGTAGTCCACCATCCTGCGGCTGCCGCTGCAGGGATCTTCCAGGTAGAGAACATCGATTCTGGCCATGATCCGCAGTGTCGATTCCCGCACCGGTATAGGCCGGTAGTACAGCGTGGATCGAGCCAGACCAAGCAGCACGCATTGGCGGTTGACGCTGAGATCGGGGTGGTCGTGATCGACCAGCTTGCGCAGTTCACGAGCATCAGAGCAGCTGAGACTTTTTTTTGAGCCACTCCAGCTCCATCTGGAGCCGGCCGATCTGCTGGAACAGCTCAGCCTCCTTGGCCTGCCCCTCGTCCTTGTCCTTAGTCTGCTTGCCCCTGATGAACAGCTCGCTGGCTCCATCGAGCAGCTGCCGCTTCCACTGGCTCACCTGGATTGGATGGATGGCATGGTCGGCGGCGATCTCCTGGATCGTCTTGCGGCCACTGATCGCCTCCATGGCGACCCTGGCCTTGAACTCGGGACTGTGGGTGCGGCGCTTACTCATCGGTGGGAGCCCCTTTCAGGGGCGGTGCCCCGCTTCAGAGGTTAACGATGGGGGCTGTCCAGAAAAACCAGACCACCTCAAGTTCCATGGATGAGTCTGATTCATTTGGTCTTACTTGGTTTTTAGCCTAGCAATGAGGCTGTCTAACGCTAAATGGGCGGGTCCGGTATCCGCTCTGCAATGGGTGCCGTTGACGGCCTATGCAGCCGATGGGAAGCCGGCAGCTTGCTCCAAAGGACAAGCGGTGCAATGGGTCTGCGGGATTGTCAGTGGGGTCGAGGGGATTGTATACGGACCCGGTATCGCCAGCGACGCTTTTCGATTTGTTTATAGGAAGACTGGCGGAATGGTGACATGCATAAGCTCATTAATGAGGACGCGCGCACAGATCGTTGTCCGTCTGTAAACATGCTCAGGAATCATAAAGCACGCCAAATAGTTCATTAACTTCTAAAAGCGAGGGAACTTCGGATTACCTGGCCTTTGCGATGCACCGAGAAGATTGGTCTGCCAATTATTGTATGATCTATCCAAGAAAAATAGGCAGGCAAAGAGCGTGATGGGGCCTCTCACGGAGGCGACTGAGTTCCCGATCCACCCGTCGCTGCAGCACCGGATCCAGGCGGCTGTAGGCCTTGGCAGCTGAGCGGATGAATTCAATCCGGTAGGTCAAGACTCGTGCGCCTGAGCTGGTGAGGCAGAGCCGGCTTTGAACCCCTCCCAACTCACACGCGGTTCATGAGACCGCAGAATTGCTTCGGCCTCGGCGGTGTCCTCCGCATCTTCCAGGGCCAGGGTGAGCAGGCGGCGCAGGGCGTCGCTGCGGCTGACCGGCAGATGCAGCTCGCCCTCCAGCCGGGCGGCGTAACGGTCGAGGCGCTCCAGTAACTCCGCTGGCAGGCGCACAGTCTGGGGAGTGCCGGCCCCTCGCGGCTGGGCCATGAGACGTCGTTGGTTGTAGTTGAACTTACTAAGGCTTGGCTGGGGTGTGCTCCTCATCCCTCAACGCCTGGAGCTTTGGATCAGTGGCTTGCCAATGGAGATAGTCCTCCCAGGCTTGTTCCGCGAAGACCAGTCTCATTCCACCAGAACATGGTCCTGGCCACGGCCTGCTTCCAGGCTGTCGACGGCGTCCATCAGCCGCCGTGCATTGCGTGGTGAACGCAGCAGATAGGCGGTTTCCTTCAAGGCCTTGAAGTCGTCCAACGACAGCATCACCACAGAGGGTTCACGATTGCGTGTGATGATCATGGGTTCATGGTTAGCACAGACACGCTTCATCGTCTGCGCCAGGTTGGCCCGCGCGGCGGTGTAGGAGATGGCATCCATGGACAATCACCAGGTCTGTACAGGTCACCGTACGTGCCCCTGGCTGGCTTCTAGGACGTTGTCAGTGAGGACGGTGCATCCCGTCCCAAGGGGCCTCAAGCAGGACATCCGGTGCGCGGGGGCACTCCTAAGCCAGCAACTCCCTTTGTTCGCGGCTTGCATCCAGCAGCGCCGCCGCCGCCCCATCCGCCACCACCAGCGCTCGGGGGTGGAGCTGGATCCAGCTGGCCGGCAGCTCCGGCGTGGGTGGTTCCCGCAGGGCCCGGGCCAGCACCTCGGCTTTGGCGGCACCGGTCACCACCAGCAGCAGGCGTTCGGCGGCCAGGATCTCCCGTAGGCCCAGCGTGATCGCTTGCTGCGGCACCGCCTCCGGGTCGCCGCCGAAGGCCCCGGCGTTCTGCTGGCGGGTGGCGGGGCTGAGCTCCAGGCAGCGGCAGGACGCATCGACCTCGCAGGGGGGTTCGTTGAAGCCCACGTGGCCGTTGAGGCCCAGGCCCAGAAGTTGCAGGCCGATGCCACCGGAGGCCGCCAGCTGGGCCGCATAGCACTCCGCTGCGGCATGGGGATCCGCCGCCTGGCCATCGGGGAGATGCACTCGCTCCGGATCCAGCCCCAGGGGGGTGGTGAGCCGGCTGGCCATCTCCGCCGCGAAGGAGCGGGGGTCGGCGCGATCAAGCCCCACGTAGGCATCGAGGTTGAAGCTGCACCAGCGCCTGCGCAGCTCCTGCCGCTCCTCTGGGGTCAGGCCGTTCACCTGGCGGGCCAGGGCGGCATAGACCGGCTCCATCGTGCGGCCGGTGGCCAGGCCGAGCGGACGCTCCGGCCGCAGCAGCCTGTCCCGCAGCAGCAGGGAGGCCACCCAGTCGGCCAGGCCGGCCGAATCGGCGAACCGCACCAGGGCCGGACCGCTCTGCCGTGCCAGGTGAGCTGTTGTGGCCGTCACCAGCTCAGCCGTGGCAACAACCGGCTGCTTGTCCCAGCCGTTGGCTCGTTCTGCAGATGGCTCCTGCTCGGTGCCGCCGACCTCACAGCTCGCCTCAGCGGGAGGGGTAAGCCACCAGTTGGGCTCCTCTGTAGTAATGACGCAGGATCTGGACATAGCTCACGCCCTGGAGCGCCAGGCCATAGGCACCCCACTGGCTCATTCCTACTCCATGGCCAAAGCCCCGCCCGACCACCTCCAAGGCTGGTAGCGGCGCCGCGAGCGGCTCCTGGCGGAGCTGGCCGGCGATCGTGGGATCCAGGGCCGCTGCTGTGGATCGATCTCCTTGTCCAGCGGCGCCGGGAAGGGGTGGCGGCGGCGGCGGACCTCCGGCGCTCAGCCCGGCGGTGGATGGGCCAGCCGCAGCTCGGTTGCCGCCGCGGCTCAGGGCGGAGGCTACGGCGTTGGCTTCGGCCGTGGCGGTGGTGATGCCCCCCGCCGGTCCGGGAGCCAGGGGGGGCTCGAAGCGGAACTGCACCAGGGTGCTGCGCAGGCCGAGCCGCTGGCGCAGTTCACTGCCGCTCAGGTCCAGGCTGCCCGCGGGCCCGATCACCCGCGCCCGCCGCACCCGGCCGGTGCTGGAGGCGGCGAGCACCTCGATCCGGCTGGCCCCCGCCGTTTCCTGGAAGGCGCGGCGCAGCTGATCCGGTTCGAAGCGCACACTCCACTGGTGCCAGGGGGAGAGCTTGTCCCGGTCGGGCACGCTCACCAGGTAGGGAAGCTGGCGGGTCCACAGTTCACCGCTGTTCTCGGTGCTGCCGCCGCTGCTGCTGTGGAACACCGCCTCGATCAGCGAGCCGCCATGGCTGAGCACGAGGGATCGGGTGGCGGCCACGGCGGAGCGGGTGGAATCGGTTTCGGCCTCCGTTCCCCGGTAGACCTGGCTGGCCACCGTGGACCGCAGGTCAAAGGGTGCCTCGGGCTTCAGCTGGGCCAGGGCGTAGGTGCGGGCCGCCACCGCCTGGGCGCGCAGGGCCTCCGCAGGCCAGCTGGCCGGCATCTCACTGCCCACCACGCTGGCGAGGTAATGCTCCAGCCCGAGCAGGTTCACCGCCTGGAGTCGATCCCCATCCGGCAGCACCCGCACCAGGCCCCGGTAGCGGCGGCGGCCTAGCCCCACCAGGGGCAGGGAGCGACCCGCGGGAGCGACCACCGTGCGCCAGGGCAGCAGCGGCGTGTCTGCCCCCCCCTTGCTGCCGCGACCCGAGGCGGCCGACCAGACGGCGCTCAGCCTGAGCTCCTGGAGTGCCAGTTGCTGGGGCGGCGCCATGGTCCCGTCGGCGTCGGGCCGCTCCAGCAGCAGCAAGGGGCCCCTCCGGCTGATCCGCAGCCGTTCGCCCTCCGGCAAAACCGCCAGCAGGCGCCCCTGGCCATCGCGCAGCTGCAGCGGACCGCCGAAGGCCGTGGGCTCCAGCACCCCCGCCTGCACCAGCAGCACCCGCACCAGCGGTTCCCGCTCATCGAAGCGGGCCAGGCTGATCTGATCGGGAGTTCCGCCGGACGGGGAGGGGCCCGCGATCGCCACCAGGGCCGCTGGGGTGGCACTGGCGCCGAGCAGGGCCAGCAGGCCGGCCCCCCGTTTCCAGAAACGGGGGGCCCGGCACCAGGGGAGGCGGCTGAGAATCGCCACAGCTGGAAACCAGGCGCAAACGGTGCCCATTGTGGGGGCGCGAGGGCTGGGCCGCCAGAGCGCTGCACCCATCGCACCGCGGCTCCCGTGGCAGCATGCGGGCCCGAGGCCCCTCCCCTGTGCAGGTCACGTTCCTGGGCACCAGCTCAGGTGTTCCCACCCGGTCCCGCAATGTTTCGGCGGTGGCCCTGCGCCTGCCCCAGCGCGCCGAGCTCTGGCTGTTCGATTGCGGCGAAGCCACCCAGCATCAGTTTCTGCGCAGTGAGCTGCGGGTGTCGCAGCTGCGCCGCATCTTCGTGACCCACATGCACGGCGACCATGTGCTGGGCCTGCCCGGGCTGCTCGCCAGCCTGGGCCTGGCGGGCAGTTGCTCCGGGCTTGATCTCTACGGCCCCGATCCCCTGCGGGACTACCTCGAAGGGGTGTTACGCACCACCTCCACTCGGATCGGCTACCCGCTGCGCACCCACCGGGTGCGGGATGCCGCCCTCAGCGGTGCCGTGCTGCTCGAAGACGACGACCTCCGCGTGCGCTGCACCGCTCTCACCCATCGCGTGCCGGCCTTCGCCTACCGGGTGGATCGCCTGCCCCGCCCGGGCCGCTTCGATGTGGAGAAGGCCAAGGAGCTGGGGATCCCCCCTGGGCCCATCTATGCCCAGCTCAAGGCCGGTCGGGAGGCGATCCTCGAGGACGGGCGGGTGATCCGGGGCTCGGCTCTTTGCGGCCCACCCAGGCCCGGTTGCAGTGTGGTGTACTGCACCGACACCGTGTTCAGCGAGGCGGCGGTGGAGCTGGCCCGGGGTGCCGACCTGCTGATCCACGAATCCACCTTCTCCCATGGCGAGGCCGCGATGGCGATCGCCCGCCAGCACTCCACCAGCACCATGGCCGCCCAGACGGCCTTGGAGGCGGGGGTGCGCCGGCTGGTGCTCACCCACCTCAGCCCCCGCTACCTGCCCGGCAATCCGATGACCCCGGACGACCTGCTGGCCGAGGCCCGCGCCATCTTCCCCGCCACCGAGATCGCGAGGGATTTCCTCACCCTGGAGGTGCAACCCCTGGAGGAAGATGACCCGGTGGTTTCCGAGCCCTTTGGCTCCCCTTCCATCGCCTGAGATCCAACCGCGGGCCTGCAACAGTTCGCGTGATTCCCCAGCGGGGCACCCGCCCCCCGTGATACAAGGTCTCAGTTGCGGTCTCACCGCCATTTCACCGGCTTCCTCCATGGCCCCCTTCCTCCCTTCAGCCATCCGCGCCGTCCTCCGGACCCTGCTGGTGCTCCCGTTGGCGCTGCTGGTCTGTTTCGCCGGTCCCGCCGCAGCAGCCCGCTGGGATTCCGCCACCCTCACGGTGCCGGCCCTCCCCGATGGCACCACGGTGACGTTCAGCGAGAAGGAATACAAGTCAGGCCGCAAGCTCTTCAACGAAAGCTGCGGCTCCTGCCATGCCGGCGGCATCACCAAGACCAATCAGAACGTGGGTCTCGACCCCGAAACCCTCGCCTTGGCCACCCCGCCGCGCGACAGCGTGGATTCGCTGGTGGACTTCATGAAGGACCCCACCTCCTACGACGGTGAATACAGCATCTCCGACGTGCACCCCAGCCTGCGCAGCAGCGATGTTTTTGTGAAGATGCGCGATCTCGATGAGAACGATCTTCGCCTGATCGCCGGTTACATCCTGGTGGCCCCCAAGGTGCAGGGCATCCAGTGGGGCGGCGGCAAAATCTATTTCTGATCCTTGCGGCTTCCTGGGTTGATCGCCCGATCGATCGCCATTGAATCTGAGGGGTTCCGTACTTACGGGACCTCTTTTTTTATGTTGGCATTTCTCCTTGGCCGCTCTACCCGCATGTCGTTTCCCACGCCCTGGAGATGGAGATGCCCCTCAGGCCCGCTCCAGGGCTTTAGGAGCATGCCTTCAGGGCGATCCCATCGTTCGCTCTGAAGCCGGCGCAGCCAGCGGGGGCTCTGGCGCTGCCGTCTAGGGGGCTGGCGGCGCACTGTTGGCCGGATCCAGGGAGGCGGGCTGTTTGCTGTACCACCACTCCTGAAGCTCGGGGCTCAGGCGCTGGGGGAAGAGGGTGATCACGGTGCGGGTTGACCGGGCCCCCGGTTGGAGCAGCTCCACCACGTAGGAGGGGCAGCGCCGCGCCGCCAGATCCGCCACGAAGCGCCGGCCCACCCGGCGCCAGCTCGGTTCCTTGCTGCGCCAGGCCAGGCGGCAGCAGGGCCAGGGCAGCTCCTCCCTGTCGAACAGGCGGCAGCAGGGGCCGAGCACTCGGAAGCTGTACTGGCCGCCGGGGCTGGGTTGGATACTGCCGGCCTCCAGCAGCCGCGCCGCAGGCCCCCCTGACAGGCTTGCGGCAC
>Ga0207941_1000063_pt1 | contig 32288 bp, 30 predicted proteins | sample LakMenEpi13Sep12_FD_150695 | JGI IMG/M metagenome (GOLD analysis project Ga0207941, IMG submission 150695) | Freshwater microbial communities from Lake Mendota, WI - 13SEP2012 deep hole epilimnion (SPAdes) | ecosystem: Environmental > Aquatic > Freshwater > Lake > Epilimnion/Euphotic zone ...
TAGCTGCCGAGAGCCTGAGTCTCACCGCAAAGGCGCAAAGGTCGCAAAGGGAAACAGCCAGGGGAGGAAATGGAAGCAAGCGATTGATACCAGGTACCCAGAATCAAGCATTCTTCCGAACGGATGACGCACACTCTCGATGTTCGCTGAGTTCCTCCAGCCTCCAGCCTCCAGCCTCAAGCCTGTCTTCATCGCTCAAAGTATCTGAGTCCATGGTGCGTGCATAGCACCAACCGCTTCAAGGCGGACCCTCCGAATCCACTCGCGAAAACAATTTACAAGAGCTGACCTTAACGTAGTACTTTTCAAGATTCGGATTGCGTCCCTGCTTGGTGGTTTTCACGAGCCCCCGATGCGAAGCAATTCATCAAGTTCACCTACTGTGATGTTATTTCTTCAAATATTCCAAGATGGCTTGTGCATAGAGCCGATGCCCAAAGTCGTTTGGATGATTCAGCCCGTTGCCGGTCAAATCCAAATCATGTTTGCGCTGCAATAAAATCTCCCAAACCTCTGTCAGATCGGCAAGTGCCTGCCCCTCTTGGACAACACCCCGAAGAGCATCGCGGTAAGCGAAAAACATCTCGCGTGGAGTATGAATCCACTCGCGATTCCCCAGCATCGGTGCAACCCATAGTATCTCGAGCTCGGGTAGCAGTTCTTTGGCTCTAGCCTGAAGCTTACGCGCTTCTGCTGCGAACCACACCGGATCCCGCCTTCCGACATCGTTCATCCCGTAGGCCACAATGAGCAGATCGGGTTTTGACTCCAAGAGCTTCTCGAGATCCGCAAGCCCATTGGCGATGCTCCAGCCGGCGACCGAGCGGTTGACCAAATCGATCGGGCAATCGAAATCGTGCGTCAGTTGCGCCGCGAGCAAATCCGGGTAACCCGGTTGATTCGGTTCTGTCTGAGTTGTGGCCGAAGCGTCCAAGCCGGTCGAGATACTATCACCGCTGACCGCGATGACCACGTTCGATTTGGCTTTGAGTTTCCTGAGTGTTTTTTCGAAAGACTTAGATGACTTCTCCGTTGGCGACGCGATGGAATCGGCCCGACGGTAGGTGATTTCGATATTGCGCTCGTGGAACCATTTCCCAGGTGCATACAGCAAGTATTCATCCGGATTTCCTGTCCGGTGTTTGTAACTATTGGGAGATCCAGCAGGGACAAAGAGCTGGTCGATCGCGATGGTCTTGACTGGCGGTTGCCCTATCCATTCCAAAACAGACCTTGTCTGGTCCAATCGCCAATGGGTTCCTTCTTGAAAGGTTTCGAACCCAAGCGCCGTGCGGACTTGCAAGACCTCCGTCGCAGGAAACGCCAAACGAGCGGTATTGGCCCCCTGATCGTCCTGGAGCAAAACGGAGCTTTCGCGATAGACGATCGGTGATTTCCAGGCCGGTGAGCGAAGATGCAGATCGCTGAGTTTTGGGACTTGTGCTGTGTAAAGCGGCTTGGGCGCATCGAGTTGTTTGGTGACTGCAGCAAACCACATCGCAGCAGCATTCCGTTGACCGAGTCCGGTAAAGTGACGCCTGCTTTGCATGGGCCCTCGATTGGCACCGTCGAGCCGGTCCGTGTCAGGACCTTGCATGAATCCATGCGCAGCGATCAACGTATCGATTGCTTGGCGAATTTTCGCTTCACCAACCGGTTCGTTGTAAACCGTCGGATGCAGCGTCGATTTGGCGAGCATCCACGGTCTTGGACTACCCCAAACGCGATCGGCTTGTGCTCGAAACTCGATGAGTCGCTCGACATAAGTTGCCGTCGTTGTTTTCTCGATGACATCCGATTCACCTTGTTGCCAGAGAACGGCACGAAAATCCTTCAACTCAGTTCCGGCTTGGATGAGGTGTTGAAAAAGTTCACCATCGGTTTTCCATTGGCTCGTCGAGGTTGCTCCGACAGCGACATTGACAAGTCCGATAGGGACGTCGTAGCACTGCGCGAGCAAGTCCCCAAAGGGTGGCCAAATCGACCCCCCATCGCTCGAGTCGAGCGTCGGCTGAGGATCGTGGGCCACCTTCCAAGTTTGCGTTTTGAGATCGTGGGCAACCACACGCTCTGCCGGATCGGTGACCTGCAACCGCTCATCGTTGCAATTCGTCGCATAGCTTTGCCCTGCGATGAGAAATACCTCTCCGACCCCGAAGGGCTCCGAGGTGGCGTGCCCAACACTCTGTCCATCGAGCTCGACTCGAAGATCGACCCTATACCAACCGCCGGCCGGGACCGGAATGACGATTTGTGTGATACCCTCTGGAGGCTGCTGGCCATCGGTCCGGTCTATCTCGGCGGCTTGTTTCCAAGCCGATTGTTGCTGCTGTTGTTGTTGCTGTTGTTGGTCATTGCGGATTCGGAAGAGTACTTTCTGACGGCTATCGCTCGGGATTCTCAAACCCATGGCGACTTGTGCATATCCTTTTGCAGGCCCTCCTGGATGGTGGTTGTGGGCCAATTGTGGAACTTCGTAGCGTCGCTGGAAAACCTGATGGCGAACGGGAAACGCGACCTCGATTCGCCTCGGTTCGCTATCGCCTTGAGCAAGGCTTACCGAAGGGCCAGCCAGAGAGAACGCAACCAGAGAGAACGCAGCAACAGATAGAATTGTCGCAAAACCCGAAAGGATGCCTGTACGGAAAACCATTTTGAGCGTTTCCTGAAGTTGGATCGAAGGTTGGATCGAAGGTAGATCAAAGGGCTCGACTGCGATACTTCGAGTGATTATTCGATGGTTCGCAGGAGAGCTTGTCGCAGGGTGTACAAGTAGGTCGATTCGGTGATTTTGTTGCCTTCGGAGTCGGTGACGTAGAAGACGTCGACGACTTGGTCGAGATGGGTGCTGACTTTGGCGACCTGGAGATCGAGTTGGAAATCGGAGAGGATTTTCGAGATGTCGTAGAGCAGTCCGATGCGATCGTAGGCAAAGACGGTGATGATGGTAAACAGATCGGAGCTGGAGTTATCGAAGCGGACTTGGGTCGGTTGCAATCGAGAAGCTGCGGATTCCTCGGAGGCTGGTCCTTTCCAAGTTCTGCGAAAATTGGGCGTGATCGGCTCGGGAGCTTCGACCGCTTTGACGATCGCTTGGCAGACTTGTTCTAAACGGCTCGGGACGGGTGCACCTTGGAAGTCTGGGTCATCGACCAGGAAGCGGTCCCAGGCGGCGCTATCGGGGAGTGAATGGATTTCGGCTGAGAGGATGCTGAGTCGTTGGCTGGCCATGGCGCCGGTGATACGTTGGAACAGGCCGGAGGTTCTCGTCGGGTCGACAGCCACGGAGTATTCGCTCGCATCGCGATCGGAGAGGTACTCTGCCCAAACTTGGACTGGTTTTTCGGGGGAGAGTTCATGGATGAGGCGCAGTTCCTGGACCAATTCGTGAGGTTTGTTCTGGAACAGGTAGGTCGTTGGGATTGCGGCGATTCGATCTTCCCAGACTTGGCTTGACCTCTCATGGGGCAAGAGCAGATCGAGGACCGATTTTCGGATCGATTCTTTGGCGGAGACTTGGTGTTCGAGGGGTTCGCCGGACTGCAACTGCGAGGCGGTCGCATCGTAGAGTTGATGGATCAGATTCAATTTCCAGTCGTTCAGTGCGCCGGGTCCAACTGCGGCAAGGTCAGCGCAGGAAAGGAGCGTCAGGAGTTGCAACCGCTCGAGCGATCCGACCTGTTGAGCGAACTTAACGGTCGTTGAGAGTTGGGTCAGATCGAAGCGGAAGGCCGTCAGGGTCATGATCAGGTGTTGGTGGACCAAAAAGCAGATCAGTTCTCGATCCGCTTCGCCAAGGCTGAGGATTTGGGAGGTTTCATCGGCGATGCGCAACCCAACTTCGGAGTGATCTTCGACGAAGCCTTTTCCAAGATCGTGCAGGAGCAGGGCCAGGTGCAGGATGAGTTTCTGTTTGGATTTCCTATAGAGTTCACCTAGGAAATCGTTTCGCTTGGCGAATTCCTCGACGCACTCGACGCTACGGATGCAGTGGGCATCGACGGTGTATTTGTGGTATTCGTTGAACTGGAGCAACGAACGCGTGTGGCGGACTGCGGGAATGATTTGTTCGAGCACGCGCAGTTCGTGCAATCGACGGAGGATTTCACCGAGTCTTCCCGGAGTGCTCATGAGCCCTAGGAACCGGGCGATGGCTTCTTTTCCGACCGGCTTATCGGCCCGTTTGAGCATTCCTTTTCGGATGGTGCGCCAGGTTTTGTGTTCGATGCGTCGTTGGTGTCGGTTGGCGATTTGCATCAATTCGAGGACCATCCCGGGATCCTCTTGGATACGATCGAGTCCTTTGCCGTTGGCCCAGACTTCTTTGAGTCCAAGCCGCAGGTTCTTGCCTGCCGAGAGGCTTAGAAATCGGTACAGGAAGCCAAAGGGGGTCAAACGCGAGCGAGCCATGCCGACGAAATTCGCGGAGCTGTATCGCAGTTCGCTGGTCATCTCGAAGAATTGCGTCATGAATTCCTCGACGGGCAAGACCCCCTCTCGACCTTGGAATCCCATCCACTTCGAGAGCTCCATCTGTTTGGATCGGTCGAGGGAATCGAGCGCTCGGCCGGCCAGGAAATGGAGTTGGTTCCGCAGTCGCAGCAGATAATCGTATCCCTCGTGGATCGGAGCGTAATCCTCTTCGGCCAGAAGGCCGACATCGCGCAAGTGTTCGGGATTTTTTTCGCCAAAGCAGACGAATCCGATCCAGCGAACAATTTGAACATCCCTCAGACATCCCCTAGACCGCTTGACGTTCGGGTGGAGCAAGAACTCAGTCTCACCGTATTTGCGGCGCTCGGCGAGTCGCTCTTGTTCGATCATGGAAGCCAACGAGCGCCATCGGAGTTTGGCTCCATTTTTGAAGGAGTTTTCGAACGACTCGAAGAGGGATTGCGAGCCGTAGATGAGCCGCATCTCGACCAGGGACGTCAAGACTTGGGCGTCCGTCCAAGCCAGTTGTCGGCATTGGAAGGGGGTCCGCACGGAGAATCCGAGTTGAAAGCCGGTATCGCCGATCATTTGCGAAGCGCGACGGGCGATTGCCTGAAGGGATTTCTCCGGTAGGGAGTTATGCAGAAGCATCAAATCCAAGTCGGAGTACGGAGCGAGGTCCCGTCGCCCGTATCCGCCTAGAGCTAAAAACGCGAACTTTGATGGATCTGCATTTTCCTCTTGGCAAGCCACGGCGATGAGTCGATGCACGATTGCATCGACCGAATCGGCCCAAGCTAGACAGACTTGCAGACCGGTATTACCGGACGAATGAAGGTTCGCCGACTTGAGTCGTGCCTCGGCAAGTTGTTGCCGGGACTCCATGACTTGGGGATGAAGAGAGGACAAGTCTATTTCGACGAATCTTTAGAGGACCAAGCGTCGTTTACAGCGCGTCCTCTCCCTGTTCTCCAGTCCGGATGCGGATGGCGTTGTCCAGGTCGGAAACGAAGATCTTTCCATCTCCGATTTGCCCGGTCTGCGCCGTCTTGACGATCATATCGATCACCGACTGAAGATTGGAATCAGAACAAACGACTTCGATTTTGACTTTAGGCACAAAATCCACTGCGTACTCTGTCCCACGATAGATTTCGGTGTGGCCTTTTTGACGTCCGAAACCTCGGACCTCCGTGACGGTCATCCCGTGGATCCCTCGTTCGGTCAGTGCGTTTTTGACGTCTTCAAGTTTGAAGTGGCGAACAACAGCTTCAACTTTTTTCATTCGACGAACTCCAGGTTGTCTAAATCACCCCCGAGCAAACGGGGGGGTCTCCCATTGGAAAAAACGCGGGACCGCCTGTGCAGGAACTGCACTCCCACTAAGTGCCAAACGAACACTTATGCGTTAAGTGTAGCGTGCAACGAATCGCAGAAACAAGCCTACGGGGATGGATGACGAAAATTGTTTTTCGGAGTATCGAATTAGCTAATCCTAAGAACCTCTTTGAGGCTGATTGTTCCTTCGTACAGGGCACGTCCGATGATGGCTCCATGGGTCTTTTGGTCGACGAGTTTTTGGACATCTTGGAGGGTCGTGACTCCACCGGAAGCGATTACGGGAAACGGCGAGGCTTGTTGGATCTGTGCGAGGGCTTGGAAGTTAGGGCCTTCCATCATGCCGTCTTTATCGATGTCGGTATAGACGATCGCGGCGCATTGCTCGGTCCACTGGGCGACTTGTTCGATCAGGACCGAGGCTGGGGTTTTGGAGACATCGAGCCACCCTTCGGTTGCCACCATTCCATCCTTGGCGTCGAGTCCTAGGACCAAACGATCCGGGAATTCCTTGCACATCGCTGCAAACCACTTTGGGTCGCGCAGGGCGGCAGTGCCGACGACAAGGCGCGAGAGACCTAGGTCCAGGAGTCGTCGGATGGTCGCTTCGGTGCGAACTCCGCCGCCGAGTTGGACGGTCCTTCCTTGGGCGGCCTGGAGGATCTCTCGTATCGCATGCTGGTTGACGATGCTACCGGATTTGGCACCGTCTAGATCGACACAGTGGAGCAGGGTAGCGCCGGCATCGAACCATTCCTGAGCGACTTGTCCAGGATTTTCGCTGAAGATGGTGTTTCGGGAGTAGTCCCCTTGTCGGAGCCGAACGCAGTTGCCGCCTAGCAGATCGATTGCTGGCCAGATTTCCATCGAGGGTAGGTCCTATGGTTTTTGGGGGATGAAGATCCAGGCGTGGGATCGAGGATGCAAAGAAGGGCTCATTCCGGCCCTTTCAATCGGAAAATATTACCGACTTGGTTAGGGATCGCCATAGCGAAACCCCGTCAATAGGCGCGAATCCCGTTCCCCAAATGGTTCCAAACACGTTACAATTGCCGCGTGATATTTGTTATCCGCAGAGGCGATCGGAAGGGGTGTCCCAAACCGATTGCTTAGCGCAACCCATGGATCCAACGAATTAAAGGGCCGCATGAGCACCGTGAATGAACGTTACAGCCAAGCCGAGAAGCTCAAGGATGCTGGGAAGAATGAAGAAGCTCGGGATTTGCTTCTGGGAATTTTGGAAGAATCCCCAGAGCATGTCTTGAGTCACTTGGCCTTGGCCCGGGTCTTTACGAGTCTAGGTGAGCACTCGTTGGCCGTCGCTCATGCAGAGATGGCATGCCAGATCGAGCCGACGGAGTCTTTCAACTTCACCCTCTTGAGCGTCACCTATCAGAGGGCTTATGCGGGCACCGGCGATACAAGTTTCATCCGTATGGCCGAGGACGCGATGGCCAGATCCCGCATGCTCTAGGGCTGGCAGAGCAATGGCACTGTCGGTTCTCGCACTTAATCAAGCTTCCAACTAGTCCGTTCTTGAAAGGTTACGTTCATGCCTTTAGCACCTTGGTCCATAGGCGTTTTTACAAGCATTGATGCAGGGCTCGGAGTTCATTTGGAGGTCGCCCGGGAGTTGGGCATCCCTTCGATCCAACTTCACACGCCTCATGCCTCGGGACGAACTCCCTCAGCGGCCGAAGCCTTCCTCAAGAAGCTTGATCAGTACGGAATCGAACTGACTTGTGTCTTCGGAGGATTCGATGGCGAGAGCTATGCGGACATCCCGACGGTCGAACGGACCATCGGCTTGGTGCCGACCGAGACCCGCGCGGCGAGACTCAAGGAGATGAAAGAAATCGCAGATTTCGCAAGACTTCTTGGTTGTGACGTCGTCGGCCTGCATATCGGCGTCGTGCCCCACGACACCAAGAGCAAGGATTACGCCGATGTCGTCGAAGTCACCCGCACTCTGTGCGATCACGCGGCCAAGAACGAACAGGCGATCCACTTAGAGACCGGCCAAGAGACGGCCGACGCGCTGCTTGGGTTCATCAGCGATACCCAGCGTTCGAATCTGTTTATCAACTTCGATCCTGCGAACATGATCCTCTACGGCACCGGGCAACCTATCGAGGCTTTGCGCAAAGTCGGCAAGTATGTTCGCAGCGTTCACTGCAAAGATGCAACCTGGAGCGATCAGCCCGGACAAACCTGGGGAGCTGAAGTCCCATTGGGCAAAGGGCAAGTCGATATCGGGCTATACCTCCAGACGCTCAAGGAGATCGGATACAGCGGGCCTTTGACCATCGAGCGGGAAATCCCTCAGGAGCCCGACCGTCAGAAGGCCGAGATTCAGCACGCCGTCGAATTGCTCAACTCGATCAAGCATTCGATCGGCACGCGGACTTCTTGAGCGACCAAAACCAGTGACTCAGTAAGCAATTGGCTCCAATTGGAGCCAATTGGTCCAAGACCACTACGCTTTGGCGCGTGATTTGCTCTTTTGGATCCTGTTGAAGACTCTGGCTCTGATCGTTTGCAGTCAACTTGCGATCCTAGAGGCAAACACTTGATAGATACGGTGGTTTTCGACCAACCGCTCGGTCCGGTGTTTGTCCATGCATTGCTGAACAAACGGGCAGTTAGCGCCATCCAATAGCAGCCGATTTGCGCACACACAGGCAGGAGCGTCAGTTTGCAACCCTTGAGTACCGGTTACGATTGCCGCGGATTTTACGACGAGATGTTCGCTCCAGAGGGATTACCCCGCCAAGGGGTTGAGTTCTTGGCCGATCGTCTTGCGTCATTGCCCCTCGGGGAGCTTCAGAAGCGTCAGCGAGCGGCTGACCACGAACTTTTGAACATGGGCATTACGTTCAACGTCTACGGGCACGCGGCGGGTACGGAAAAGATTTGGCCCTTTGATTTGATTCCAAGGGTCATTCATGAAGCCGAGTGGCGAACGATCGAGACGGGGCTCAAGCAGCGGATTCGCGCGCTCAACATGTTCATCGACGACATGTATCACGAGCAGAAGATCGTTCGCCAGGGGATCATGCCCGAGTACATGATCGCCTCGAGCAAGGGTTATCTCAAGCAGTTGCATGGGATGAATCCGTCGCGAGGCATTTGGTGTCATATCACCGGAACGGATTTGGTCCGGGGTGGAGACGGACAAATCTATGTCTTGGAGGACAACTTGCGATGCCCTTCGGGAGTCTCGTACGTCATCGAGAATCGCGAGGTCATGAAGCGGACGTTTCCGCAGCTTTTCGAGGGGCGAAATATCTTGCCCGTCGAGACCTACCCAGAGCAGCTTTTGAAGATGCTCCAGTATGTAGCGCCGGCCTCTGCTCGGGACCCGAACGTGGTCGTGTTGACCCCTGGAGTCTACAACTCGGCCTATTTCGAGCATTGTTTTTTAGCCCAACAGATGGGAGTCGAGTTGGTCCAAGGCCCTGATTTGGTTGTCAACGACGGTTATGTCTGGATGCGAACGACCAGGGGACTCAAGCGCGTCGATGTGATCTACCGCCGCATCGATGATGATTTCCTCGACCCGAGCACGCTGCGAGCCGACTCGACGATCGGCATCCGCGGCTTGATGGATGTCTATCGAAACGGCAGGGTAGCACTGGTCAACGCGCCGGGCACAGGAGTTGCTGACGACAAGGCCGTCTATGCTTATGTCCCAAAGATGATCGAGTTTTATCTCGGTGAGAACATCATCTTGCCCAACGTTCCGACCTACATGTGCGCCGATCCACAGGAGCGTCAGTATGTCTTGGACCATATCGACCAATTGGTCGTCAAGCCGGCCAATGAGTCTGGGGGTTACGGGATTGTTTTGGGGCCTAAGTCGACGCGCGAGCAGCTTGCCACCTGCCGCGAACAGATCCTGAGCAATCCTCGCAACTATGTCGCCCAGCCGATGCTCGATCTGTCGACCGTTCCTACCCTTTGTGGCGATACGCTCGAGGGACGGCATGTGGATTTGCGGCCCTACATCCTCTATGGCGAAGACATCTACATTGTGCCCGGTGGGCTTACCAGGGTCGCTTTGGTCAAAGACTCTCTGGTAGTCAACTCCTCCCAAGGGGGTGGCAGCAAAGACACTTGGGTGATGCGGCCATGCTGATCCCCCTGTTGCGTCGGTTTGACTTGGCCGACAAGGCAAGTTCGATTCATCCCATCCAAGCGATTCGGCGGAAAGTTCCGGTACGATGTTATCCCGAGTAGCCGATTCGATTTTCTGGATGCGACGGTACACCGAGCGAGCGGAAAACATCGCCCGATTCATCGACGTTACCTTGAACCTGACGCTCGGTCTGGGGGGGCAAGCCGCCCATCAATGGGAGGCCTTGATCTATACGACCGGCGACCAAGAGGGGTTCTTCGAGAGCTACCCCAGGGTTTCCCAGGAAGATGTCATTCGTTTTTTAACGTTCGACGAAAGCAATCCTAACTCGATCCTATCCTGCCTGCAGTACGCCAGGGAGAACGCCCGCCAGAGTCGCGAGATGCTCAGCAGCCCGATGTGGGAGGAGCTCAACAAGTTCTACCTTTTCGTGCGGGAGAGCAGGAACGACACGCAAGCCGTCGAGTCCCCGTTCGAGTTCTTCGCCAAGGTCCGTCAGTTTGGTCATTTGATCGAAGGAGTCGTCAGCGGGACAATGTCCCATGGCGAGGCGTGGAACTTTGGTCGGCTAGGGGCCATGCTCGAACGGGCCGACAAGACTTCGCGGATCCTCGATGTGAAATACTTTTTGGTACTACCGAGCGTTGATGACATCGGAACGTCGGTCGACATCAGCCAATGGGGCATGCTGCTCAAGAGTGCCAGTGCGTTGGAGATGTACCGTCGCAAATTCGGACGGCTATCGCCCAACCTGGTTGCCGCCTTCCTCTTGCTCGACCGCGACTTTCCCAGGGCCGTGCGTTTCTGCATCTCGCTTGCGGAAAAGTCCTTGCTCCAGATTACCGGAGGGACCCAAGGCAACTACAGCAACCGCGCCGAGCAGTTGCTTGGCCGACTTCGTGCGGAGCTGGAATTTTTAGACATCGAAGAGGTCATGGATGACGGACTGCATGAATTCATCGATCATTTTCAATCGAAACTCAACGACATCGGCGAAGCGATCTTCGATACCTTCTTCCAGGTTCGAAGCTAATTCGAAGCTAAGAGAAGAAATAAACGCAAAGGTGCAAAGACGCAAAGACGCAAAGCAAGATCTTGCTGTTTCGGATAGGGGATCTCCCGCATTTCTTTGGTATGACCGGGGCACGCCTCTCTGTGTCCTCTGTGCCTCCGTGTTTCCCTTCTTCCTCTTCCACTCCCTTGTTCCGAGCCCATTCAACCTGACCGGCCCGAATCGTTGAACTAATCGTTAATCTTTGCCGATACCCTAGTGACTGTGTCGCGCTCCACGATCGAACTTTCCACTAACCCTCTCCAATTCGAAATGCTAGCGAATCGCAGAGTCTGTTTTCTCATCGGATTGCTCGGTTTGCTCAGTGTTTTGTGCTCCGACTCGAGCGTTGTGGCTCAGGAGTGGGCCAAGAAGCTTTTTAGCCAATCGCATCACGATTTTGGCAGTGTCAGTCGCAATGCCAAGGCCGAGCATCGATTTGTGCTTGAAAACAGCTTTGAGGAAGACGTCCACATCGCTAGTGTCAGGAGCAGTTGCGGTTGCACCACACCGATGGCGACCAAGACGACCTTGAAGTCGTGGGAGAAGGGTGAGATTGTCGCGAGTTTCAACACCCGGACGTTTACCGGCACCAAGAGCGCAGTGATCACGGTGGTATTCGATAAACCCTTTTACGCCGAGGTTCAATTGACTGTAGGCGGAACGATCCGAACGGATGTTTCGGTCGAGCCTGGGGAAATCCAATTTGGTGATGTCGAGGTCGGAGAGAAAAAGACGGTCGATTTGCGTTTGTCTTTCATGGGTCGCAAGGGACTTGAGATCGTCGACGTTCGAGGCAATGCTCAGGCCTTTGAAGTCCGGCTCGATCCGCCCATGTACCAGCCCGAGGGTGTCACTTACCGGATGCATGTGAGTTTGAAGGACACCCAGGTGGCTTCGAAGATCATCGACGAGGTGGTGATCTTGACCAACGATACGAACGAGAAGAACCGGGAGTTTTCGATTCCGGTATCAGGAAGGGTTCGGCCTCCGATCACCGTGACCCCTGAGAACATTGCGATGGGGGATATCAAGTCGGGTGAGACACGCCAGCAGCGGTTTATCGTCAAAGGCAAAAAGCCGTTTTCGATCGAATGGGTCCATTGCGAGGATCCCCGTTTCGAGTTTCAGCCAACTCCAGGGGAAAAGACCGTGCATGTTGTGCCGTTCCGATTCCGAGGCGGCCCCAAGGAGGAGCAAGCCCCCGGCCAGATCGAGGGCGCCGGCCAGATCGAGGGAGCCGAGCAGGTCCAGCAGAAGGTGGTGATCTTGACGAGTCTGGGCCAAGAGGTCGAAACGAGCGTGTCTGCTCGTGTTTTGCGATAATTCTACTTTTTGCGTTTTGCCCGTTGGTTTCCGCTGCGAGCGATTTCCTTAGCGATTCGTCGTCAGGTCGAGTTCGGCTTGGGCCCATTTCGTCGAATCGCGGGACAGTTCGACAAGACGTTTGAGTTTGGTGTTGGCCGTCGGCTCGCTGGTCGCCTCGTGGCTCGGAGCGCTTCCCCAGAGGATTCGCGGGCCACCTTGGGTGGTGATTTCGAGCCTCCATCGCGAGGTGCTCCCTGAGGCGTTTGGGTAAACGTAGATGCTCGATAGTTTCGCGATGCCTTGGGCGCGCATGGGAGCCAGAAATCGGCACAGCAGGATCGCTTCGGCTATCTGGGGATCGGCCAGGATCATACCGACGCGAGGGTAGTCTGCGGCCCGGATGTTCTGTGCGTAGATCAGCAAGTAGTTGGGGATATCGTCTTGGGAGAAGTCTTTCGTAGGCAGCAGTACACCTTCGCTATCGACCGGTAGGAAGCTTTCTTGATCGTTGGATCCGGGAGGTGCATCGAGTCCCTGCTCGAGGGAGGCTTGGCAATGCACCATAGCGATGGGTTGGCGGAACTCGGCATTGATAACGATTTGGCCGCCGGCCATGCGATGGACACGGTGTGTTTTCTTGACCCAGGGGTGGCTATCGAAGGCTTTCGCGATGACCGCAGAGGTTTGGTCATCGAGCAGGCTCATGCGATCCAAGCCGCTTTGTTCGAAGACCTCCGAGATCACATCGCTGCGAAGCCAAGTGGGACGATCGCTGATGTGGATGTTTTCTTGCTTTAAGGCATAGTAGGCCGTATCGAGGGCATTGGCGCCGTAGAAGCGCCAGCCCAAATAGCCAGCCAATAGCAGGGCCATGGGACCTACCATACTGAGAATCGCTGCCTTGGGGACGGCTTTGAACATCGGTTCGATTCTGTCGAGGAACGCTGGTGCTGTTAAGAAACGCAAACGTCTACAAGGGGAGGAAATTACCAAGTTTGGCTCAGGATGACTACACCAATCGGCGTTGATTTACCGGCGTCAAGTCGATTACACTTTGGGGACCTGGGATCCGAAAGGGACGAATGCTACTGCAAGAAAGGAGTCGAACGATGGTCGGAATCGCGATTGCCGAATTGGCCAAGCAAGTGCGTGGTCAATTGCAAGTTCATGCAGATTTGGACGGGCATGGAGACTCTGCACAGGGTGCCGCCTGCGGATCGCTTGAGGTATTCTCTGCGGTACCTTTATCCCAAGCAAAGGCCGGGTGCATCACACTCATCGACGACATCAAGCATGCTGAGAAATTGGCATCGACTCAAGCCTCTGCGGTCGTGACCCCCGAAGCCATCCCTGGATTGCGCATTCCGCAGATCGTCGTCGAGAAGCCGCACGAAGCATTTTCGACGATCTGCAAACGGTTCAAGCCACCGGTGATCCTCGAGCGGTCCTATGCGGTACACCCCACTGCAATCATCGACCCGTCGGTCAAGCTCGACCCTGCAACGTTCATCGATTCCGGGGTTTCAATCGATGCCGACTGCGTCGTCGGGGCAGGTTGTCATCTGCATCGGGGAGTGACCTTGATGCCCGGCTGCAAACTTGGTCGGGATTGCCAACTTTTTCCCGGAGTGGTCCTCTATCCTGGCACGATCTTAGGCGATCGGGTTGTGTTGCATGCAAACGCGGTGATCGGAGCGCATGGGTTTGGGTACAAGTTCGTCGAGGGCAGGCATGAGCCGACCTCGCAACTCGGCTGGGTGGAGATCCAAGACGACGTCGAGGTCGGAGCCAATTCGACGATCGATCGTGGGACGTATGGCGCCACCCGGATCGGGTGCGGCACCAAAATCGACAACTTGGTCCAAATCGCTCACAACTGCAGTATCGGCAAGCACAATTTGATCTGCTCGCAGGTCGGTATCGCCGGGAGCACCTCTACGGGTGATTACGTCGTCTTGGCCGGACAAGTCGGGGTCAAAGATCACGTTCAAATCGGAGATCGCGTCCAGGTCGGAGCGCAATCGGGAATCGCTTCAGACGTCGAGTCGGATCGCGTGATGCTCGGGACACCTGCGATACCGATGTTTGAGCAAGCCCAGGTGTATGCGATGTTGACCAAGCTACCGGAGATGCGCAAGGCGATCCGACGGATCGAGAACCAGCTTGCGAAAGCCACCAAAGCATCTTAGTTCCCCAAACGCACCGACCCCTCCGAATCGGTTCATTCCCCCGGATGTAGGCTTAGGAAAAGACTCACAAAGCCCCTTGATCGGTCTTTTGCCGATCCTCTGATGGAATAGAATGTCCCTCAGAACGGTCTTTGTATTCCGACCGGCGTTGGTTCACGATCCTGCCTCCGAGGTCCCTAATTGTCTTCTGCGGTCCGACAAACAGCCTCTAGGGCTGGAATTGCCTTTATTCTCGTGACCGTCCTGATGGATGTGCTCTCGCTCGGGGTGGTCATACCGATTACGGCCAAGCTGATCAAGCAGCTTTCGGGGGACAATCCGATCGATGCGGCCAGTTATGTCGGGTGGTTTGGAACCATTTGGGCGCTGATGCAGTTTTTCTCCTCGCCGATCATGGGAGCATTATCCGACCGGTTCGGGCGTCGTCCGGTTCTGCTGATATCGGCCTTTGGACTGGGGATCGATTACATCATCATGGCCCTGGCACCGAACCTGACATGGCTGTTCGTTGGCCGAATTCTAGCTGGGATCACCGCAGCGAGTTTCTCCACGGCAAGTGCCTACATCGCCGACGTAACACCGCCGGAGAAGCGTTCGGCAGCTTATGGAATTTATGGCGCGACCTTTGGGTTGGGTTTTATACTAGGGCCGGCACTCGGTGGGTACCTCGGCGACATCGACCTACGATTGCCATTTTGGGTGTCGGCCGGACTGACATTGCTCAATGCATGTTACGGCCTGCTGTTCCTTCCGGAGTCCCTTCCCAAGGAGCTCCGCAAGCCGTTTCGCTGGTCCCGCGCCAATCCGCTCGGATCGTTGATGCTGCTCAAATCGGTTCCCGGTCTTTTGCCCATGGCGATCAGTTTATTCACCTACCAATTGGCTCACTCGGTCTTTAGCAGTGTCTTTGTGTTGTACACCGACAAGCGATTCTTATGGACTCCGGGCCAGGTAGGCCAAGCATTAGCGATCGTCGGTATTTTGAATTTCATCGTCCAAGGAGCCCTCATTCGGCCCCTCATGGGAATCCTTGGCGAGCGATGGATGGTATTCATCGGTCTCATCGGGGGAATACTCGGCTTTACCGCCTATGGAGTCGTCGATACCGGCTCGCTGTTCATGGCATCGACCGTTATTTTTTGCACGATGGGTTTTTTCAGCGCGGCGATCCAGGGTTTGATGTCCAAGCGGATGGATCCGTCGATGCAAGGCCAGCTTTCGGGTGCAAACAGTTCGCTCAACGGCATCGCCGGGATGATCGGTCCGCTCCTATTTACCTCGGTATTCCGGGCAACGATCGACCCCCAAGGTAGCTTCTATGTTCCGGGAGCCCCTTTCTTTTTGGCGGCGTTGGTCCTGGGAGTCGGGTTACTGACTGCACGGATCGCCATTCCACTTAAGGGAAATTCTTAGACCAATTTTGCAAGGGCCCGTTTCCCATGAAGACCGCGAGCACGGCTGATTGTCGCTTGGACCGACGCGCTTTTTTTTCCAAGACAGCTCGCTTGACGACCGGTGCTGCGATGGCATCGGGTGTCTCGGGTTTTTACGGGATCGATAACGCTAGGGGGGATTTCTCCGAGAGCGACACGATCGGATTTTTTGCGATTGGCGATACGCATTACTTCGCCAATGAACGATCGACCCATGAGCTTATGGACTCCTCGGTTGTCAATTGCCAAGGCTTGATCGATACGCTCAATCGACTCGAGGGAACGCCGATTCCAGACTTGGCCGGAGGTGGAAATGTCGGTTCGATTCGTGGCGTGATCCACGCTGGGGACATCATCGACACGGGAGACAAACGGGGCAAGATCCAGGAATCGATGCAACGTCGCGAATGGGATGGCTACGTGGCCGACTTTGGACTCACGGGCACTGAGGGCCGATTGCGTTATCCGGTCTACGAGGTGCACGGAAACCATGACAGTCCCGGGGGCGATGGTTTGGCTATCGATGGTCTGATCGAACGTTCGAAGAAGCGCGAGGTGCTTTCGCGATCGACAAACGGCTTGCACTACTCTTGGAACTGGGGGCCTGTGCACTTTATCAACCTTGGGATTGTCGTCGGTCAGGATCGCAAGATCGAGCAGCGTCGGCGATACCATCCCATGGACAGTTTGGATTTCCTCATCGGCGATTTGCAGCAGCATGCTGCGGACCTGAGCACACCGGTTTTGATCACGCATCATGTCGATGTCGTCCGATACAGCAAACCGTGCGACGGTTCCGATACAGCGAATCTTGGTCTAGAGTGGAACCCATGCGACGTGCAGGCTTATTACCAGGCAATTCAAAAGCACAACGTTCTGGCGATTCTCTACGGGCATACCCATGTGAGAAACATTCAAAACTGGGATGGTACAGCTCAGAAAGCGCAGCAGGGGATCCCATTGCTCAATATCGACAATTCGAGCCACTTTAGCGGGGGCAACCAAGCCTTTTTCTACATCGAAATCGATAGGCAGGAGCTGCGAGTAAGGGAATGCGTGACGAAGGATTCGTGGGCAACGCACTATTGGACGCCGAGTCTCTGGACGTTCCCTAGAGGGTAACATCCTTCAATCGCCGGACCGAATTGGCAATCTCGGTCCGATGAGATTCGCTCAAGCCGCTGAGCAAGGGGAGAAGTGGGCCGACATTCGAGATGCCAGACAATCCGACGGCCTCGTGGAGAACGCGTATTGGGGAAATCGCATTGCGTTGGTCTTCCAGTGGCTCGAATACCGCGCGGATTCGATCGGCTTGCTCCCAATTCGCCGAACGCATGGCCTGGAGCATCTGGGTCGAAAGATCGGGTCGAATGCAAACGCATCCGCTTGTGAATCCTCCCATCTGAAAGTCCCTCATGTGGCAGATGGCCGGTTGTTCGCCCATCCCGCTTACAAAAAGTTCCCGTGGGACCAATTCCAACAGTTCTTTAAGGTAAGGGTCCTTCGATGGGTCGTCCAGGACCACTGCATATTTGATCCAACTGACGAAGCCTTGTTGCACCAAGCGTTCGACGGCAGAGGGTGGCAACCAGCGATCGAATTTCAGGTAGAGGACAATCGGTTTTCCCATCCGCTCGACGGCCATACGGATCCCGCGTTCGATCCCGTCGGGGTCGGTGATATCTTTTTGAGGAAGGACCATGAAGGTCTCGACCGGGAGATCGGCGGCCAGGGCCGCTTGGTCCATCATCATCCCGAAGGACGAGCCGATCGACGGGATCACCCAACTTTCGGGTCCAGCTTGCTCGACGAGCATGTGGACGACTTCGGCGAATTCGGACAAACGGATGTGGTAGAACAGGGCGTTTCCTCCGTACAAGAAGGTTCGGACCCCGCCGGCTTTGAGGTGCTCGATCATCCGTTGGTTTTCTCTAGGGCAGACCGTCAGGTCGTCGCCTCGAGCCATCGGTGGGACAGCGATCACGCTGTTTTGGATCTTGTTTCTATAATCGATCGTTGGCATGTTTTCTGGAGGTTGCTTCAAAGACGAGGATCGGGTTTTGGAGTTGGGCTCTCAGCGAAGACCGTTGCCGGTGATTTGCACCAGGGCGGCAAGATAACGTTCGCGGGTTTGTTCGACGATCGGATCTGGCAAACGGGGTGGAGGACTGTTTTTATCCCAAGCGGTTTGGTCGAGAAACTCTCGGACATACTGCTTGTCGAAGGAGGCCTGTGGTCCTCCTGGCCGCCAAGTCGAGGCAGGCCAGAACCGAGAACTGTCAGGGGTCAGGACTTCGTCGATGAGGATCAATCGGCCGTCGAACCAGCCCCATTCGAGCTTGGTATCGGCGACGATGATTCCGCGTTCTTTGGCGATGGCATTGCCTTTTCGATAGACCTCGATCGAGCGCTCGCGGAGTTCGCAGGCGATCGAATCGCCGAGGGCGAGTTTCATTTGTTCGAAGGAGACGTTTTCATCGTGGCCCGATTCGGCTTTGGTCGCTGGGGTAAACAGCGGGGATCCGAGTGCATCGCATTGCAGGAGCCCGGCTGGCAGGTCGATTCCGCAGATGCTGCCGGTCTTTTGGTAGTCGCGCCAACCACTTCCTTCGATGTAGCCGCGAATCACGCACTCGAAGGGAACCACCTGGGCTTTGCGGGTCACAATCGATCGGCCTTGGAGATGCCCATGGGGGTCCAACTGAGCGATTTCAGCCGGGAGTTTGTCGTCGATCACATGGTGCTCAACACCCAGGGTCCGGAACCAAAAAAGGCTCAATTGGTTGAGAATCCGTCCCTTGTCGGGGATCCCATTGGGCATCACCCAGTCGAAAGCGCTGATGCGATCGGTGCTTACGATCAAAAGGCGATCGCCTAGATCGTAAACATCCCTAACCTTTCCTTGACGTTTCGGGTAAGGCAGATCGGTTTGGAGCAGGGCCTCTTGCATTGAGGGTTCGCTTATAGGGGTTGAAAAAGGAGCTGAGGATTCGAAAAACACGACCGTGCTTCGCTATCCAAAAACGCGAAACGATTGTAACGTATTGGTCCATCGATTGTATGAGACCTGACGATTCACGGAACCCTTTTCCTAGATCGAATCACGACAATGCCACTTGAGCGACTGATCTCGGCGCGACAACTGACGATCCCAGTATTGCATGAGATTTTTCAAACGGCTCGCAAGATGCGGACGATCTGCCAGGAGAAAGGCAGAACGAATTTGCTTGCCGATAAAATGATCGGCTTGGTGTTTCTCGAACCGAGCTCGCGAACCTTGCTGAGTTTCCAATCCGCAGCCCAACGACTCGGTGCTGGAATTGTCTTCATCCAAGGGGTCGGTTCGACATCGTTCGAGAAAGGCGAGTCGCTTTCCGATGCGATCAAGGTCGTCAGTGGCTATTGCGACTTGATCGTCGCGAGACTTCCGAAATCAGGTGACGCGCAGATCGCTTCGGATGCCTCCTGTGTGCCGTTTATCAATGCGGGCGATGGCGGCAATGAGCACCCCACCCAATCGCTCGTCGATACCTTCACGATCATCGAGGAGCTCGGAACTCTATCGAATCTCCAATATGCATTCGGATTCGACCCGCTACAGTCCCGCAGCATTCACTCGCTGTGCTTGGTGTTGTCCCAATTTGAAAACATCGGTTTTGACTTCATCTCCCCCCCTGAGCTCATGGCACCCCGTTGGCTTGTCGAACAGTGCACCGAGCGCTCGGTTCGGGTAAGCCAATCGACATCGCTTACGGAGCTGAAGAATCCGGATGTGATTTACCTCAATCGCTTGCAGGAAGAACGATTCCCTGACCGATCGCTGTTCGAGAAGTACCGGTACGAGTACCGACTGACGCCTGAAGAGATACCTGCTTCATGCCGGTTGATTCTAGATCCTTTGCCCAGGGTCGATGAGATCGCCCTTTCGGTCGACGAGCTACCGATTGCAGGTTACTTTCGCCAAGCCCAAAACGGTGTGTACCTTCGAATGGCTCTTCTATCGATGCTCTTGGGAAGAGATATCGCTTAGCGCTTAGCTGAAATCTTCGCCTTGAGATACTTGCCCGAGCTCTTGCTTACGAGCGCAGTCGATGCAAGTCGTCGCATAAGGGACGGCTTGAAGCCGTGCAAGGGGAATCGGCTTGTCGCAGATCTCGCAATCGCCGTAGGCATTGCTCTTGAACTTCGAGAGGGCCTCATCGATTTGACTCAATTCACGGCTCTCGACCTCAACCAATTGACTGCTGATTTCGTCTTGAGCCGTATCCATCGCTGCATCCATCACATCGCCCCCCTCTTGGGAGAGCGACTGAAGCATACTGATGTCGCCGTCGAGGGCTCGTTTCAAGGCCTCCCTGCGCAGCAAGAGAACTTCTTTGAGTTTGATCAAGGCCTCTTTACGAGTCGTCATTGCACAGCCTTTCTTGCTGGGAGAACCCCGAACACCCCGGACGATCGGTAATCTTTCGGATTTCGCCATGTGGACCGACAGCCCATACCGACCTTCAGCCCGCACCGTAGTACGCAAATCTCTCGCATTAGTTCGCGCTTCTAGGAGATTTATGGCACAAAACAGGAATTAGTTTTCTTGATTAAAAAACACTGTTTTCCTTGGGCTAGGGAGAAAAGAGGTTCGTCTTTGACGATGAATTCCCCTTTTATCGTTGCATCGATTCGACTCTTAAATCCGATAAACAGGGAGTCTCCTCTAGGTCCGGAACGTTTTCGTGCAACGATGGGTCGTCGTGTATGCCTGATCTTCGAGATCCTCGAACCGTCTTTAGGCAACTACTTGAGATGCGAAGACCATTAGAAAAACTTTTTTCACTGCGAGCTCTTCGCCTTGGCCTCCAGCTTGGAGTCCTATCGGGGGCGGCCTGGGTGCTGCACCTGGAGCCTTGGTGCTCGATCGCATCGGAGCCACCCGCTTTTGCCGGGGAGCAATCGTCTCGCAAGAACCCATTGCGCGGGCCGGTCGATTCGGGAGTGGATGTCCCGGTCAACGAGTTGCGAGGAAGTGCTCGGTCGGCCAGCGCTTGGCGCAACGAGCTTTTCGCCGTCGAGGGCCAACTCGATCACTTGGTCACCACGCTGAACCTCATGGGAGCTTTGTCCTGCGATCCAACGATGGCCCTTGGTGGTTCAATCCGCAGCGCGACTTGTACTTTGATTGCCGAGTGCGCCGAGCGATCGCTCGAATCCACATCGAGCGTGGAATCGAGCCTTGAGATAGCTAACTCGGGGTCGAACGAACCACCGAAGTTTACTCAAGGGGAGGGGTTCCTAGCATCGGAATCGACTCTGGAAATCTCCGAGGCGGGTTCTGAGGTGACCAAGGTCCCGAGGAAGAGGGAATTGAAGACCTCCGATGAGGACATGAAGGACTATCTTGCTCAGGAATTTGAGCCGACCCAGATGCCTCAGACGGATCGATCGTTGCAGGGGATCGATGCGGAGAAGGCCAAAAAGCCGGATCTTTATGGTGAATCCCGTTATGGTGAGTCCCAGATTGAAGCGAGCATTTCCGATTCGAGCGTCGCTGGGGAATCGTCAATGGCCTCGGGCGCCCCGGATCAAGCCGAGTCGCTTTATGGAACAGCCGCTCAGAGATCCCGACTCGATCAGGTGCAGTTGGCGTTGGACTATTACCTTGAGAATCCCGAAACCACTGCGGCTCGTTCCCCTTGGGCAGTCATGCATGCGCTATTGGCCTTCGGAAGCGACTATGAGATGATCGGTCCGAGCAACCAGAGGGTCAATGCGATCGGTTGGATGTGTCACAATGGCTTGTGCAGAACGCAGCGAATTTTCACACCGCGTGGGAATAGCTTTGTGCCCAATGTGGGTGGGGGAGTGCAAGGGCACCAGGGGCAATTCCTAGCGATCTTAGCTCAATGCCAGGTACCTCCAGATTACCCGATCCAGATCGGCAATCAGAAGTTCACGGTCGAGGACTTGGTCCTGTACGAAATGGCCACTTGCCGGGAAAAGTCCGAGTTGACTTTCAAGCTCATCGGTCTTTCGTATTACTTGGACTCCGACAAGCAGTGGCGGGCCAACGATGGCAGGGTCTGGAGTATCCAGAAGTTGATTCAAGAGGAGTTAGCCCAACCGGTCGTCGGTTCGGCCTGTGGCGGCACACACCGGCTGATGGGCTATTCCTTCGCGATCAAGCAGCGCGTCCTTCAGGGCCAACCGCTTCAAGGTCAGTATCTTCGCGCGGCGAAGTTCATCAACGAGTTCATCGAATACACGTGGCAGCTCCAAAACCCTGACGGTAGCTTCAGCACCAACTGGTTCGAAGGTCGTGGGAACGAACCGAATGTGGAGCGTAAGGTACAGACTACGGGCCACATGTTGGAGTGGCTTTTGTTTACGGTCAGCGATCAGGATGTTCGCTCCAAGCGGGTTGAGAAGGCGATTGATTTCCTGATTTCCAATATTTATGACAACCGCCAGTTGAAGTGGCCCATTGGTCCACGGGGGCATGCGACGCGGGCTCTTTCGCTCTATGACAAACGGCTGAGCGAAATCCTGAGTGAACCCCAGGAGCAGAGCGACGCTCAGCAAGGTTCAAGCATCGCCGGGAGTTCGGGAGATCCATCGAGCAATTCCGAGTCGGCTTCTCCTCGCCCACTTGTTAATTTGCCCCAAGGTGCAGTGCCCCAAGGTGCAGTGCCCCAAGGTGCAGTGACTCAAGGTACGCCGCAACGCACCTCCAAAGCACCCGGGAATGCATCATCCCCGGCGAGGGTAGGGACCGCTCAGCGTGCCGTCCGACAGGCGAGGCCTAGGCGTTAAGCCCCTGTGGGCGAGTCGTCGGGTGGATTTTGCAGAGCGATACCGATTCGGTTTTGCAGATGTCGAGTCGAAGCGGCGATCAAGGCTCCGCCGAGGGCTTGGCTATCCTGGCCCTTGATGTCGCTGACGACTCCGCCAGCCTCGCGGACGATCAAGACGCCGGCGGCGATATCCCAGAGTTTCAGAGAACTGGCCCAAAAGCCATCGAGCCTTCCACAAGCGACGTAGCACAGATTCAATGCGGCCGATCCGAGTCGGCGTACGGCTTGGCTTTCCAGGAGCAAATGGATCAGACTTCGAAGCTCGCTCGAGTCGCGGCTTAGGTTCGGAGCCAAACCGACCGCCACGAGAGCTTTGGATAACTCCGTTTGGTGGCTTACCGAAATCCGGCGGTCGTTCAACCAAGCTCCATGGCCTTCGACGGCCCAGAACATCTCCTTGGACACCGGATCATAAATCACACCCAAGACCGGCAGTCGTTGGAAGGTCAGTGCGATGCTCACGGCGTATTGCGGAAATCCGTGGGCATAGTTGGTCGTGCCGTCTAAAGGGTCCACGACCCATTGGTAGTCGGAATTCGCGTTGTTGAGTTCCTGGGCCTCGAACATCCCTGCGGATCCCTCCTCGCCGAGAAAACCGTGGTCTGGAAAAGCCTCAAAGATGGCTTTACAGATCGCTTTTTGAGCGGCCAAATCGGCATCGGTCACTAGGTCCTTTGCATCCTTGTGGTGCACTTGGGCCGTGCCCTGCATGGCCAATAGGATTTCCCCTGCGTTTTGTGCGGCGGCCTGCGCGATGCCCAGGGCATCCATAAGATCGATTTTCAAAGCCATTTCTCCGCGAATTGCGTTCGATTCTTGAGCAGGATCCCAGACCCTATTATCCCCAGTGCACCCCGCATCGACGACGAGGCGGTTGTCCATTATAGTGATCGATCTCGATTGGATTTAGCCCTCTTGAACCCTTATCAATCATCGACTCATGGGTTGGAACGTATCACAGACCGAGGCCATTTTCGATCATGCATCGCATGCGTTGGTCGTATCGACGCGACCGAGCTTGACGATCGAATGGCGCGCGAAATCCAATCAGGATTCCAGCGTGCAGCATCGAGCGATCTGCTCTTGGAAAATCCAACCCAGAGAGGATTCGGTCGATCCGAGCACTGAGGCTCCTGCCTTCGAGGAAGCATACTCGCGCCTGGATGATTTCATCGTCAAGTTTCCCCAAAAGTTCCCTTGGCCGTTCAGTTACCAACTCGACATTCGGGTGCACGGCAACGCATCTGGCCTGTTGGTCGCAGAGCTTTGGCTCAGTGTTCAAACATCGATGCTCGAATGCAATCCGCAGTTGCGATTGACGCCGGGTACGACCAAAGAGCCATGGACCTGCCATCCTGAGTTCCTCTGTTCGTCGGACCGACGCACGGCACTTGCGATCCACCCGTTGGATCGGCAGGACTGCTTGGTCCATGCGAGTCGATCGGGCGAAGTCGAGCAATTGGATCTCTTTGGGCGTTTTATGGAAAAGGGGGTCATACGACGCGGGCGACTTTTGTTCGTCGCATCGGCGACCTCGATTTCGGAGAACCAGATGCTAGGGCTTTGCCGGGAATTCGCGGCGAGCGAATTGCCACTGACCCCTTAGATTTTCCGGGCCAGCGCCCTCGAACGCGCACGACTGCCCCTACGATTCACCACCTTGTTTCCAACGACGGAGCCCCTTGTTTTGAAATCGCGCAACAGCACCAAACCAGCCGTCAAGACCGACAGCGAGTCGATTCACTGGTACGATCATCCCGAGTGGTACGAGGCCGGGTTCCTCAAAGAGACTCCGAGCGAAGCGAGATTCTTGGAGGATGTGTTCCGCAAGTTCGTTCCGTTCCCGGTCGAAAGGGTGCTCGAGGCCGGTTGCGGTTCGGGCCGTTTGGTCCGTGAAATGGCGCGTCGCGGTTACGCAGTTACAGGAATGGATCTGAACCAACCGGCTCTGGATTTTTGTGAAAAGAAACTCAAGCAGATCGGTTGCCGGGCGGTGTTGTCCAAGCAGGACATGACCGATTTCCAATTCGATCAGCCGTTTGACGCAGCCTTTAACGCAATCAATACGTTCCGGCATTTGGAAACCGAAGCAGCCGCACTTAGCCACCTCAAGTGCGTTGCCAAGCATCTGCGTCCCGGGGGGGTGTTTGTCCTCTCGCTGCACATCGTTCCTCACGACGGAGAGCTTTGGGGTACCGAGCGTTGGTCGGTCAAGACCCCGGAGTTTTCGATTCGCTATGCGCTGTCGGTCGAGCAAGTCGATGAGGCCAAAAGAGTCGAGACCCTCAAAATGACCATGAAGGTCCAGATCGATGGCCAAGAGGAAAAGAAGCTAACCGATCATCTGCGATTGCGACTCTACGATGTCGAGCAGCTCAAGTCGCTGCTTGCCAAAGTCAAGGGATTGGAATTGATCCGCACCTATGACTTTTGGTTCGACATCAACGACCCGTGCCGGTTGTCGAAGAAATCCTGCGATGTGGTTCTTGTGCTGCAAAAGAAAGCCTAGGTCTCGACGACCTCTAAATCCATCGCGGAACCATCGAAGCGTCCTTTTTGAGAAACCCCACAAGTATGAGCCGCAAAGAGAAAATCCTAGCCATGTTGGCTGACGAACCGAACGATTCGTTCCTTCGTTATTCGTTGGCGATGGAGTTGCGCAAGGAGCAGGACCACGAAGAGAGTATCCGCATCCTTCGCGAACTGGCTTACGATCCCCAGGCGAAGTACGTGGCCGCGTTTTTCATGGCAGCCCAGCAACTGGCCGAACTCGATCAGATCGAACAAGCCAGAGCGTTGCTCAGAGACGGGATCGAAGAAGCCCGAACTCAAAACAACCTTCATGCAGCCGCCGAAATGAGCGAACTGCTCTCGGACTTAGGAAAGTAAAGTACCCCCTCAGAGGTTTCCATGAAAATCCGCTCATTGCTTGATTTTGTTTTTTGCTCACTTGTTGCCCTCGCGGCCATTGGACTTCCGGCATCGAGCCTCGCAGACGATCCGGATCGAGCCTACAAGACTATCCCCCTATGGCAAGGCAAAGCGCCGGGGGAGACCAAGGAGTATCCGCCCGAGGGCAACACGTCGAAGCCTGAGGATCGGGGGGTGGCCAACAAGGGGGTCGTCCGCATCGGGAATGTCACGAGTCCCGATTTGAGGATTTATTCACCGGATCCGCAGAAGGCGACCGGAGCCTGCGTACTGGTTTGTCCTGGGGGTGGCTACAACATTTTGGCCTACGACCTCGAGGGGACCGAGGTTTGCCAGTGGCTCAACTCCATCGGAGTGACCGCAGCGTTGCTCAAGTACCGTGTACCGAGGCGCGAGGGCAAGCCGCCCTATGAAGCTCCACTGCAAGACGCCCAGCGGGCGATGAATGTCTTAAGGCACAGCGCCGAGTCTCTGGGAATCGATCCGAAGCGTATTGGTTGTTTAGGTTTCTCGGCCGGTGGCAATCTCTGCACGATGCTCACGACGCGATTTACCGAGATCAGCTATCCCAAGAGCGATGCGGCGGACGAAGGAACTCCGAGGCCCGATTTCACGCTGTTGATTTATCCGGCCTATATGACGGATAAGGAAAACAAACAGCAACTCTCCTCGGATGTGGTATTCGGTGCAAACACCCCTCCAATGTTCTTGACCATGGCTCAAAACGACGCGCTAGGATGCGAGAACGTCCTGGTACCGGCCATGAAGCTCAACGAATTGAAGATCCCTTTTAGCCTGCATCTTTATCCTACAGGTGGCCATGGATATGGGCTTCGCGACACAGGGGATCCGGTCCAAGCTTGGCCACAGAGGGCCGCGCAGTGGATGGAACAACAAGGCTTCCTAAAGAGGGTGCCTTAGGCGCAACTGCGGATTTATCGCAAGGTTGCCAAGTACAAAGCGGTCGGGGAAGCCTTTATTTCTTGATCAACGCATCGAGGTCTGAAGGGATCTGACCGGTGCTTTGGCGTTGCATCGGTGTGCCATAGTCGAGCCCGCCGTCTAAGAAGCCGCCGTGTCGCAAGAAGAACTGGTTGTCCTCGAGACCCATGGTGCGGTCGAACCGATCGGTTTTTCCCGTCGGATCATGACTGAATCTCGCTTGGGTGATCTCGTGCCATTGGCCATCGGCGGTTCGATACCAAGGGTTGCCGTACAAAGCTTTGCGGGCCAAATGGCCGTTTTCGCCGAGAAAGTTTTCACTGAAGCTGTGCAAGCCCCGCATGTATCGGCCCTCCTTGGGGGCACTCCATGAAGAGATCAACATCCATTGCTGATCCTCGGGGTGAAACCAATATCCGCTGTAGGTCGTGTGGGTTTCATCCGTCGGAGCGGCGGTGACGAGAAACCGCTGCTTGCTACCTGTTTTCCAAGGGTACTTCAGGTGGCTGTGCCCCCCGGTCCCTTCGTTGCCAAAATCTCCGGTAAAGACATCTTGGCCTTTGCCGAGCAACTGGACACGATTCTCCTTAGCGACTTTTTGACGATCGATTTCCTCGCCGCCACTGTCCCAAACGCTGAAAATGATCCTGCGCTCGGTTTTGGAATTGACTTGCATTCCAAAGTAGCCGCGATGCCATCCGCAGGCCATATAAAACGTCCCGACCGGCTCTTCAACTCCGACGACTTCGGTATAAAAAGCGTCGACTTTTTCGTCTTTGGCCGTCGAATACATCAGATGTACCGAGGCCGCATTGCGCCGCTCCTTGAGATTGAAATGGACTTGAGCACTGGCAGGTCCATCGAGTCGGAGTTCCTTGACATCCAACGCAGGACCCGTTCCTCGCGTCAACTCGATGAGAACATGGCTCGGACCATCAAGTGCAAGGGAGAATTCTCCAAAATCAACGACTCGGAAGTCTTGTTCGCTTGCTTCGGTGGTTCCGACAGGGGTTTGTTCTTGAGGGCCGATTCGCAGTTTCAGTCCGCCGATCGCATCGGGATTCCCTCGCACGAGGACCTGGGCTCGGAGTTTACCAGGTGTTTTGAATAGACCCCACCATCGAATCGATGGGTTGTCGTCTTTCCACTTCAGGACCCCTTGGTTTTCGCGAACCCTTGCACCCCAGGGATCTGGATGAACATACGCGGTATGCCCTGGGACGGTAATTTGCGGGGTAATTTGCGGGGTAATTTGCGCGGTAATTTGCGCGGTGTTTTGCGCGGTGTTTTGCGCGGTGGTTTGCCGCGTGGTACCAACCCCCAGCAGGACTGCGAGCGAGACCACGAGGAGACTGGGGATTCGATTTCCAAGCATAGAGATCCTCGATGCTACCGCTGGAGTGCTTCGACGGGGATGGGTATCCCTTTGAGTTGTCCCTCGACAACGAGTTTCCGCCCGACGAGACCTTGAAAGTGGCAAACCAGAAGATAGGGTTTGCGAAGTTTTAGCAGTTTGCACATGACGATCAGACGGTCACCAGGACGAACCGGCTCACGGAACCGAACGTCATCGAGCCCGCCGAACCCGACGATCGAATCGCCCAGGAGTTTGTACTTGTGAGCCGCATAGCAGCAGACTTGGGCGACGGCTTCTAGCATGACAACGCCTGGCATTAACGGCATTCCAGGCATGTGACCGCGGACCCAGAATTCGTCGTGCGAGACGTCTTTGTAGCCGACGCAAATCACGTTTTGAGGGTCTTCGTAAACGATCGCCGACAACTGCTCCATCTCGAAGCGTTGGGGATTGTATTTTCGGATCTGATGGATATCGGCCGTAACCCGATCGAAATCGATCGAGTCGGGGTCCACGATGAGCTCTTTACCTACCACGCTGTATGCCCCCGCGATGGCCGAGTATTTTTTCCTGGAAATCCGTCATGCAACAACTAGAAATCGGCGTGCAAGAAGCACAAATCCGATCTCTAGGCCGAGAAATCGCGTTGCAACCTAAAAATTAGGTTCGGACCTTCCTGCGTTTGGCTTTGCGGGCCTTGCTGTTCGCAGCCCGTTGTCCATGGTTGGCTTTTTTGAGTTTTCGGTGTGGTTTCGTCATGATTTCACGGGTTTCCGTAGGAGTGATTGGGTTGTTGATGGCGGTTCGGTTCCAAGGCCCAAAGGCCGTGGAATCGAAGGGTGCGTAAGAATAGCAGGCAATCCGGGGGATGGGAAGTGATTTTTGACTTGTCATTTGCCCAACAAATTGCATATTATTTTCTTTGAGAGCCTGCGGTAGGTACCCTGGGCTCCCGGCCGCCGAAAACCCCGCTAGGAGCAGGGCGGCCAAGTAAGGTTTGTCGACAAGTTTTCTACGGAAATTTAGGATAGAGGTTGCACATGGCGATTTTGGTTACACCTGAAGCGGCCGAACAGCTCAAAAGAGCTCACACGGATTCCCAGCTTACCGGCGAAACGTTCGTCCGCGTCGGCGTCGTCGCCGGCGGATGCAGTGGATTTGAATATGCGATGAACTTCGACGATCAGTTCGACGAGTCGAAGGACACGCGGTACGAGCAAAACGGCATTTCGGTCGTCGTCGACAAGAAAAGCGCTTTGCTGCTCGATGGGACCACCTTGGACTGGTACCAAAGCCTGGAGCGATCCGGATTCACGTTTAACAATCCCAATGCCGTCAAATCTTGCGGTTGCGGCAAGTCGTTCCAGTAGTTGCCTGATCGATCGGCTCGCGCGGTCGATTTGCCGATGGAACCGACTTGGGTTCCGTGAAAAAAATTTCCATGAAGCGGAGTTTTCTGTAGGAAACTCCGCTTTCTTTTTTGCGCTCTTGGGCCCTATATTTCAACGCGCGGCAAACGAACCCGCGCTGGAATCGACAATATGGCCAAATCCGACTTGCTGACCGTGCCTTGCACATGGGGAATCATCCCCTACCGCCACTTCGGAATCGACATGGGGGATGGGACGGTCGTTCACTTAGCCTCCGTCGGTGGCAACACCTCGGAAATGGAAGTCCAGCGAGTATCGCTCGGAGTGTTTGCAGATGGCAAGCCGATTACCGTCGAGAGGGTTAGCAAGTCGCTCAGCGATGAACAAGTCCTCGAGCGGGCCTTGGCGGCTGTTGGCAACACCCATTACCACGTCGCATTGGGAAACTGCGAGCACTTTGCCAGGATGTGCAAGTCCGGGGAGCATGTCAGCCATCAGACCGACCGGTTGCTCCGCGGCATGATCCGAGTGGGACTTGCGGGAATCGCTTCTGCCTCGGCCCGAACGGTTGGGGGTGGAGCCAGTGCGGGCATGGCCATGTCGCAAACCGCCGGGGTTGCAACTCTGCTGGGCGAGGTGGCTCGCCATTCGGCTTATGCTCTATCGCGTTGTGCGCAAGTTGAGCATCGCCATGCAGAGCGGATTGGTCGCGGCGTCGGCGCGGTTTCTGCGGCAGTTGCTGGATACATTACCAAAGGCCCAGCGGGATGCGCTTCTGCGGCCACTTTGTATTTGACGGTCGACGCGATGAGCCAAAACGCGGTCCATCAGATGCAGAGCAATGCGAAGAAAACGGCCGAGTGACCAGCGCTCTTTGATCGTGCGTCGGATCGGATTTCGTCGTACTCCTTGCTCGGCTACCCAAGCATTCGTCATACCTACGCTACTCGCGATCGTCTTGGCCATGCGCCAAGGACCCTTGGATCCATTTCCATGATTCATCGCTGGCTTTATCCCAGGCTTCGATTTCTGATTTCAGTCCCGCGGGGACATCCCCGGGTTCCAAACGAATCTCTACGTGGGTGCCTTCGGGCAACCGTTCATTCGATTGTGGCACAACAACACCGTCGCGAACAATGCCGGGCAACTTCACGACACCACCTATCATGGCTCCGGCCGCCTTGGCGCAACTCAAAGCGTGACTTGAGACCCTATTGCAATCGAACCAGTGGGCTTGCGGCGTTGCGAGAGACATGCGTGTAGATCATGGTGGTTAACACATCGGAGTGTCCGAGCAGTTGCTGGATAGTCCGGATGTCCTTACCGGCTTGGGGCCGTTGGACTGCGAGGGCGTAAGGTAGCCAGACCCTGCCAGCCCCGGCCTGAAGATCCTGTTCATGAAGTTTTCTCACCAATTCGATTTGATGCTTCAGATCGGCGACATTTCCCATGTTGATTTCGGTGATGGATCAGGTATCTGGAGATCCAGCCGACGTAGGCTTCTTCGGTCCGTTTAGCGACATGGAGCGTGCGAGCGATTCGGCGCACTTGATCGATCAACTTCGATTGCATGACTGCGCTAAGCGATTCTGATTCCGCGTCCATAGGACGCCTAATATATCCTGGAAAAGCAAAATTCCACATAACCTAGAAAACACCAATTCAATATATCCTGGCCGCTTCGCAGAGGCAGTCGCTGCGGCAAACTCTTGCTCAGCCGTGTTTTAGGATTAGGCACCGCTTGACCCCGCACACGTCTTATAGTAAATTTGGGTTTCGTTGGGTTATGGTAAAATCAATAGAATACATGTTATCCGATTTAGTCATGCAAAACCTCCTAGACATTGACGCTTTTGCTAACGCCGTTGCTGCCGCGACCGAGGTGTGCTGGAAAGAGCTAACCACATTGCAGCCGAACGAACGATTTTACAGCTTCGCAATTTGCACCACTGACGATCTGGCAGGAATCTGGCCGGCTGCATCGACTGAGTCCGGCTTTGATTCTCGACGCGACAAACTTGTTTCAGATGACAAACAAATCGAGTGGTTAAGCGAACACAAGATAAGCCTGCGGGACACGATTCTTGGGGATTATCGATGGGATGCATTCAATTGGGAGCTTACTGGCGAAATCATGCGTCACTACGAAGTACCGAACGGTATGCTGGAGTCTGCATACGAAACGAAAAGCGAAGAAGGAAGTTTTTGGCAATTTGCGGCGGAAGTTCATGCCGCTACAACACTCGGACTTAAACGTGCGCGTGACGCGGGCGTGTTCGGGTACCATGAGCACGGTCTTACCTTGTTTTGCACCAAGCATTCATCATCGGATGCAGTTTGGTTAGAGCAATATTCTTCGCGATATTTGAACCCTTGGGAACTGTTCGCACGGTTCAAGGCCGATCGAATTTCGTACATAAGGGACGAAAAAGACAATGCCAACCTGACTACTCGGATATTCGATGAGATACTCTACCTTGAGACGTGCGAACACGATTCAAGGCTATGCAATGGCTATCAATGGTGGCACAGGCTAAAGAGAGATTTGGAACTGGAAGAAAAGGAACTTGCGTCTTTCGGAAAGCGTCGAGTACTATCCAATTACGGGCCACCATGTCGCGTGTGTGGACAGCGAGTCCGAACGCATCAATCAAAACAGTGCCATACTTGCGGTGCGAATTGGCACTGACAAGCGACACTTTTTCGGGGCATTCAGCGATTCTCAAAGTCTCGCGTTTTGCTCTGTGACTCATACTGCATTTAAGACGGCGGATAACAATCCCATGCACCTAAGCCCCCGCCGGTGCCGTTTTTGACTTTAGAGGCATCACTTGGGGGGGGGCTAGGTGATGGGTCGCGTTATTTGGATCAAGAATGTCCCTTGCAAATGACATCAAACGAATGTTTCGTGCCGCACAAGAAGGCAACTTGGATGTTGTTCGCCGCTTTCTCGAT